>JAABUR0100000879.1_pt1 | contig 59390 bp, 52 predicted proteins | sample 5560091 | NCBI WGS metagenome assembly JAABUR01 (sample SAMN10711879, study PRJNA513375) | rock metagenome | isolation source: Antarctica rocks | place: Antarctica: Victoria Land, University Valley sud | reverse complement strand
TGTCAAAGAACGAAACGAGTTGGCAATCAAAGTCCAATGGCAGTTCTCCATCGCAAATGCCAGAGAGAAACTGAGTCGCCACTACGACAAAGTGCAATCTAAAGACTAACCTGACAAGGTACTAGATACCGGACGTTAGACATAGCACCGGAACGGAGTGACTGCTAGCGAAGGGCTTCAAATCTACATCAGAGAAAGATTGGTGAGAACATTCTATCGGGCCGTTCGCTCGAATGATTTATTAGATTTCGTTCGCAACCATCCCTTGAACTCCTTAATACTTTTTATCGGTCTTGTTCTGTGAATCATTCTATGGCAGTTTGAGCAAATAATTGCCAAATCTTTCAGCTTCGTTTCTGTTACCTTGTTAATTTCAGATAAAGGCTTGATATGATGGGTTTCACAAAATCCACGCCCGATACTTCCATATACATTCTCAAAACTGAACCCGCATACCTCGCACTCTAGCGTGCCTGTCTGTTTCAGCACCTGACGCTTCTTTGCCTCAACCACTTTTCGGTTTCTTTCCCGCCGGAGATGTGTCACAAATACCTTCTCGCCTTCCACACCGGAAAAATATTCTGTATCAATGTCAGGAATAGTAGCTGTTTCATCAATCGCAATATCGCTCCATACATCGCGCCATTCAGGATTGGCGAATACTGCCAGACGAAAGAGATGCTCTCCTTGTTCGGTGGTTAATGTGTAAACTGTTCCTGCTACATTGGCCTTGAGGAACGAGGGTAAATCAGCCGCAAAATACTGACGCAGATCATCCATTGAAAGAGGCGATGTGAACTTTGTGGTTAGGTATTTGACATCGAACAACGAATCTCCAAACTCATTCTTCTCATCACGGATTCCTCGAATGAGTCCTAAACCTATAAGCTGCTTTGCAGGAGAGGATGCCCAGAAAAATAATCTGTCGCCTTTAGCCCAATCTTTTCGTGGTTTAGCCGTATGCCATGTTTCGCCTCTCCCTGGAATCAGCATTTCATCAAAATCATTCTCGCTCGGCTTACCTTTAATCACCCAATATCTCATGCTGATTGTTCCTCATTCAACAGAAATCCAACCAGTGTTAGGCGGAGATCAGAACTGACATCCGGCATCTAACATCTGACATCTGCTTTTAGCCCTTCGGCGTGTAATAACCTTTGCGTGCGCGGACGCGCAGGTTCGGGCGCGCGGGCACGCGTAGCGAGATAATGCGGAAACGCCCGTCGTGCGCGTCATCGTTCGGGTAGTAACTCAAAATGTATTGTTGCGCGAGGTCGGCGGCAATCTGCGCAAAGGCTGCGCTCAAATCGCTTGTCACTTTCGGCGCGTAAACGGCTCCGCCCGTCTGCGCGGCAAACTGTTCCATACGGCGTTCTGCGACAAGGTTACGCAGGTTCGCGTTTTCAATGTTGCCTGTTTGCACAACGTATATTTGACAGTCGGCGGCCTGCGCGCGCCGTAAGACTTCGTTGAAATCTTCTAGCTGGCTTGTCGTTTCGACGCCGTCGGAAACAATCACGATCACTTTGCGTCCCTGCTGCGGGCGCAGATAGGCAGAGGCTTCAACGATAGCATCGAAAAGCGAAGTTGCGCCTTCGGGTTTGCCGAAACGTTCGATGGTGCGGACAAGTTTTTGCACATCGCTGGTGAATGGTTGTTCGAGCGTGTTGATGGTCGAAACAGAATAAATCGCGGCTTCGTCGATGGGTCGCATTACTTGACGAAAGAAGCGCACGGCTGCCTGCTTTTCGAGTTCGCGTGATTCGCGCAAACTGTCGCTGTTATCGAACAGCAGTGCCATGCGGACAGGCGTTTCGGCGCGGCTTAGTTCGCGGACGGGCTTCGGTTGGCCGTCAATGCGCAACTCGAAATCTTCGAGCTTGAGATCGGCGATTGTTCTGCCTTGATTGTCCACGATGGATGCAGGAATGGTGACGAGGTTCGAGTTAATGCGAATCACGTCTTCAGGGTCAACTTCTATCGGATCGGTGTCAACGACGGCAGGCGGCGCGGCGCTTTTATTTGCGGGAACAGCGGGCGCGTTTGTCGGCGCAGCGGTTGCAGGAGTTTGCGCTGAAGCACCGGATGCAGGCGCGCTCGTTGCGGGCGGCGGCGGCGCGGCAGGTGTCGGCGTCGGCTGCGTAGATTGTTGCGGTCGTTGTGGCGTGGGCGATTTCGTTTTGGTTGAAGGCTCTGTGTGTCGTCCCGATTGCCCGAACAAATGCGCGGGCGCGAACGTCGCTGAAACGAGCAGCGCGAGACAAAGCGATACACGGAGAGGCACACCGCATGTGTTTCCGGCAGGAGAGAATCTTTGCCGAATTAAGCAATAGCAGTAAGCGGCGCGGCGGCGTTCGTTTGATGAAGTGTGTCGAGCCAGATGTTCCATTCCTTTAATGCGAGTTCGACTTGCAGTTCGTGGCGTTCGCGCTTGCGCCGTATGCGGCGTCTGTGTTCTTCAGCAAGGGGTTCAAGCAACGCGAAAGTAATATTGACGGGCTGGTAATTGTCCGTCGCGGCGTTTGAAACATAACGCGCGAGCGCGCCCACAGCGCTTTTCGGCGGCGCTTCCAGCAACTCGTGTCCGCGCGCGAGTCGTGCAGCGTTTGTGCCCGCGAGCCAACCCGTCGCAACTGATTCAACGTAACCTTCGACGCCGCTGATTTGGCCTGCGAAAAAGATGTGCGGGCGTTCGCGCATTTGCATCGTCGCGGACAACACGCGGGGCGCACGAATATAAGTATTACGATGAATCTGCCCGTACTGCAAGAACTCCGCTTCTTCGAGGCCGGGAATCAGCCGCAGCACGTGCGCCTGCTCCGCGTAGCGTAGATGATTCTGAAAGCCTACGAGGTTGTAAGCGTCCGCCATTAAGGTTTCCTGCCGCAGTTGCACGGCGGCATAAGGCTGTCGCCCTGTACGTGGATCGACGAGGCCGACGGGCTTCATCGGCCCATAACGCAAAGTGTCTACGCCGCGCCGTGCGAGTTCTTCAATCGGCAGACACGCCTCGAAATATTTCGTTTCTTCAAAGCGATGTAGCGGAACACTCTTGGCATTGAGGAGACCTTCATAAAAAATTGCATACTGCTCTTCGTCAAACGGACAGTTGAGATAATCGTCGCCGCCTTTATTATAACGCGCGGCGCGGAAAGCGATTGTTTGATTCACCGAATCGGCGGCGACAATCGGCGCGATGGCATCGTAAAAGTAGAGTTGATCGTCGCCGGTCAAGCGCATGATTTCAGTCGTTAAAGCATCGGAGCACAATGGCCCGGCGGCAATGATTGTGATGGCATCGTTCGGTATTTGCGTCGCTTCTTCGCGTATTAACGTAATGTTCGGATGCGCGTCGATGCGTTCGGTGATGAGCGCGGCGAATTTGTGTCGATCAACGGCGAGCGCGGCTCCGGCGGGTACGCGCGTCTGTGTCGCAGCTTCCATAACGAGTGAACCGGCGCGGCGCAATTCTTCTTTCAAAAGATACGGCGCGGTTCCCGGCTCGTCGGATTTGAGCGAGTTGGAACACACGATTTCGGCGAGTTTGTCCGTGCGGTGCGCGGGCGTCGAACGAACCGGGCGCATTTCGTAAAGCCGCACACGCGCGCCCGCATTGGCTGCCTGCCAAGCCGCTTCGACTCCGGCGAATCCGCCGCCGACCACAACAATTTCATTCATAAGTATTGGATGCTAAAACAAGGAAAATTCATTTGCCACAGAGACACAGAGGAAAACAGTTTGGAGTTTTCGGTTATCAGTTTTCAGTAAAGACAATTGCGCTGTGCTCTAAACTGAAAACTGTTTCATCTGCTCTGTGCCTCTGTGGCTAATTCTACGGTTTTTGCGGTGGCGCGGTGACTGCGGTTGGCGCTTCGATTTTGTAATCTTTGAATTCCGTCTTCGAGCGACGGTAATCGCTGAACTCCTGCGTCACATTCACGTTGAAGCCTTTGAACAATAAAACTCTGGCGGAAACGTTGGCTTGGGAAAAGTGTGGCAGCCAGACACCGTCTGTTGAGACGCGCGCTTGCTCGAAGGTGAATGTTGCGCCGGGACGAATTGACGCGAGCAGGCCGCCCCCGATTTTGATGCCTTCGGCGAATCTCGCTTCAAAGCGCATGATCTCTTTATCGGCTGGATCAATCCACGCGACGCCGTTTAGTTTGGCGACGATTGATTCCGTGCGATTCGCCGGACGAAAGCCGGGACGCGGGCGCACATCGAAGACGATGGCTTCACGATCCTGAAAACGTTCGCGGCGTGGCGAGACGAATTCGCAGATACGCACAAAGTCCGCGACTTTCAAATCGTCATCATCGTCCTTCTTCTTTTTCGCTGTGCCGTTCTTTTCCGCTTCGAGTTTTTTCTGCTCTCGTTTCTCGCGCGCTTCTTCATACTTGGCGACTTGTTCCTGAATTTGTTTGTCTTGCTTGGCCGCGCGTTCAGTTGAGAGCGGCACGCCGTTTTCGCTAATCAAGCGCGAGAAGCCGCCGCCGCCCGGAAGACGCACGATCTCAATGACCTTCACAGTCGTCTTCGTTTCTTCGCCGCGATCATTAATCTCACGCTCGGTTCGCTTCTCTGTGTACGAATAATCGGCGACGCGCTGATCTATTTTTTCCTGATTCTTTTCGACTTCACGCAGGAGCGCAGGAATGTCTAAAGCTTCAGCAGTCGGCGGATCAAAAACAGCGTCGGCGATGTTTGTATTGTAACGCGCGGTTTGCAGCGTGAAACTGCGCGGCGCGACGTTCTTCGTTGAGATTTGAAGACGATGCGGCTCAAGCGTGCCGTTACCTTCGGCGCGATAATCGCTAAAACTCGTTTCCGTTTGGCGCGCGTCGTCGGAGATTTTCAGAAGCAGTTTGCTTGACAGGCTGAAGTAATAACGCAGTCGCGCGCCTTCGCGTGTCGAGAATTCGACGGTGTAGGCGGGTTCGCTTGACGTGCGATCAAGCGCGACGGTGCGTGCAAGTATATTCAGTTTTTTGTAGTCAATTAAATGGCTCGCCGAAAGCGTCGCCTGAAGTTTGGCCGCGCCCGCTTCCGCGCCTGTCAGCGTGCGCGCAAGATTGCTTGCGTCGCGCATCCAAGCCGAACGCGCGTTGGCTGCCGCGCTCATTTTTCCGCTTTCAGCAATCGTCAAATCCATGCGCGCGGAAGCGGGTGCTTTCTGCTGCACTTGCGCTTGAGCGTTTCCCTGTTCGGCGGACGCACTTGCCCATTCGTAAGTCGCATCTTTAATTGCCAGCAAACGCTTTTTGCCGCCCGTTGCCTTGAGATAATCGTTGACGATTTTTTCGGGTGCGGGCAGCCGTTGAGTACGCGCGCCGGAATTACTTTTCTGTGCATGAACAACGTGACCGGATACGACAAAGAGCGCGCAGAACAACGCGCAGAATTGCAGGACGACGAAAGTTTGGCGAAGTGTATGCGCGCGCATTTTTGAAGTCGCACGCAGGGGCTTGGTATGAGTCTTCATCTTAATTTTACGTTGAACGTATGAGGGCGTGTGGGGAGACGAAAACGCCCGCGAGTATGAACACCCGTTGCGCCGTAATATTTAGGATGGTTGGCCTTCTGTAGTTTTCGAGGCGTCGGGCGGTTGCGGCACGTCCGAATTCATCGCTTCGGCAGATTCTTCTTCGATCTCCGGCTCTTCATCGGGCGCGCGATTATTTTTGCTTTCTTCGGCGCGTGCGGCGTTCGCTGGTTCATCACGGCGCTGGCTTTGCTGTTCCATACAATTCCCTCCTTAAAATATCAAACTTTGTTCAGCGCTTTTTCGATGATTTGCCAGACGTGCGTGTGCTGGCGGCGGAAGCTTTGCGGCCTGCGCTCTTTTTAACGGCACTCTTTTTGGCGCTGCTTTTCTTAGAGACACCTTTTTTAGATGCGCCCGCTTTGTTGCCGCCTGTTTTCTTTGCAGCAATTTTCTTCACAGGTTTCTTCGCAGTTTTCTTGACACTCTTTTTTGCGCCGTCCTGCGTTATTTTCGCGGCGACTTTCTTGGTGGCGCTTTGTGGCGTGCTCTTCGCGGCGCTGGTCGTAGCGCGCTTTTCATCTTTCTTGGCTTGCTTGGCTTTCTTCTTCGCTACTTTCTCGCGCACGTCGGCCATTAATTGCTGGATGCGTTCGGCCTCTGTTTGCGGCGCAGCGTGTTCCGGTTCGCCTTCGCGCACGCGGCGCTCTTCTTCTTGGCGCGCAAAGTGGTCGCGTTCTTCTTCGCTGATCTGCGTGTGATGCTGTTGAAACTCGAATTTGTTGAGCTGATCGCCGCCGATCTTGAAGTTAGGCTGGTTGCGTGAAGCGTCTTTCGGCATCTTTCGTGTGTTCCCTTTCTCGTACAGAATCCACTCGCTTGACAGCTTAAGCGACGGGTTCGTATATTAGCCAATCCACATCAGCCACCTTAGCTCAGTTGGTAGAGCAACGGTTTCGTAAACCGTAGGTCTCCGGTTCGAGTCCGGAAGGTGGCTCCAAATCTTCATACGTTATAAACGTTACACAATCTGAACGCAAACTGCGCTCACCTCTTGGCGTTCGGTTGCCCACTTCTTATAACCGAACTGTTGAATCGTGTGCTTCTGATGATGGTTTGCACACAAAATTCGGCATTTCATTACTTCCACTCTAATCGTCTTCAAGCTATATGTTTGTTGAGCCATGCGGCTTACTTCCAGACGCTTATCAGTCGGGTCTAAATGGTCAAAGACGAGCATGTCGGGATCGTTGACGATGCACCCTTCCCATTCGCACTGCTTGTTTTTGAGATATTCGTAAAGCCATTGTCTGTTACTTTGCGCCTTTGCCTTGTTGCGCCCGTAGTTGCGTCGGGGATTCCGCTTGTAATGTTCATTATCAATCACTCTTTTGCATAAACGACAATAAGGCTGAAGTTGATCCCGGTTGCGAGCGAACCGATGAAATTCAGTTGTATCCTTCACAGCCTTGCAGCGATAACATTGCTTTGTTGCGCTCACTTTGAGTTCCACTACGCCTACACCTCCAGTTAGTTTTTAAAGCAACATAAATTGTATGCGGGTGCGAAAAGCAAAGGCTGGATAGAGTTTAATTAACGTCAACTGATATTACGATTAGCTAATACGAAGAGCGAATAATTAAACACTTTTCGCCAGTTCGACTCTGACAGGTGGCTCCAAACTTTTCCCAACCTTTATAATCGTTAATCAAACTCAAAGCAAATTGTTTAAGCCTTTAATCAACTGTCCGCCGCTTCTTGTATCCGAACTGCTGAATAGTGTGCTTTTGATGATTAGCGCATACGACATAGCACTTCTTCGCTTCCTCTTTAAGTTTGCGAACAACGAAACTGCGTACAAGGCAGAGTTCGGAAGTGCTCTTTATCGAAAAGTGCCATTTGTTTTTGCAGACAAGCGGGATTCTGGCGCTGGTCGTGCCTGATGGCATACTGACTAATTCCAGCTTGCAATACGTGGAAGTATAAGCGAGTATTTAGCGGCTTACCTTAACTCAAATGTGGGTCAAAAACTTGCATTACGCCGAACCACTGGCGGCACACGTCCTGCATTGGACTACCGTGCTTTACGCTCAATTCCCGTCATCGTCAAACCACAGATTTCCTCTATGCTTCAAAAAGCGATTGCACGAAAACTACAAAAAGAATTAGAAGCAAAGGCAGAGTTTCAACAGACAAAGCAGGAAATCGAACGCATCATTTTAGGAGAACAAGCATGATTCTGCGCGGCATTTTAGGACGTTCGCTCGGCAACCTCGTCTCGTATAACCTATCGCGCATTTGCGATTAACTAGCTCATGGCATAAAGTTTGGCGTTGAAAGTTTGAAGTTTAGAGCTTCTAGGGTGCGCGTATGGCCTCAAATCCGAAAATTTTATTAACGCCGGAAGAATACTTGGCAATTGAGCGCAAGGCCGAATACCGTAGTGAATATTATGCCGGTGAGATGTTCGCGCTGGCGGGCGCAAGCAGGCGACACAATCGCATTGTTTCAAATCTGGTAATCAGGCTCGGCATTCAATTAGAAGACACTCCGTGCAATATTTATTCGACTGATTTGAAGGTAAAGATACCCGCAACCGGACTCTACACTTACCCTGATGTAGTCGTGACCTGCGGCGAAGAGTTATTCGACGGCGTTGAAACCGATGTGCTGCTCAATCCTATTTTAATTATCGAGGTGCTCTCGGATTCGACAGAGGCGTATGACCGCGGCAAGAAATTCGGTTATTACCAGCAACTTTCATCCCTCAAAGAATATGTGCTTGTCGCACAGGACACACATAAAATCGAACGCTACATTCGGCAGAGCGACGAACAATGGTTGTATTCAGAAGCACATACTCCTGAAGATACCATTATCTTCAGTTCAATCGAATGCCGAATCGCGCTGAAGAACATCTATGCCAAAGTTGGGTAACGCGCCCTAATCGCTGTTTGGCAATTCATACAAAGAAGCGTCCGGTAACATTCAAGCTACTACTGGACGCTTCTTTGTATTTCAGTTGCTCAATTACGCCGCGCGTCTTTAGGCGCTGACCGCCGCGCCGGTGGTAGGTTTGGCTGGCTTAGCGTCCTTTTTATTTTCTTTAAGATGCGCGTGCAAAAGGTCTGCGACGCGTTGCTCGTGTTTGGCGATTTCGATTTCCATTTCGTCGAAGATGGCGACGGTGGTCGGGTCTGTCAGGGTGTTGCGCAAATTGTAAGTATCGACGACGCCCGTTTGCAGATCGCCGAGCGCGCGTTGCAGAACCGACAAATCGTTGCTCGATTGCAGCCAACTTTTAACTGTCGCGTAGGCTCCGCTGCCCGCCGCTTGAAAAGTTTCTTTCTCGCCGAGTACTGCGAGACGCGCTTCGAGCATTCCGATGTGGCGCTGTTTGGTGACAACGATGTCTTTGAAGGCGGCGCGGCACTCGTCGCATGAAGTCTTTTCGGCGTATTTCTCGAAAGCGCCGTGTGCGTAACGCTCGCCGCGAATCGCCGTGTTAATGGCGTCAACAATCTCGCTCTTGGTTGAGCCGCCCCATTCTTCGCCGAGTTTCCACCACTCCGCGTTTTTATCGTTCACATCGGGCGCATTCATGCCTTTGATCGTCAGGCCGAGCCGGTTGAGAATCGCGGCGGTGAAGATCGGCAGATCGCCGGGACGACGCGAGGTCAACAGATTGCCGTCCTCGACGAGCGCTTTATCCTGATAATTTGCGCCCGCGTTTTCCATGTCTTTGCGAACGGCGCGAAAGCCTGTCGCTTGTTTGCCTTTCAACAAATCGCCTTCGATCAAGACTTGCGGGCCGTGGCAAACGGCGGCGACGAGTTTGTTCTGCTCCATGGCGTCCTGCACAAAGCGCACCGTCTTCATGTTAGTACGCATCGTGTCGGGCGCTTGGCCGCCTGGAATAATGACTGCATCGAAATCTTCGGCGAGGCATTCGGTCGTTGTGCCGTCGGGCTTTTGCGAAACTTTGCCCTGCTTGCCAGTGTATTTTTCGTTCATGCGCGAGCCGAGCACTTTGACTTCGGCTCCGGCCTGCTGCAAAGCCGTATATGGAATTTGAAATTCCGCGTCCTCAAAATCTTTTTCGATCAAAATCGCAACTCGCTTTGTCTGGTTGTTTGCGCTCATCTGATTTGCTCCTCTTTTGAAGTGGCCTTTGAAGTATGTTTGACGCATCCCGTGTGTCACGCGTCGGTAATTTATGTTCAAGCGTCTTTGAAAAACCTAATAAGCCGCAAATGTTATGCCAACTCTGCGCAGCGTGCGTTATGCGATGAAATCGTGGCAAGACGAGATTCGCACATCTCAAACTCATACAGAGATGCGTGCGGCATTGTTCGCTAACGCTACCTTTTCTGTTGATGAATTAAGCGGCGGGACGCAGCAGGCCGCGAAAGATGCCCTGCACGGCGACGCGCGCGGCGGCGAGGCGCAGGGGCGCGAGTTGGGAATTGGCAGGACGTAGTTCAACTTCGCTGCCGAGACGATGAATGCGTTTGAGTGTTGCGCGATGGCCGTCAACGAGTGCGACGACGATTTCGCCATCGCGTGCTTCGGTGCGATTCTCGATGAGTGCGATGTCGCCGTCGCAGATATGTTCGTCGATCATCGAATTGCCCGACACGCGTAGAGCGTAAACTTGTTCAGGGCGGACACGGCCAAGCAGAAAACGCGGCACGCCGATTTGTTCAACGTCTTCTATCGCATCGAGCGGCGCTCCGGCGGCGACGCGGCCAAGCAAAGGCACATCGCACAGCGCGTCTACGGGCGCGTGATTCTCTATCGTGACGGCGAGTTCAAAAGCGCCATCTTCGCGGCGGCGCGAGAGCATTCCGCGTTTCTCAAGTGCGGCGATGTGTTTGGCGATTGTGCCCTTTGACGAAACACCGAAGTGGCGCGCGATCTGCGCGTAGGAAGGCTCGTAGCCGTGCCGTTCAAGAAAGCGCGTAAGGTATTCGAGAATTTCTTTCTGGCGTTGCGTGCGTGGCGGCATAATGGTTAACGCTCCTTCAAGAGGCGAAGGTGAACGAGTTGGTACGCGAACATGTTGTTCGGCGCACGTGTTCAGAATTTAACCGGCAAAGAAGTTTAAGGGCGCGCGAAGCCAAGCGTCAAGCTTTAGTCGGCGCGCGCCTTTGTTTGCTTTGCCAACTCTTACGGGCTGATTAACGAACCGAATAGCGAGCCAGCGTTTGCGGGAAGATACGCACGACCGAAGGCATCGTCGTCATCGTCATCTTCTGCGTGCCGGTCAAAAAGTCCATCGCCTTCATGCCGTAAATGGCTTCGTTCAAATCGTTGTCCGGGTTGATCGTGCCGCCTTTAACGACCGCTCCGATGAATGCGCCTTTACTGCGCGAATATGAAAGAATTCCCGCTTGCGCGAGCGCGTCGGTTGAAGCCGCCGCCGTTCGACCATAAGGGCCTGCCGCGATGCTCAATTCGCCACCGAGTTCGACCTTATCCTTGAGCAAACTGCTGACGGCGTTTTCATTCATAAAGAGCAGCACAAAGTCCGTCTTGGAAGCGCCGATCTGCGCGCCGAAATCTGCGCCGCCGATATTGAAGAACGCGGGCGCACTCCAACCGTTCGGCAAGCGACGACTAATCACGCCCTGACCGCCGCGCCCGCCGACGATAAATCCGGCTTTAACGACGCCCGGAAAAACCGCGATGGCTTCGGCCTTGTCGAGCAAGTCTTTCGGAACGCCTCTTTCCGGCGTGTTCATCAATTGACTGAAAACTTTCGCCGCGTCCTGTGAATGGCGCGCGGCATCCTTCGCGCGTTTCGGGTCTTTGACGGACATCGCCTGCATCTTCGACATGCGTGATGTTTTACTTTTCTTCTGCGCAGTTGCGGTCGTGGCAATCACGCAAAGACTTAACAGAGCGCAGAGCGCGCCGGTCAAATTTCTTTTCAACAAAACTTTCATTCTTATTTCCTCCTCAAATTATGTGACTGTTTCGATTATTTTCAGCGCGCGAAAAACGAGGAGAGAGAGTTGATCCTTCGCGTGCCTTTCATTTCGGGAGCCAAATGATCCGCGCCGACTTCTTTTAAGAATAGCACATCACGCGTGTTTGACCACGCGTCGCAAAAGGTGAGACCATACGCTCACTTACCATTTTGATTAAAAACAAAGGTCTCGCACGGAGGCGAATCGTATGAGCATAGACAAAAATAAAATCAGAACGCAGGACGAAGAAAATGAACCGGCGCCGATTGACCAAATTGAAAGCCGTGTCGAAGCGGAAATGAAACGCATCGAAGGCCGCGCCAAAGAACGCGTCGCGCAAGGATTACAGGACGAAGAATTGGAACGCGAAGCGCGAAAACTAAAGGATGAAGCCAAACGGGAATTAGAGCAGGAACGCCATAAGGATTCAAAGTAAGAATCAATTGTTCAGCTTAACCTGAAGTTGTGCCGCTTCGCGTTTTTCGTCCGGCAAAAATTTGGTAAAGCTGTATCTGGGAAGGAGCCGTTTTATTAACCTCGTCGTAGATACATCAATAATCATTGCTGTAATAGCCAAGCTGTAATAGCCAACGAACCGGAAAAGCCTACGCTGATAGCTCGAACGCAGGGCGCTGGATTATTCGCCCCGCGTTCTTTGCACTGGGAAATTGGCAATGCGTTCTCTGCGATGCTCAAGCGACAGCGCATTACGCCGGAGCAGGCAAAGACGGCAGTTGAGATTTACGGGCAAATTTTGCTGAGAAGCTGTTTGAAAACTCCCGATGCCGCGAAGCGGCAACCCGAAGGTAGCCAGACGTGCAACGTCTGGCAAACGATGCGTTAATGTATCGCGCATTGAAGATGCGCCACCTCGCTTGGCGCATCTTCAATGCGCGACTAAACAATGATCTGCGGCCAGAGGCTTCGCGCTCGCTTGCCACTGGCTACCTTCTGGCGGCACCTGCGGCGCACATCTCCGCCTTTTCAAACAGCTTCTGACTTTAATGGATGTTAACTTGACGCAAGCATTAGAAATTGCCAGCCGCGTAAATATCTACGCTTATGACGCTTATATTATCGCTTGTGCGTTAAATCAAAACTGTTCTTTGCTAACGCTGGATGGTGGCTTGAGTTACGCGGCACAAGCGATGGGAGTTAAGGTTTTGGAGGTGAAGTAGTCGAATGCAGACGAATATTGAAAATCAACAAAGTCTTTCTGCGCTGCTTGAACAGGCGCGTTTAGAAGGCGAAGTGCGGATTCAAGGAGCAGACGGGCAAATCTTTATTCTCAGGCCGGAGAAATCTATGCGTTCTGCGTTAGATGTTGCGGGTTTCGATTTGAACATCTCGACAAAGGAAATAGTGGAGATTATACGTGAAGGGCGCGAAAGATTATAAGTATGTCGAACGGATGACACAACAAGTCATTCGGGCAGACCAAGCATTCGGCACTTGTCGGAAAGTTGCGGCTGTCGCAGTTGTGTGCGGCTCGGCAACGCAAGTTCCAGCGCAACATGGCTTATCCGTTTGGCGAACGCGTGACGAACGTGCGGGCGCCGCTTACGCGTTGCCGTTATCGTCTAAAGCTTGTTCGATGGCCTCACGCAATTGTGCGGCGGTTGAGAGCGGGCTATAACCGATGAAGTGTTTAAGCAAACGCCCGTCGCGCGTTATCACAAAGCTTTGCGGAATGGCTCCCTGCGCGCCGCCCTGCATCACAAATTGCAGCGCGAATTCTTCAGACGCCCAACCGATTTTGTAAGGAATCTTCTGCGCGCTCGCGAAAGCCTTGACCTTTTCCACACTTGACTGCGAATCTTCCACGCTCAAACCGATCAATTCCACTCCGCGCCCCTTGAATTCCTTGCTTAACTCGACGAGACGCGGCGTTTCCTGCTGGCACGGCCCGCACCATGTCGCCCAGAAATTCAGCACGACGACTTTGCCTGCGTAATCTGATAGCTTAATCGGCTTGCCGTCCAGCGTCTGCAACTCCGCATCACGCACAACGGGCGGCATTGGATCACGCGCGCCCGCACGGGTTGGAGCCGCAGAATTAACTGCCGGTGGCTTCTCACCTGCAACGCCGTTTGCATTGGACGAAACGCCTGCGTTGATTGACGAGTTCGTTACAGATGCGTTCGTGTTCGTTTCGTCAGTTGACCGGCGGCAACCGGACGTGGCGAGCGTTGCCGTGAGTGCGAAGACCGTGCAGGAAAGCGTGAGGCGCGCGGGCGTCCAGAAAGTTTTGCGATGCGCGGCAAACGACGAAATGAATTTCATGCGTACTTTATTCCTTTGCTTGAAAACAACCACTGCTGACTCAGATTCCTACGCTTTTTGTTGTACCCTTTTTTAATGTCGGAAGAACGGCGAGAATCTCAGCCGCAAGCACTTGTAAGTCCACTAATCTGTTGGACGTGGCGTTAAGCACAAGAATAGCGATCTTAAATTTAGGAAGGTTTTGCTGGAAAGATAAATTTCGATCTACGGTGATAAACACATCGAATTCTTGTTCTGCTAAGGTCAGAAGTTCGCCATTCTTAATTCCCGCCCAACCCATTTGTGGAACGGTTTTAATCTCGTGTTCTGGTAAATCTCCCGATAATCGGCGATCAATGCACTCATCCAAGAGAAGCTTCATCGTTATGCAACCATTTTAACGATCTGTTGTTCGGCTTCTTCGAGGAATGCAATGACCTGTGTTTTCTTCACTGTGGGAAATCCTTCGAGAAAATCATCAATGGATTCACCGGCTTTGAGATAGTCCAAGAGTGTTTGAACGGGCACTCTCGTACCGTCAAAAACAGGAGTGCCGCCCATAATGTCGAGAGATGAAGAAACAATCTGCTCTTTCATTTGTTTATGGTAGCCAAAAGAAGCCTTAAAGATCAAGGTCTGTGTCCGGCAAGCAATTGGATCAAACTCGCCATGCTGACATTTCTCAACAATGAAGTTTCACGCTCACGGGTTAACCGCGACTCTCTGAATGACGCCGCTTCGACGCGGAACGTTGCGAGGCGCGCAAGGTCTGCGCCGATGAAGGCGTATTCGCCGGGCAGGAGCGGCTCGCGCCCGCGCACTTCCATAAAGTACATACCACTATCATGCGCCTGCACTGTGTAAAGCGGCCTGACAATCTGACCGGACTCGTAAGCGAAACCTTGTTGGCCGCGCTCCGTCGTTACCACCACACGGCGCACGCCGCGCTTCTTTGTTGTTAAGCGCACAAGAAACGGTGGATGCACGTTGGGCGCGTCCGGCACAAACAAATAAAAGCGCGGGTTGCTATCGGTGATGTTGATCGCAGCGTGCTCGCCCTTTACTTCGACGTAACTGAGACGAGTATTTTTCGCCGTCGCATTCGGATCAAGCGGCGTCGCGCCCGTCTCAAACGAAAGCGGCGCAAGCGATTCATCTTTGTCAGCGAAATAGATGCGCGTGCGATCAAGCGGTAACGGCACAATCGGTTGTTGGACGAGAACGTTCGCGTCAGTAATACTCGCGCCGGATATTGAACCGCTCGTAGTTAAGACAAGCGCCGCACAAAGCACCAGCATGACTGAAAATTGCCTATGCCGAAGATTACTTTTCAACTCAACACATCCTTCCGCAATTCAATCCGCCAGCCTGCAAACATTTCTCAAACAAACTTGCCTGACGCCCTCCGAGTTCTTTTGTATGGCTCACTCATAATTAACTTCGATACTTTTCTTACTCAACCGCTCCGCTCTATGCCCTGGTTAACCAGCACACTCAGCATGTAGCGCATCTGCTCAGACGTGAAAGGCTTTGGAAGAAAAATACCGGCACCGGCGGCAAAGCTGTCAGTCCAAAGTTTCGGGTCTTTATCGGCTGTCATTATTCCGACTGGGATGTGCTGCAAGCGCGGCTCGCTTCTCATATACCGCACAATCTCCAACCCACGCATGTGCGACATTATCATATCAAAAATAGCTGCGGCGAAATTAGCATCTACCTGCAGGATGTCGTGCGCCTCTTGCCCGTCCTTCGCAGAAATAACCGTATAGCCTTCTCTCTGAATAATTGCGATCGCTAAATGTATAATCGCCGGATCATCGTCGGCGATAAGCACACGGCGCACGCTTTGAGAATGTGACGTTGGCGTTTTATCTTTTTCCTCAACCGGCATAATCGGGCGATACGCCGGTTGTCCGCCGTGCGCGATCATTACCTCTTCGAGAAGTAGTTGGTCTTCTTCCGCGAGATTTGTAAAGCGCAAACCAAAACCAAGATTTGGAAGACTGTAAACGACTTCTCCATGTAATTGCACCCAATGTCCAGTCGGAAGTTGAACATGAAAACTCACCGTCTCGCCGACATGTACATGACCAATGCTATCTATATAGCAGCCATCTATGCTGATGTCGCTGATACGTGCGTCTCGTTTACCGGCAGCCGCCTCCAAAACGACTGCTAGAGAAACAGGGATGCGTGGATTTCGTCTCGACTTGTTCCACATACGCGGTTCTCGGCACTACACCCTATCGAAGGTTGATCTCATCCACGAAGTTTTAGTAACGCTATGACTCTCGCTCACATTACGATAACTTTTCCTGTAGAGGATAAGTCCTCTGCCCGCGTGTTTCGCAAACAAAAGATGGCCGGAAGAAGAAGCCGCGCTACTTCACGACAATATTAACGAGCCGCTGCGGAACGACGATCACCTTGACGATCTCGCGCCCGTTTGTCCAGCCGCGCACGCTTTCATCTGCGAGCGCCGCCGCACGCAATTCTTCTTCGGATGTGTCGTGCGTCGCGTTGATGCGCCCGCGCAGTTTGCCGTTGATCTGCACGGGTATCTCCAACTCCTCCCGGCGCGCTAAATCAGCGTTTGCCTTCGGCCAGCGCGCCGTGCCGTCCATGTTGCGTAGAATACCGCCCGCATGATGCAAGCCTTCCCACATTTCTTCGGCGGCGTGCGGCGCAAACGGCGTGAGCATCAAGACCAACGCTTCGAGCGCTTCACGCACAGCAAACTTATCAACATTCGATGCACTCGCTTGATCGGCTTTGAAATCACTTAAAGTGTTAACGAGTTCCATCAACGCCGCAATGCTCGTGTTGAAATGCAACTCCTCGAAATCTTTCGTCACACGCGCAATCGTTTGGTGCGTGCGCCGCCGCAGCACCGTCGCTTCCGCGCTTGATGATTCGAGTTGTGAAGCGGCTATTGCCTGCGCAGTAGTATTATCACGCGGCACGTTTACCAGCGCGTCGCGCCAGCGCCAGATCAAATTGTAGACGCGACGCAGGAATCTGACAGCGCCTTCGATGCCTGTTTCCTGCCAGCGCAGTTCGTTTTCCGGTGGCGCGGCGAACATCACGAACAAGCGCACCGCGTCCGCGCCGTAAGCCGTAATCATTTCGTCCGGGTCAACGCCGTTATTCGTTGACTTGGACATCTTCTCAAGCGAGCCGACCGTCACCTGCGTTCCGTCGCTTGCGAGGTTCGCGCCGCGCACGTTTCCTTTGGCATCGCGCTCGATTGTGACATCCGCCGGATTAAAATAAACTTTTCGATCTTCGTCTTCACGATAAAAAGTTTCGGCGACGACCATGCCCTGCGTCAACAAATTCTTCACAGGCTCTTTGAAATTCACAAGGCCTACGTCCCGCATCATCTTTGTCCAGAAACGCGTGTAGAGCAGGTGCATCACGGCGTGTTCGATGCCGCCGATGTATTGATCGACGGGCGTCCAGTGCGCAACCATTTCTTTGTCGAACGGCGCGGCATCGTTGTGCGGATCGCAGTAGCGAAAAAAGTACCAGGACGAATCAATGAACGTGTCCATCGTGTCCGTTTCGCGTCGCGCCGCTTTCCCACACTTCGGGCACGCTACGTTGACGAATTCCGCCACGCCTGCGAGCGGCGATTGTCCTGTGCCTGTGAACTTCGCTTCGTTTGGCAAGACGACGGGCAAATCTTTTTCCGGCACGGGCACTGTGCCGCACGCGTCGCAATAGATAATCGGAACGGGAGCGCCCCAGAAGCGTTGACGCGAAATGCCCCAGTCGCGCAAACGATACGTCACAGCGCCGCCGCCGAAACCTTTTGCTTCGGCATAACGCGCCATCTCATTCATCGCTTCCTGCGATAATTTCCCGCTCCAATCGCCGGAGTTGACGAGCAAGCCATGGTCTGTGAAAGCGTGCGGCATCGCCACAGACTGATCGAGTCCTGCGTTCGGGTCGCGCGCAATCTGTTCCTGCTGATGCGAAATGCGTTCGATGACGCGGTGAATCGGCAGCGAGTATTTTTGCGCAAACTCGTAATCGCGTTCGTCGTGCGCCGGAACGCTCATGACAGCGCCCGCGCCGTAATCAATCAAGACGTAGTTTGCCACCCACACAGGCAACTGTTCATTGTTGAACGGATTGATGGCGAGCAGTCCCGTATTCAATCCTTTCTTTGCAATCTCTTCGCCGAATGTGGCAGCGCTTCGTGCGGCGCGCACCTGTCCGGCAAATCGTTCGACATCTTTCTGCAACGTGGAATTCTTCAAAGCTTCCGCGAGCAAAGGATGTTCGGGCGCAAGCACGACTGCGGTTGCGCCGTAGATCGTATCGAGCCGCGTCGTAAAGACACGTATCTTTTGTTCGCTGTCTTTAATCGGAAAATCAACGTAAGCGCCGACGCTGCGGTTAATCCAATTGCGCTGCATTGTCAGCACGCGCTCCGGCCAGCCCGCTTCGATCTCTTTCATGTCTTCGAGCAATTGTTCAGCATACTCGGTTGTGCGTATGAACCATTGTTCGAGACTTCTCTTTTCAACTTGCGCGCCGCAGCGCCAGCAGACGCCGCCCGACGATTGCTCGTTCGATAAAACAGTTTCTTCTCGCGGACACCAGTTGACCGCAGACTCGCGCCTGTAAACAAGGCCACGCTCGTACATTTTGAGAAAAAACCATTGATCCCACTTGTAATATTCCGGCGTGTGCGCGGCGATTTCTCTACGCCAATCAAAGCTTATGCCGAGACGTTTGAACTGCCCGCGCATGTGCTCGATGTTTTCTTCCGTCCATGCGCGTGGATTGACGCCGCGCTTGATTGCAGCTTGTTCGGCGGGCTGCCCGAAACTGTCCCAGCCAATCGGATGCAGCACGTTAAAATTGTTCAGGCGCTTGTACCAAGCGAGCGCGTCGCCGATGGAATAATTGCGCACGTGTCCCATGTGCAAAAAGCCTGACGGGTACGGCAACATTTCGAGACAGTAAAATTTCGGGCGCGTCGTATCCGTATCGTCTGCGTGAAACACGCCGGATTCATCCCACGCGCGCTGCCACTTTTCTTCGATTTTTTCGGGAAAATATTTTTCGTCCATCGCTTGCATATCTCCGCTTACAATTCACCACTGTCGAAACTGAACGCGTGGCTTAACGTCTGAATCAACGAACAAGCGTCCGGTTATATTAATTGAGTTTATCGTGTGATTGTCGCCGCTTTCGTTCGCTCGCGCGCTGGAAGAACGCGCGGCGCACGAAGCGGCATCGTAAGGCGGAGTTCGTTGTTTTTTGAAAAAAGTCTCATCAAAGCTTCGCGTTCTTTACTCGCCGCTGCGCGAATTATAATTAAAATGCCGCACGCCGGAAGGCATTTGATCGCCCGAAGATTATCTGCTTTCCATGACAGTGACACGATTTTCCAGATCGCGTTTGTCTGCGCGGTTCTCCAACAAACGCGCTTCAAGCCGATCAAGCCTTGACGTGATTGCAACTACTTCGCTGCGCAGTTCGCGCACATCTGTTTCGAGGTAATCGAAACGCGTCTTTGCTTCCGCGCGCGAAGCAGCGATCTCACGGCTGAGCGTGTTTAATTGATTCAATATTTCGTTTGTTCGATCTGCGTTCATTCCGGTGCTCCCGCTTCTTCATACAAAAAGATTTATCCCGCTTCTTCATACAAAAAGATTTATATTGTGTCTGCTGATTTCAAGGCATGTTAGCGTAGTTGGAGCAAAGTTGTCGAACACGCGCGACTTTGTTCACCTCAAAGGATAACCATAAGCTTCTCACAACGATTCTATGCAGGAAGAAAAGACCGCAAAGCTTCAAGGTTTCGCACGTCGTCGCCGGGCATGTCCTGTGGAGTTTCGAGAAGAAAGGCGGCGTGCGTAAGTTCCTCGCAGCGTGCGACGCGTGCCAATGCTTCGCTTCCAATGTGTCCATCACCGATGTTTTCGTGGCGATCAACGCGCGAATTATATTCAGCTTTGGAATCATTGAAATGAACAACGTGAACGTTCAGTAAGCCAACGTTTCTTTCAAGCGATTCGCGCGTTGCATTGAAACCATTTTCGTCGCGCAGATCATAACCGGCGGCGAAAGCGTGCGCAGTGTCGAAGCAAACGCCAAGGTTCAGTTCTGGACAGGCACAAATGATGTCGCGTAAATGCTCGAACTCGTGGCCGATGCACGCGCCCTGCCCGGCGGTGTTTTCGATGAGAATGCGAAAGTTACAGAGGTCTAAGCCTTCGCACGCGGCTTTCAAAGTTTCGGCGCAAGTACGCACGCCGTCGCTCGCACATGCGCCCTTCGCGCTGCCCGGATGCACGACGAGATAATCCGCGCCGAGTGCGAGGCCGCGTTCAATTTCTTCACGAAAAGCGAGGCGGGATTTTTCGCGTATCGTTGAATCGGCGGAGGCTAAGTTAATTAAATAATTGGCGTGGATGACGACGGGCGAAATGTTTGTCTCCGCGCGGATACTTTGAAACCGCAAGACTTCTTCGCCGTTGAGCGGGCGTGCCGCCCAGCCGCGCGGATTGCGCGAAAAAATCTGCACTGCGTTGCAATCGAGTGCCGCAGATTTCAGCAGCGCAGTGTGTAAGCCGCCCGCGATGGGCGCGTGAAAGCCGATGCGACGCGGCGAGGCTTCGGACGAGAACGAGCTGGATTCGCCTGCGGCAGAAAGCTGTGTCGTCGGCGTCCCGGCAGCCGCAGCTATCGTAGCTTCTGCGGTCAACTCTTCGACACTTGAATTGCTTTTTATGACTTGAGCGGAACGGCTCTTTTTGGTCACGGCGCGGCGGCTTCCCAGGTGAAATCGAAGACGTAATTTTCGGGCGCGGCGTCTTTACCGTTCGTGATCTGCACGCGCGCCGTGTAGTTATTGGCGGCGCTCGGTTGCTGTATGACGGAGATTTGCCCGCGTCCTTTCTTTTTGTCAACGCGCACTGTGGTTGGCGCTTGCGGCAGGCCGTTGTCGAGACTCAAATGCGCGCTACGCAGCGAAGGCGCGGAGCCGATGACGGATTGATTGCGCCCGCTGAATTCGATAATCGCCGCCGAACCGATCACAGTGCCGCTCCACTCGCCCGTGCCTTTGCGCGGCGCACCTTCAGGCAAACGCACTGTTGCGACGGGTACGTTGTTCGGGGCAACGGGCTGTGGAACAACGGCTGTGTCCGGCGTGGGTTGCGCGTTGATTGATCCGTCGTTCGGCATGATTGAAGGTGTCGGAACAGGCGCAGAGATAATCTGCGTTGGCAAAGCAGCAGTGTTAGTGGCAGGCGCTGAAGCACGCGTGCCGATGGTCGGCAAAGGCACTGGAACAACGGGCAAAGCGGCGTTAGCTTCACGCGCCGGAGCACGATAAAAATGTTGAAAAAGCAGAAAGGCCAAAGCTGTGCCGAGCGCGAGCGCGACGAAGCCGACGCCGAGCAGCGGAAGTACGTTTCGCCGTTTCTTTGTCGCCGCAACGGGAATTGCAGGTGCGAGCGTTGCGGTAAAATTTGGCGTAGTCAGGGTATCGCCCGCGTAGTTCGCTGCAATCCGCGACGGATGCACCAGAGTTTCTTCCGAAGCTTCAATGCCGCCCGAAAGCGGCGCGAGTTCGCCGGTTGTCGCAGCTTTTTCCACGTAGTCGCGCGGTTCACGTAGAGCGGGCGCGGTGGCGTTCGTTTGAAGTTGCGTAGTAACGTCGGCGGGTACGGGCGCTTCGAGATTATCAACTGTCGGGCGCGCAATGCCTTCTGATCCGAGCGCAGTGGTTGCCGCCGGATCGCTTGCGCCATGATGCTTCGTTTGCACCGCACCGCACCACTTGCAGAAGCGCATCGCCGCAGGCAACTCAAGTCCGCACGCTTCACACTGAACGGGTTTATGCGGAACGGGCTGCGCTGCGCCGCACAGGGAACAATACCGGCGTTCATCTGAAACAAGCTCGTTGCATTGCGGGCACTGGTGCATATCGGTTTTCGGTTATGAGTTTTCAGTTTTCAGCAAGCGGCAAACAATTATCAGTCGAAAATCAGTTGGAGCTTTTGCTTAACACCCATGACTGAAAACTCACAACTGAAAACCGGCTACTGTTTCTTCTCCACTTCTTCCATCACGCGAAGAATGTTGCCGCCTAAGATTTTGTCTATGTCTATTTCCGTGTAGCCGCGTCGCAAAAGTTCCGCCGTCAAATTCGGCAAGTCTGCGACGGAAGCAAGACCCTCTGGTGTTGCTTGGATGCCGTCAAAGTCCGAGCCGATGCCGACGTGATCGCTGCCGACAAGTTTGACAATATAATCTATATGATCCACGAGGCGCGCGATTGAAACGGGCGGAAGTCTGCGCGCATATTCAATCTGGCGTACATGGTCGCGCGCGATCTTTTTGTGCGCCGCGTCGCCCTGCACTGCTTCTGAAGCTTTCTCGACGAGCGGCTCGATCTCTGCATCGACGCGCCGCTTTTTTTCGCTCCAACCGGGTTCGAGAAATTCCGGGTAAAAAACGACGCACGCGACGCCGCCCGTCTTCGCCAGCGCGCGTAGCATCTCGTCATCAAGGTTGCGCGGAACGTTCGCCAGCGCGCGCACGCCGCTATGCGTCGCAATCACGGGCTTCGTCGAAGTAGCGATGATGTCCCAGAATGTTTTATCGGAAACGTGCGAAACGTCAACGAGCATTCCGAGACGATTCATTTCACGAATTACGTTTTTGCCGAAATCGTTCAAGCCGCGCGTTTTACCTACCGCGTCGCCGCTTGATCCTGCCCAACTTGTGCTCACGCTCCACGCCGCTGACATGTAGCGCACGCCCGATTTGTAATAACGCTCGACGTTCTCCAATTTCTCGTCAATCGCATAGCCGCCTTCCAAGCCCATCAGTGCCGCAAGCTTTCCTTCACCGGCGATGCGGCGTATGTCGCTTGCAGTCGTAGCGAGCGCCCACGTTTCAGGATGTTTTTCAACGAGCGCGTGCACCGCTGTGATTTGTTTGTCGGCGCGCTCAATGGCCGTGCGTCCGCCCCTGCCGTAAAACTGCGGTTCAACCCAGATGGAAAAAAACTGCGCATCAAGCCCGCCTTCTTTCATACGCACGGCGTCGAGGTGGCCGTCTGCGAGACGCGCGTTGATGTCCAGATTTTCGTCAACCATTCGTTGCGCAGTGTCGGCGTGCATGTCTACAACGATGGCGCGGCGGTGAATTGTGGAAGCATCAAGGGCGCTTTCAGAAGAGGCTTTATTATTGGAAGAATTATTGGAAGATGATTCCGGCACTGTTTTACTTTCTGTTTTTTCGGGCGGGCGACAATTGACGAAGAGTAGCGAAAGGATGAGCGTAGCGATCAATAAACTTGGCAAAGGGAAATTGGGCGGCGAGCAAAGCAGTTGCAACTTCGTGCGAAGTGGGACGCAATACGACATCGCTCATTATCTTTGGAAACGAAGCGCAAACTTTGTCCGATGATAAAAACAATATTCAGATGGTACGCGCGCTTTTGCAAAGAATGCAAGCGCATCGGGCACGGGCGCACGGCGGGCGCGAACCTTGCCAAAGCGCGCGGCTTTACGGTATTGTGCCTTATCTTGACCATGTTATGAGGCTTCACTCAGAGACGGGCAAGCAATGGCGTCTTCGGTCGGGAACTGTGCCTCGCCTGCGTTCAAACGGAACCCGCGTCGCCCAAGCTTTTACCAGCGTCCACTAATTATTAAGGAGTACACAAACGTGTTTGCAAAAGACGGTAAATCGAAAGACGTAAAGACACCGCGCATCGCCCCGGAAGTCTGGCACAACGGCAAGTTCATTAAATGGGACGACGCGCGCGTGCATGTCATGGCGCACGTTCTACACTACGGCTCAAGCGTCTTCGAGGGCATACGTTGTTATGACACGAAGCGCGGCCCGGCCATTTTTCGCCTCACCGAACACATGCAGCGTTTGATGAACAGCGCGAAGATTTACCGCATGGATCACCAGTGGACGCGCGACGAATTGTGCGCGGCGGCAATTAATCTCGTCGCGCGTAGCGGCCTTGAGCAATCGTATTTACGCCCGATCATCTTTCGCGGCTTTGGAACATTCGGCGTTAATCCGTTTCCGAATCCGCTGGAGTGCTACATTGGCGCTTGGGATTGGGGCAAGTATCTCGGCGAGGAAGCGATTGAGCAGGGCGTGGACGTGTGTGTTTCTTCATGGAATCGTTTATCGCCGAACTCTATGCCCGCGATGGCGAAGGCTGGCGCAAACTATATGAACTCGCAGCTCATCAAAATGGAGGCCTTGACGAACGGATTCGCCGAAGGCATTGCGCTTGATGATCGCGGGTTCGTTTCCGAAGGCTCCGGCGAAAACATTTTCCTCGTACACGAAGGCAAAGTTATGACGCCGCCGCTCGCTTCTTCCATTTTGCCCGGCATTACGCGCGACAGCGTGATACAGATTTGCCGCGAACTCGAAATTCCCGTCACCGAAACGGCCATCCAACGCGCCGCCCTTTACGTTGCAGACGAACTTTTCTTTTCCGGCACCGCCGCCGAAGTGACGCCGATTCGCTCGGTTGACCATATTACCGTCGGCACGGGCAAGCGTGGTGAAATTACCGAGCGCATTCAACAGGCTTTCTTTGCCGTAACCAAGGGCGAGCGCCCCGCACCCGGCGAGTGGCTGACCTTCGTTAACGAACGCAAAACAGTTGACGCAAGCAATAACGGCCACAACGCACAGACAAAGGAAGCAAGTGCCGCTTCATCGGCGAAAACCGGACGCGCCGAAACTTTCGAGACCGCGATGACGGAATAAGCGTTAGGGTTTCACGCCGTGCGATCCTACGCGCGACACCATATAAAACAAGGAAGCGCATCGTAACGGCGCGCATTCGCGCGGGGTGAGGGCGCGAGAAGTTCTAGATTAAAGGTCTGTGTTTCCACAGAATTTCCCAAAAGGATTCTGTGGACAGGAAGCGTTGTGCGTCGTGGGAAACGCGCGGCGCTTTCGCTTTTTCAGCCGTCCCTACCGAATTCCTGCGACTGTCGCTTACCTTACTCCTTGCATCATTTGTGGCAATAAATCGTTACTATTTTTGTTGCATCGCACGAGCGAAATACTTTACTCTTGGCGTGCGTGAATGTCTCCATGTCGGTTTCCCGATATTCGTACCCACTACCGACGAAGCTTTCGCACACGACAACCTTACTGCGCGTGAGGCGATCACGGCAGTTCGCAACGATCTGACAAATAAGACGCGGCCTAGACTTTAGGCAGCAAGGTTGAGCAGAGCAAGCAACATCTGTGTAAGTGGATCAACGGCGATGCCCGTGCTCGATGTGCTGCTTGTCGTGGCTGATGTTGTCGCGCTGGCTTGAGTTGTAGCTGGCGATGTCACGGTTGTCCATATGTCGCCTGCAAAAGCCGAGAACGAGAGCGCGAGCGTTAAAATAGTCGCCGCCGCACTGAGTTTTAGTTGTTTCATGGTTTTTCCTAAAGGAAGTTGTAGTTGTAAGGTGGCACTCATACCTAGACTTTAGGCAACAGACTGAGCAAGGCAAGTATGATCTGCGTAAGCGGATTAACGGTTGCGCTCTGGCTACTTGCTGTGGTGCTGCTCGCTGTTGTTGCGCTTGTGGTCTGCGGTGGCACGTCAACAAAACCTGTCCATATATCGCCCGCAAAGGCCGAGAACGAGAGCGCGAGCGTCAAGACAGTCGCCGCCGTGACGGATTTAAGTTGTTTCATGGTTTTTCCTTTGTTGATTGTGGTTAGTGGTAAAGCTTCAGTGCCCAAACAGAATACGGCAAATAGTCCTTGCAATAGGCGCATGATAATGCCAAAAGGTAAGCAATCTCGCAAATAAATTTGCGGAAATCTATAAAAGTAGCTCTCACATGAACTTACAGACACAACTTCTTAGCCAAATTGATGATCCCACCTTGAGCCGTGATGAGCGAGCGCGGCTTCGTTGCCAGCTTGCCAAAGAACTTGAGCGAGGCGGCAACTATCAGGCCGGGCAGGGTGCAATGGGTGATTTATGGCCGCGCGTCGGCGAACGTCCCGCCCTTGACGGCCTCGACCAGCAGACAGCAGCCGAAGTCTTATTACGCGCCGGTGCTCTGTCAGGGTGGATTGGCAGTGCCAAGCAGACCATCGGCGCGCAGGAGACCGCGAAGAACTTAATCAGTGAAAGCATCACCATCTTTGAATCTCTACACGAGACGGAGAAGGTGGCAGAAGCATTGACCGACCTCGCATATTGCTATTGGAGAGAAGGCGCATTTGATGAAGCACGCATCACGCTATGCGATGCTATCGCACGTCTCAGTGATGAAGATGTCGAATTGAAAGCATGGGCTTTGCTGCGCGCTGCTATTGTAGAAGCAGCCGCCGCGCGGCTCCACGATGCCTTACGCATCCTGAACGACGCCGAACCCCTGATCGCTGAATGCGCCAGCGATACACTCAAAGGGAATTTCCACAATAACCGCGCTGGTACGCTAAAAAATCTTGGCCTAGCAGAACGCCGCGAGGACTATACAGACCGCGCCCTTGTCGAATACGTCGCCGCCAGCCTTCACTTCGAGCAAGCTGGGCATACGCGATACCGCGCTGCTGTCGAAAACAATGCAGGACTCTTACTACTGAAGCTTGGCAGATTCGATGAGGCGCGCCCGCACCTTGATCGTGCCCGTAGATTATTTATTGATCTCAAAGATAACGTTCATACTGCCCAAGTAGATGAAACGCGGGCGCAGGCACTTCTCGCGCAAGGGCGCAACTCCGAAGCTGAACGAATCGCCATCGTCTCCGTTCATGCTTTAGAAAAAGGCGGCGAGCAAGCTTTACTTGCGGAATCTCTGACGACCTACAGCATCGCCCTCGCACGGCTTAATCGTCATGAGCAAGCGCGTTTTACATTCCAACGCGCCATCGAAGTCGCGCATACGGCAGGCAACAATGAAGGCGCAGGACTCGCGGCACTCGCCATGATCGAAGAACTAAGCGACCAACTATCACGCGATGAATTGCGTGTCAGTTACACACGCGCTGATGACCTACTTTCCAAATCGCAGCACCCGGAGACGCCCGCACGTTTAATTTCCATAGCGCGCCGCATCTTTGACATCGAAGAGAACCGCGCCAAAGAGTTCACCACGCCCGACTTCATTTATGCCGCAGAGCAGACGAAAGCATTGCTACACAAAGCGCATCACGTCGCCGCCACAAGCAGCCCCATACTCATCACGGGCGAAACCGGCACAGGCAAAGAAGTGCTGGCGCGTATGATTCATGAATGGAGCGGGCGCACAGGCGAACTTGTCGCCCTCAACTGCGCCGCGATTCCCGACGCTTTGATCGAATCCCAACTCTTCGGCCACCGACGCGGCAGCTTCACAGATGCCATCGCGGATTACGCCGGAGCAGTCCAGCAAGCCACCAACGGCACGCTCTTTCTGGACGAGATCGGCGAACTAAGTTCCGGCAACCAAGCGAAGATACTCCGTCTCATCGAAAACGGCGAGATTCACGCGGTCGGCGCGAGCGTACCGGAAAGAGTTGACGTGCGCATCCTTGCGGCCACGAATCGCCATCTCCGAACGCAGCTAGCAAAAGGACGATTCCGCGATGATCTATTTTATCGCCTCGACACTTTCCACTTGGAGATTCCGCCGCTCCGAGAACGGCAAGACGACATTCCGGTGATCGCAGAATACTTCATCAAAGAGATGCAGCAGCGCCACCGTCGGCGCGTCACCTTCACACCCGAAGCAATCGCAGCGATGCGTTTGCTGCCACTCAAAGGCAATGCGCGCGAATTGCGATCCTTGATTGAGCGCACCATTTTGACGGCCAAAGACAACGCGACGATCACGGCAGAGGCCGTCCACACGATTGCGCTACGGCAAACGCAACACGCGGGCTTTGCTAATGCTTGGGCTGGCTTCGTGCTCGATGAAGAAGTGCTGCGCTATGAAGGTAACTTAATTACGCTGGCGTTCGAGGCCGCGCGCGGCAGCGTCACACGCGCCGCACGCCTTCTCGGTATTCCTCACCAAAGACTCAGCGCGATGCTTCAGCAGCGGCATAAAAATTTGCCGCCCGCAAAAAAAGCGGCGAAACTGCGTAAGCCTAGCGTCATTAAAAGCTGGCGCGATGTGCGACGCTGACGCTTGTATAGATTCCATTCTTGCTGATCTCCGCGCCTTAGCCAAACACAATATAAATATCCCTGCCTGCACTGTGGCTCGATTCCTGCACAATAGACTCGCCGACGCGATCACCCGACAAAAGCGCGCCGCTTGATTTTCATTCTCACGAAGGATGTTAAAGGCGAGTGACCACCGACCGTGTTTGCAAAGCGCAAGTTAATGACGCGCTGGCGCAAACACTTCTCACTGAAGGCCAGACAAAGGAAGCCGAACGGCGGGCGCGCGAAGCTGTGCGATTGCTCCACAGCACCGATGAGCAATCCCTTTTAGCCAGAGTGATGACGACGCACGGCACGGCGCTCGCTCGCCTCAATCGAATTAAGCAAGCGCATCTCACATTGCAAAGCGCCGTCGAAATGGCACGCGCCGCCGGAGACTTTGAAGGCGCAGGACTCGCGGCACTCACTATCATCGAAGAACTTGGCGACCGTTTCACACCACACGAGCTAGGCATCATCTTTGAGCGCGCCGCCGACTTTCTCGCCGCTTCGCAAAGTCCGGCAATCCTCGCGCGCTTGAGTGCGGTGGCGCGTCGCGTGGTGTACATCGTCACAGCCTTGCCCATCAACGCCGAACAGACTTACATGACGCGCGGCAAAGCGTGGACAAAGATTTCATTCTACGATGAGGTTCATCACTACGAAGCGTTGTTGATCGAACGCGCCTTGCGAGAGACGAGCGGGAAGGTCTCACGCGCGGCGAAGCTGCTTCAACTCAGTCACCAGACGTTAATTTTTCTGCTTAACAACCGGCATAAGGATTTGCTGCCCGCGCGACGGCCAGCGATCCCACGACGCCGCCGTACACGTGACCACTCATCACCGACAGATACGAAACAGATGCCGCTCATCATGATTCTCTACGCTGAAGATAACGAGCTTGTCTTGCACGGTGTCAAAGACACGCTCGAATTAGAAGACGGTTGGCACGTTGACGCTTGCGCCGATGGCACGACGGCTCTCACCAAAATCGAAAGCGATGAGCACTACGATCTTCTGCTATTCGATAACGAGTTGCCCGGCGTGGACGGCCTGCAACTCATACGGCGAGCGCGCGAACTCGCGCATCGCCGGCGACTACCCGTCGCCATGCTGTCAGCGAGCCGCATCGAACGGGAAGCACGCCGCGCCGGTGCCGATGAATTTCTGAAGAAGCCGGACGACATCACGAATCTCGCCGAGCACGTCCGGCGACTGCTCAATATTCAGCGATAATTTTTGTGAGTTTCAACCTTGACTGAATAGCCAAACAGCTTAACGGCGGCAGTGCCTCCGATGAACAGATCAAGATGGACTTACGGTGCGCTTCTTTTTGCAGGCTTTTTTTTGCCGCACGAATCGTTGACGCGTAGGCACATTGCACTGTATTATTCAGAAAGCGTTTCCGGGCTGTTTAATTTCCGGGGCGCGTGACCTTGCCCGCGAGCACGCCTTTCAAGCAGCGCTTTTTCCAGTCTGCTAATTACAAGTCAAACGACTTCCCGCGCCTTCGTTCGCCTTATTTCAAATAACATTCCGGCGTCCACGCTTATGTCAATCAAAATAGACGACCTTTTAAAGACAGCCGCAGGTTTCGGCGCTTCCGATCTGCATCTCAAAGCCGGTTCGTTTGCTTTCATGCGCGTCGGTGGCGAACTGCGCCCCGTGATGGATTCCGTGCGCTTGACGCAGGAAGACACGCTCGACATGGCGTTTTCGATGATGTCGAATCGCCAGAAACAGCGCTTCAAAGAAACATCTGAAGTGGACATCGCTTACGGCGTTTCCGGTCTCGGACGCTTCCGCGCCAATATCTTTCAGCAGCGCGGGACAGTCGGTTTAGTCTTACGCGTTATCCCGGATCACACGCGCAACGCCAACGAACTCGGTTTGCCGCCCGTCCTCGAAAAAATCGCCGACGAACAACGCGGCTTGATCCTCGTCACGGGCACGACCGGCTCCGGCAAATCCACCACGCTCGCCGCGATGATCGACCGTATCAACGCGACGCGCAACGGCCACATCGTGACCATCGAAGACCCCATCGAATTTCTACACCGCGATAAAAAAGCTTTCGTTACGCAGCGCGAAGTCGATGTCGATACGCGCTCGTTTGCCGAAGCACTGCGCGGCGCCCTGCGCCAAGACCCAGACGTTATTCTCGTCGGCGAAATGCGCGATCATGAAACAATTGAAACCGCGCTCACCGCCGCCGAAACAGGCCACCTCGTGCTCTCCACGCTGCACACGCTCGATGCGACTGAAACGATTATGCGTATCGTTTCTTCGTATCCGCCGCACCAACAAAAGTCCGTCCGCATACAACTCGCGGGAATTCTTAAAGGCGTCGTGTCAATGCGGCTTGTGCGCTCTGCGAAAGGCGTCGGACGCGTGCCCGCCGTCGAGATTATGGTTTCGACAGGTCTCATACGCGATTGCATTCTTAATGAAGAAAAGACTTCGCAGATACGCGAAGCCATCGCCGCCGGAACCTCGCAGTACGGAATGCAGACTTTCGATCAATCGCTTTTTCATCTGCATCAATCCGGCCTCATCACCCTCGAAGAAGCGCTGCGCGGCGCGAGCAACCCGGACGAATTTCGTCTGCGCATCTCCGGCATACATTCCGCCGCCGATCAAGCCAAAGAGGAAATGGGACGCGTCGTCAGCCACGCCAGTAGTCCAGAGCCGCTTCCCGCCGCACGTTCGTCGAAGGCGCGTTCGGAGTCGTCAAAATAATCGCACGCTAATTAATCAACGGAGCGGTAAACGCTTTACAGCTTTACTGCTCGACATCAAAACATACGCGCCGCCGCACATCGCTTGAGCGGCCTTTACCCGGCGAAAACAAACATGAAAACAAAAATCAATGACGGCGTCGCGACCCTAATGAAAGCGGCGATGGAAGGCGACACAGCGCAGGCGCAGCAGATGATTCGGGACGGCGCGGACGTCAACGCGCGCGACGATTCAGGCCGCACGGCGCTGATGATCGCGGCAAGCAACGGCCACACTTATATTGTGCAACTTCTGTTGGACAGCGGCGCTGACCCGGCGGCGCGCGACAAACACAACATGACTGCACTGCTCGCCGCTGAAGCCAAAGGTTTCGCGCGCACGGCGTCTCTGCTCAAAGAATCTACGCCAAACGGCGCGCAGACCGCCGCCGCCATTTCGCCGACTGACGAACGCGCCGCCGCGCTGCAAAAATCTCTCCAACACGCCGCCGACAAAGGCGACACGAACCGCATCAAGGCTTTGATCGCGGAGGGCGCACCGCTTAACGCGCGCACCGAAAACAATTGGACACCACTGATGCTGGCAACGATCAAAGGCCACACGGAGACTGTGCAAACGCTGCTCGACAAAGGCGCAGAAATAAATGCGCAGAACAACAAAGGCTGGACGGCGCTGATGTTCGCCGTCTCGATGAGCGATGTTGAGACAATGCGCCTGCTGCTGACGAAACGCGCCGATGCGAACGTCACCGACAACGAAGGCAAGACCGCGTTGATGCAGGCCGCAAGCGAAAACAATCTGGACAGCGTGCGCGTGTTACTTGAATATAAAGCAGACGAAAACGTTGCAGACCGCGCGGGCGAAACCGTGCTCTCGATTGCCACGCGCCGCAACTCCACGCAAATTGTCGAACTTTTGCAGAAGGCTGCGGAAAATGGTTCCTCTTCACCATCACGACCATCTGCGCACGGTGGATTCGAATCGTTCGATGAAACACGCATCAGTACCGAATCGCTGTTCAATGAGAGCGAGCTACAACGACTCAAGGAAGAAATAGAAGGCTATTTGCCACAGAAGTGGCCGATTGTTGGACGTGCTGAAAATCCTACGTCTCCTGCATCGCAGGCGCTCGTGCTGTCCGAACCATTGCCTCTCGGAGAACGGTTAATCGCCGTGCTTGAATCAATGCGCCAAAATCCTGCCGCGCTCGTAGCGACATCGCCCGCGCTCGTTTCCATCGCAGACATCGCGCACAAACTTTTGCTGACGCTGCCGGAAGCCGCCGCGCTCACCAACCTTTCGCGCGCACACTTGCGGCGGGCCATTCATGGGGAATCATTGAAAGCGAAAAAACTGGGGCGCGGCTGGCGCATCAAACGCGCCGATCTGGATGTTTACGTGGCCGAACTCTGAGGGATTGTAGCGGAACCGCGAGCAGTTTCTCGCATGAATGAGTTTGCCGGTAAACTCATTCATGCGGTATATAACAAGCATGACTGATGCCGTTAATTTAGAGGCCATCGCGCAGGCTGCAATGATCGCTGCGGGATTTGCGACGGATGTCCCAGCCGAAGCCGCAACTGAACTACAAGCAATCGTCCATCAATCTTCGCAAGTAATACCGAATGCACTGGTACTTGATCTGCGTGCTGTGCTTTGGTCTTCGATTGACAACACGGAGTCGCGCGATCTGGATCAAGTCGAGTACGCAGAGAAGCTGGCTGACAATTCAATTCGTGTGCTCATAGGAATCGCGGACGTTGACGCGTTTGTTGCGCGTGGCGCAGCACTTGACCGTTTCGCCGCGCACAATACGACCTCCGTTTACACGGGCGTCAAAACCTTTCCGATGCTGCCCGACGAACTATCAAGCGGCATCACATCGCTACTCGAAGATGTTGACCGCCTCGGCATTGTTATCGAATATGTGGTGAGCGAGGATGGCGCGGTGCAATCAAGCAATGTGTACCGTGCCCTTTTACACAATCACGCACAATTGACTTACGAAGCGGTCGGCGCATGGCTCGACGAAAATACTGCTGCGCCGCACGCCGTCGCACGCCTCGCGGGGATGGAAGATCAGCTTCGACTACAGCTAGAGGCAGCAAATCGTTTGCACGCGCTTCGAGTGGAAAATGGCGCGCTCAGTTTTGAGACAATTGAAACGCAACCTGTGATAAGCGACGGCCACGTCGTCGCTCTACGCGTCACCGAACACAACCGCGCGCGCGACATTATTGAGAATTTTATGATCGCGGCCAACAGCGCGATGGCCGATTTTCTCGAATCGAAAAACGTGCCGTCAATTCGCCGCGTCGTGCGCCAGCCTGAACGCTGGCCGCGCATCGTCGAACTCGCCGCAACCTTTGGCGCGCAACTTCCTGCACAACCGAACGCACGCGCGCTCGCTGATTTTCTCGCAGCACGCAAAGCCGCAGACCCCTTGCACTTCCCTGACATTTCGCTCGCCGTCGTTAAACTGCTCGGCCCCGGCGAATACGTCGTAGAGCAACGCGGCGTCACGCCCGAAAGCGAAGAAGGACACTTCGGCCTCGCTGTGCCGGACTATACGCACGCCACTGCGCCCAATCGTCGCTACGCAGACCTCATTACGCAGCGACTCGTCAAAGCCGTCGTCAGTAGTGCGCACACGCCTTACACCGTAGACGAATTAATGTTGATTGCAGGGCATTGCACGGAGCGCGAAAGTGCTGCCCGAAAGGTTGCGCGGCAAATGCGCAAGGTGGCCGCCGCGCTGCTTCTAAGCAAGCGCATCGGTGAAGAATTTGACGCGATTGTGACGGGCGCTAACGATAAGGGTACGTTCGCGCGCACGCTTGCGCCGCCCGTTGATGGACGCATCGTGCGCGGCGAAACAGGTCTCGATGTCGGCGATAAAGTGCGCGTGCGTTTAGTCTCCACAGACCCGCAACGCGGCTTTATAGATTTCGCGCGGGCGGAATAAACTAAGACGCAATCGTTCAGACAAGTTTGTTTTAAGATTCGTTTGTGCGGTTATTGCTTTCTTCGCTGTGCTCGCCCTCTTCGTGATGTACCGCGTTAATCCCGGCTGCTTCCTCAAGCGGCTCGACTGCGCCCTTGACTGCGCCGCGCGCCGCGCCCGTTACTGCGCCGACGATCATTTCACCGGCAAGCTGTTTGGTTTTAGCGAACAAACCGGGACGACTGTGCTTACTTGATGCGCCTTTTTTGCCGGAAGCTTGTTTCTTGGCAACAACCTGTTTTTTCCCTGCGGACTGTTTCTTGGATGCGATCTTAGCGCCAGCTTTGGTTGCTGTCCTTTTCGCGCCGGACATCGGTTGCACGGTTTTTTTGCTCGCGTTCTTTTTGCCGACGGCTGTCGGTGCTGCGGCTTTTTTCTTGGACGCCTTCGAGTTTTTACCGGAACGCGAAGCAGTCAATTTCTTACTGGCTTTCTTAGTCGGCATAATCGCTCTGTCTCCTCAATCTTTTGTCTGCAACAACACACGACACGCTATCAGAGTGCCCGCGCGATGTCACCATAAAGTTATTCGCAAATCAAGCAAAAAATTCAAACTATCAACGGCCATTGTTCCTCGAAGACACGCGAAATTTACGTTTCGTCTTTTATCAGTGCGCGACGCATCGCACGCATGTCCGCGCTCATCTACTGATTTTTATTTAAGAATTTGGCAGACTTGTTTGCGTTCGTCAGAGTTGAAAGCGGCGGCATTTGTAGCTCAAAAGCTTGAGGATTTTCCCCGATGATCGCGGCGGCGAAAAAGCCCGGCACGTAGGCAGAGGTTTCGTTGCGGAAGACAGCGTCTAATTTATCGCGTTGACGATAAAGCGTCCAGAAATTTCTTTCGTAGTTGTCTGTGTCGCGCAATTGGCGCAAAGTGCTTAGCACCCATCCCACCCCGCGATTGTAACTAAGAAGCACGAGCGTCATGCTCTCGGAATCGTCTCCGAGTTCGGCCATGCGATCCGCGATATAGTGCGCGGCGGCGGGCGTCATTTTTTCCACATCGCACATTTCTTCGTGCGCGACGCCGTAATGTTTTGCGGTCTGCGGCAGAAATTGAAACAAACCTTTCGCACCGATGCTATTCTCAAGACAGACTCTATATCCAGATTCGATCATCGGCAGATACACGCCGATGATGACAGGAACTTTGCGCGCCGCAAACTCACGTGCGATCAAAGGCACAAACGGCACAGCCCGTGCATAAACAGCGCGCAAATCTTCTGTGCCTGTTTCATTCGGTGTGCGGCCTATGCGCGCGGCGTAATAATCCACAAACTGTTTAATGGCGCGCAAAGCTTCATCGTCAAGCTTCACGGGACGATCACCCATCATCGCAGAGATGCGTTGTTCCTGTTCGTCAATGAATGCAAGCCGCTCCGCTTCGCTCATCTGCGTGTAAAGCTTCTTTGCCGTCGAATTCACTAATGACGCGCCTTGTCCGTCTATCGTGTCTACGTTGTGATGCGCAATTGAACGCTTATAAAGAAACGTCACGGTTATCACAAGCGTCAGCAATGCTGTGAGGATCAGTGCGGCGAAGATGTAACGACGCTGCGATTGGCGCGTAGGCGTTTGAGCGTTGGAAGTTATGGCGGAGTTAAATTCCTGCCGGACGGTTTTCAAATCCGCGAGCAGTTCCGTTGCCGTTTGGTACCGTTCGCTTCTTTCCTTGCGCAGAGTTTTAGAAACAATACTTTGTAACTGTTGCCACGCTGCCGTGGTGTCTTTTGTAGATTGAATGAATTGAATGAGCGGCGGCGGATCACGCTCAAGCAGTGCGACGAGCGTATCCATGCGTGTGGCGCTGGCAAACGGCGCGCGACGCGTGAGCATTTCGTAAAGCACACAGCCCAGACTCCAGATGTCCGTGCGTTCGTCAACGGCGAGACTACGCGCCTGCTCCGGCGACATGTAGCCGACTGTGCCCATCACGACGCCCGTCTCCGTCTGCGCCTTAAAGATAGGCAACGTTTCGTTTGAAATTTCCGGCGGCGGCTCCGTCAATTTAGCGATACCGAAGTCCAGAATTTTCACGATGCCGTCTGTGCGCCGCATGATATTTTCGGGCTTGATGTCGCGGTGAATGATTCCTGCCGCGTGCGCTGCCGTTAAACCGTTAGCAATTTGCGCGGCGATGTCCAGAATTTCTTCGATTGGCAAATCTCCGTGCGCAATCAACTCGCGCAATGTTTGCCCGTCAATAAATTCTGTGGCGATGAAACGAACTTCTGCTGATTCTCCGACTTCGTGAATCGTCAGAATGTTCGGATGATTCAAAGCTGAAGCGGCGCGTGCTTCTCTTTGAAAGCGATGCAGACGCGCTTCGTCGGAAACGAAGTACGCTGGCAGAATCTTCAGCGCGACTTTACGATTAAGTCTTGCGTCCTGCGCCAGATAAACTTCGCCCATGCCGCCCGCGCCGAGCCGCTCGACGATTGTGTATGAACCGACGACGCATCCGATATTAACGTCCAAACGCTCGCCGACAATTACACGCGCGTCCTGCGCAATGGCGGGCTGCTCTATAAAATCTCCCGCTTCGTCGTAAGCGCGAATCAACGTCGCGGCTTCGCTTTTCAAATCATCATCGCCCGCGCATACTCTTTCAAGAAATGAAGCACGCTCCGGCGACGGGCGATCAAGCGCCGCCTGCAACACCTCTTCAACTTGATGCCATCGTTCAGGCGTCATCATTTATTTTCAACGTTGAGCGCGCGGTAGAGCCATGCTTTTGCCGCGCGCCAATCGCGGCGCACCGTCATTACAGAGATTTCTAAAACATTCGCCGTTTCTTCAAGGCTCAAGCCGCCGAAGTAACGCAGTTCGACAACGCGTGCTTTGCGCGGGTCAAGCTTCGTCAATTGATCTAAAGCTTCATCAAGGGCGACGAGTTCGGCGGCGCGCTCTGTGGACATTATATCGCCATTTTCAAATGAAACTTGTTGTGCATCGCCACCGCGTTTGGCATAACCGCGACGCCGCGCGTGGTCAATTAAAACATGGCGCATCACCTGCCCGACGACGCCGTAGAAGTGCGCGCGATTCTGCCACTCAATTCGCTGCCCGCCGACGAGCCGCACGTAAGCCTCGTTGACGAGCGCGGTGGTTTGCAACGTGTGTCCATCGCGTTCCTGTTGCATATAGCGATGCGCGATGCGCCGCAATTCGTCATAAACAAGCGGCGTTAACTTGTCGAGCGCAGCTTCGTCGCCCTCCTGCCATTCGAGCAGTAGCCCCGTTACGTCCTGCAATGAGTGCGTCGTCATGTCGGTTGATTACTACGGCGTATCGCGCCTTCGGTATTCGTCCGCGAGAGATTCTATCATCTTTCATCCACACTCAAGCGCGACACGCGGATGCAAAAATTTTCTAAACGTGTGAACACATTCGATGCGTTTTCTCGCTTATTAAAGTTAAGGGTGTCTTCATACACATCCGGCATTTTGCGCTAAACATGAAAGGAATGAGAAATGAAGACAACTATTTTATTCGCGCTTGTAGCTATCGTAAACGTAACGGCGGCTTTTACCGGGACTGCCCACGTGGAAGAACGTTCGTTCAAGCAAACAATCCACAGAGAAGTGGCGGTCACATTCGATGATCTGCCGGTGGCGACACCATCAATTTACAGTATCGAAGAACAAAGAACGATAACCTCTAAACTCGTCAAGAGCATTGTCTCAAACAACGTTCCCGCCGTCGGGTTCGTCAATGAAAGTAAGTTGTATAGGTTTGGCGAAGTAGATGCTCGCATCGCCCTTTTGAAAACGTGGCTTGATGCCGGCCTTGAGTTGGGCAATCACACCTTCTCGCATCCTTCTCTCCAAACGACACCGCTTGCGGACTACGAAGAGAACGTTATGCGCGGGGAAACGGTGACGGCAAGGCTACTGAATGAAAAAGGGATGAAGCTAAGGTATTTCCGCCACCCGTTTCTACAGGTAGGGACGAACCTCGAAGTCAGACAAAAGTTCGAGAAGTTTCTCGCTGAAAGAGGTTACACGATTGCTCCCGTAACAATTGACAACGGAGATTACATATTCGCTGCCGCCTATGCCAAGGCCGAGCGGCGTGGCGATAAAGAGAGCATGAAGCGTGTCGTTGAGGCATATCTTCCGTACATGGAAAAAGTGTTTGAATTTTATGAGCAGTTGTCAATTGACGTGTGTGGCTACGAAATCAAACAGGTGTTTTACATTCACGCTAATGCTCTTAACGCCGAATGTTTCGATGCCCTTGCCCGCATGATGAAAAAACGCGGCTACAACTTCATTACGCTTGACCAAGCTCTCAAAGATAATGCCTACAAAATGCCGGACAATCATACCGGCAGGGCGGGAACCTCATGGCTGCATCACTGGGCTGAAGCAAAAGGAATGAAAATAAAAAACGACCCGGACATTCCTCAATTCGTTGTAGGATTGTCTGAATTCAAGGAGCAGTAAAAACGGATGTGCTAAGTTTGTAATAATTCAAGCCCGGCCACATTCTGTCGATGCCGCAGCCCAAGCGTGTCATTGGGAGCGAGGCGCGCAAGAGCGGTTTTCTTAAAACCGTCGCTTCTTAAACTTTACGTTACGTGGCGGTGGTTTCGCGCCGCGTCAGCTCCATTGTTAGCCGCCTTCTTTGATATGAAAGCGCTTGCAGTGATTAACCGAAAAGGAGCGAAGATATGAAATATTTTTTGATACTCGTTACCTTAGCATTTGTCACATCGCCGATAGTTTTCGGTCAGACAAACGATAAAAATTCGGCGCGCGATAGTAACGTTGTCGAAGAAATTAAGCGACTGGATAGACAATGGATTATTGAACCCTACGGCAGCCGCAACTTAAAAGATTTTGACCGTATCGTGGCAGAGGATTTTTTGATTACGGGCAGCAACGGCAAAATTTTGAACAAAGCACAAAAACGCGCCAACGTTGTTGCCGATTCTGCCGAACAGCCTTCGCCCGACGCAGTTTTCAAAATTGAAGACAGCAGCACAAACGTGCGAGTTTTTAATAAAGTAGCCGTCTCGACGGGCTATATAATCGAAAAATATGTTTTTAAAGGCGTTAAAAATGATAGTCGTGTTTATTTTACCAATACGTATTTGAAACGCAACGAACAATGGCAAGTAGTCGCGTCACAATTTACGCGGATAAAGCAGTCGCAGTAATCGCAGGCGGCTAACAAATCGTTGGACGCGAAACAGCTACTTTCTTAAAAGCACTGCTCGTTAAATTTTGGCTTATGTCAGTCTCGCCTGCGTCGATTCGAGCGTTAAATTTTTAGGCGTCAAACGCAATGCTGTCTCGTAAAGATTTGGAGGAGAGATTTCTAATGAGGTTTGCAGCGATTATATGTTTGTCGTTAGCATTTGCAGTGAGCACGGAAATAACCGCCCGCGCGCAGGATTTAAGTCCGTTCTTTAAGAATACGAATGGCGCGTTTGTTCTCTACGACCTGAAAAACGATCATTACATTCGCTACAACGAACAGCGTTGCCGCGAGAGATTCACGCCGAAGTCAACTTTCAAGATTCCAAACTCGTTGATCGGTTTGGAAACGGGCGTCATTCACGACGCTGATTTCGTCATTCAGTGGAATCGTCAGAAGTACCCGCCACAAGATAATTGGAATCAAGAGCCGTTCAATCACTGGGCGCAAGACCAAACACTACGGTCTGCAATCAAATATTCCGTCGTTTGGTATTACAGAGAACTTGCGCTGCGTGTCGGTGAGCGGCGCATGAAGAAATACATCGCAGGGTTCAATTACGGAAACAAAGACATCTCAGGCGGAATAGATAACTTCTGGCTTAACGGCTCGCTGAAAATATCCGCCGACGAGCAAATCGAATTTCTGAAAGCGTTTTACGCCGGACGCTTGCCTGTTTCTAAACGCTCAATTGGCATTGTCAAAGATATTCTCGTACAGGAAAAAACCACTGCTTACAAGTTAAGCGCGAAAACCGGCGGCGGCTCGATAGCCGAAGGAAAATATATCGGCTGGTATGTCGGCTATCTGGAAACAAACGGCAACGTTTATTTTTTCGCCACAAATATTGAAGGCGCAAATTTTGCGGAAATCCGCGACAAGCGTATTGATGCGACGAAGCAAATACTAACGGCGCTGGGCTATTTACAGAAGGGATGATGAAAAGAGAGAACGGGCACGCAGGGTTTGTAAGGGTTTCAACCAAGCCGCATTTTGCCGTCAGCGTTCAGCAATCCGCAAATACTTGCCAGCCGTGTGAACACTTTCGTCGCGCTTTCTCGCCTTTTAGATTGAAGGGCGTTTCTTATGCGCTCGCAATTTCAAACTGAAAGATGAGGAACATGACGAATGAAAATTCAAAGGATAATTCTTTTACTGCTTGCTGCAATGGTTTCCATAGCCGCACTCGCGCGCGCGACACAAGCGCAGGCGATGCCGTCAAACAAACTCTATCAAGGAATGACGCAAGCCGAACAAACAGCGTTCGTCGCGGAGCAAGCGCGGCGCATTGCGCGGCAGATGTCCGGCACAGAATATAAATTCACGCCAGCTTTTGCGGCGAACATACAGAAGTTTGTTGATGATTACGTGCGACGCATCAACAACAATGGCGGCGATTCTTTATGGAAAGGCGACGCGCGCCTTGTCTTCGAGCGCGGGCGAGATAATGCGCCCGTTTTGATCGGCGCATTCAAAGCGCGCAACGTTTCGCCGCTCATAGGTCTTTACATTCCACTCATCGAATCCGAATACGTCAACATCGGAACGCCGAACTCTGTCGGCGCAACCGGTATGTTTCAATTTCTGCCGAAGACCGGCGCGCGCTATGGCCTGACAACGCAAGGACTTTTAGATGTGGAGAAATCTGCTGACGCCGCCGCGCGTTATATCGGGCAGAATCTCGCCCGATTCAAAACCGATTCGATGAAGGAAGCGCTCGCGCTGCTCGCCTATAATCGCGGCGAAGGAGCTGTCCAGCGCGACATTGCATCAATCGTCAATGAACAAAACAAGGAATGCAGCATCTGCGCGCTGACTGCCGCACGCAATCAATTGGACGCGACGTTTCAAAACGAGAATGTTTACTATGTGCCGAGCTTCTTCGCCGCCGCGATCATCGGCGAAAATCCGCAGGCGTTCGGCCTTCAATTGCAACCGCTCTCTTCCTATGAAGCGAAACGTTAATTAACTCGCGCACGACGCATCACGCGCACACCCGCGCGCCAATCTTCGTTAAGATCAAAACGGTAGATTTCGATTCGCGGCGTGATGCACTGCGCTAGTGTCTGGAACGCGCGATGAAAGCGCAGTGTCGGTGCGACAAGGTAAACAAGCGGCGCTTCGTCTGCGATTACTACGTCACCGAAAAGACGTGCGTGGGCAATGTCGCCGCGCCGCCGGTAAGCTTCGACGCGATGCCAGTAATCGACGCCCTGCAAAACGTGTTCGCGGTCTTCGTTTACTTTTAATTCGATCACGACGAGCCGTCCGTCACGTCTGAGCGTCAGCAGATCAACGGAACGCGCCGCGCTCACGCGATCCGCGTTGTTGTTTTCGGTGCTGGTTTGCGCCGCACGAAATTGCGCGTGTAGCGGCGCGATGATTAAGCCCGGATCGAGCCGTGTGATGTCGCGCCGGAGCATGGATTCAAGCCACGCTTCCGGCGCGGCGCGATAAAGCGCATGACGATTATCACTCACGTTCGCGTGCCGATGCTCGATCAAGTCTGCCAAAAGTTTGCGCCACTCTTTCGTTGTGTTGTCCGAAAGCAAGCGCCTGTGCCTGCTGTCCACGCCGAACCACACGTGTTCCTGATTCATCACACGGCGCACGCGCGCGAAGGCTAATCCGTGATAACGCAGCGTTTCGCCGTGACGCGCGCGCACAACATCAATCGCTTCGGGCGCAATCGCGATTATTTCGCGTGCGTTATCGCCCGCCGCAAATTCTTTCGCCGGACGACGCACACGCCGGCGCGCTTCAGGCCATAACTCCGATTCTTTCAACGGCGCAACGTGCGTGAGCGTTTGTCGGTCATGATCGATTTCATACAGGACGATTTTGTCGCGCAAGTCATCGCGCAGCAACGCGACTCGCTGCCGGACGGCGGCAAGGCACTCGCTGTTTACGATAAGCCACAGCTTGCGCGCCTGTGGACGTGTGACTCTTTCGCGCACGCGCAGAAACCACAACAGCGCCGATGACAAAAGCGCGTCAGCTTCGCCCGCGTTCGCTTCAGTGACGTAACCTGTGGTGGCGATCCGCTCGCGGCTTGTGCGCGACAAAAGAATGATGCGCGCGTGGCGTCCGGGTTCATCGCGACGCACGCCCGCGCTCAATCGTGCTTTTTCAATTTGCGCGCCTCCCGCTTCTCGCGACGCGAGCAGCGCCAATTGTTCGCACAAAGCGCGGCGTGTGGCACTTATTCCGGCGGCGATGGTCTTGGCATCAGTGCGCGGGATAATCTCCAGCACGGCGCATGTGCGATTCAAATTCCGCGTCGCCTCAAGAACTAGCTTTGTGCCCGTCCATTCCCACCCCGTGATGCGCCAATGAATCGCGCCCGCCTCGTTCCAGTAAGAGAGAATCAAACGTTTCTGCGCGATGCGCACATCGAACTCGCCTTTGCGCAAAGAGGTTGCACGCATACTTTCATTCTGCGCGCCGATAAACCATTCGGAGTGAGCAGCAAGCAGTTCGTTAATACGCGCGGCGGCGGCTTCGACGGCAGCGATGTCGTTGAAAAGTTTTATCATAATGTGAGGGCGTGTCCGGCGATTCACACGCTTTGAGCGGTCTCGCGGCGTGTGCTACATTTTACTTCCGCCAGTATTTATTATTTGAGGACAGCATGGCAATGAAGAATGTTTACATGGTCGGTTCGGCGCGCACGCCCATCGGACGCTTCGGCGGAACGCTCGTAGGTTGGACGGCGGCTGATCTGGGCGCGGCGGCAGCAACGGCGAGCATCGAGCGCGCTCGCATCAGTGCGGATCATATTCAGGATTCCATCTGGGGATCGGCGCGGCAGGCGGGCGGCGGCCCGAACGTCGCCAGACAAATCATCTATCGCGCGGGCGTGCCGGAAACAGTGCCCGCTTCGACGATTAATCAAGCGTGCGGGTCTGGCATTAGAGCAATTATTCTCGCCGCGCAGGAGATTATGCTAGGACGTGCGCGTTGTGTGCTGGCGGGCGGCACGGAGAGCATGTCGCGCGTGCCTTACTACGCGGAAGGCGCACGCTTCGGAGCGCGACTCGGCAACATGGAACTCGTTGACGGCATGTACCGCGACGGCTTCAATGATCCGCTGTCAGGATTAATAATGGGCGAGACAGCGGAGAATCTCGCGCGTCGTTATGAAATTTCGCGCGAAGAGCAGGACGCATACGCGCTTCGTTCACAGCAACGCGCCGAAGCAGCAATTGATTCCGGGCGCTTCGATGCGGAGATTGTGCCGCTCGAAATTAAAGGCCGTAAGGAAACGACGACGTTTGCGCGCGATGAACATTTTCGCGCAGGCTCAACCATAGATGCGCTCGCTAAGCTCAAGCCCGTTTTTGCTAAAGATGGCACGGTGACAGCCGGAAATTCTTCGGGCATTACGGATGGCGCGGCGGCAATTGTTTTGATGAACGAAGAGATGTTGACAGAATCCGGCGCGGAAGCAGAAGCGCGCATTGTTGATTACGAGATCGTGGGCGTCGCGCCGGAGATTATGGGCATCGGCCCCGTGCCCGCCGTGCGCGCTCTGCTCGCCAGACAAAAACTCCTGCTCGCGGACATAGACCTCGTCGAACTCAACGAAGCTTTCGCCGCGCAGGTCATCGCCTGTGATCGCGATTTGCATTTCGACGCGACGCGTTTGAACGTCAACGGCGGCGCTATCGCTTTGGGTCATCCAATCGGCTGCACGGGCGTTCGTATCACGACGACGTTGCTGCATGAAATGAAGAAGCGCAAAGCACAGCGCGGCCTTGCTACCTTGTGTGTCAGCGGCGGCATGGGTCTCGCCTTACTCGTCGAGCGCGTGTGAGCAATCACCGCATGAAAGATTCTCGCCTGCTGTTCGCCTGCCTGTCTTTAACGCTGCTCATCAATACACTTGCCTGCGTGCAACAACAGACCGCCGACATCAGCAATACTGCCAACAACGGTTCTAACGATTCTGCCGCAGCAAAAAGTGAACTGCGCTTGACGCCGCCATATTCGACGAAAGAACCGGATCGCTATCGCGCAACGCTCGTGACGATGGGCAGTTTGCCCAATGCGGCAACGAGCGGGGTGAGGAAACAAAGTTCTGTTGCACAGAGTTCATTGGAACAGCGCGAAGTAGTAGCGCGTGATGGTGATCGGCGTCGCGTTGATTACGAACTGCCGACCGGCAAAAAAATCTCGCTCTTGCAAACGCCCGCAGGCACTTACCTGCTTGATGCGGACAAAAGAATTTACGCTGATGTTGCGGACAACACGGACGCTACCAGCATGTCCGCCAATTCAGACAAGGCAATGCGCAACTTTTCTCCAAACGAATTGCTCGGCAAAGCGCGTGCTTCGGCGCGTTATGAAAAACTCGGTGCGGAGACTGTGAACGGGCGCGCGGCGACGAAGTATCGCGTGACGCCTACGAGCCTGACGGGTGAAGCGAAAAGCGTGATGAGCGCGAGTTTGATCTGGATTGATGACCAGTTGCAGATGCCTGTCAAGCAGGAGATCATTTCGACGGACAGTGCGGAAGGGGCGCGCTGGACGATGGAATTGCGGGATATTGAAACAAACGTTCCGGCAGATTCGTTTGAGATTCCGGCGGGCTACCGGAAAGCGCCGCTTTTAGCCTTTTTTCCGCAGGCCGAAAACGCGCCGCGCCGTTAGAGATGCACGGTTAATTAGAGCGGCCAACAAAACCGGAAGATTAGACACAGAGGCACAGAGATGGAAAAGGTTAAAACCACATACAAATCTCTTTCCTATCTACTTTATTCTGTGCCTAGTTTAGTTAGGTGCTCTTAACGGCTGCTCAAATCGTAGTTGAGCCGATGTGCCGAAACGTCTTGAGCCAACCTTGCGTATGGCGCGGCGCATCCGAAATGAGCGTGCCGGGCGAATATTATTTGGATCAAACGAGGCGCGCGGCACTCTTTCCCCGAAGAAATTTTTTGGTTAACAAACGGGCGCGGGCACGCGTCTTCTCCTTATAGAACAGAAGAAAGGTAATTTTCAATCGTGAACAAGAGAATCTACACTTCGATTTTAGCCGTCGCTTTGCTGATATGTGCGACAATCGCCGCCGCGAGTTTTAATTCTTCGCGCACGGCACTCGCCGCTTCTAATTCGATGACGGCGAATGCCGCTGCGATTATTGACACAATGGCGCTGCTTCCTGCCTCCGACGCCGTTGCCTATGTTGATGTCAAACGTTTATTGACGGAAACGATTCCGAACGTGCTTGCCGCCGATCCGACGAAGCTCGCCAAGTTCAACGCCGAGATAGAAAAGATCAGAGCGAAGACAGGCTTTGATGTGCGCTCGTTTGAACGCGTCGCGGTTGGTATTCCGTACAGCAACGCGTCAAACGCCGTCGCTATCGCGCGTGGTTCATTCAACTCCGACGCGCTCGTTGCCGCCGGACGCATCTACGCCAACGGCAAGTACACAGAGCAGAAATACAACGGCAAGACGATCTACAATTTCACCATCACGGAAAAAGGCAAGACGGTGACGATGCCAGATAAAACCGTCAGAACCGTTAATCCGAAAACCACGCAGTTGTATGTTGCGGCGCTTGATTCAAATACGCTCGCTATCGGCATGAATGCGCCGACGGGCGTGCGCGCTGTTGTTGATGCGGCGGCGGGCGGCACAACGAATCGCGCGAGTGCGGAATTGGTTGCGCTCGCGTCACGTAATCCGAATGCGTTAATGAGCTTCGGCGGCAACGTGCCCGCGTCGCTTGCCAGCAGCATCGCCAGCTTCAATCCAGAGATCAGCAAAGCAGTCGCGCCGGTGCGACAGGTTTACGGTTCGGTTAATGCAACATCAAGTAATCTTGAAACACTCTTCTCGATGATTACCGGAAGCCCGGATCAAGCGAAGACTTTGAACGACACGCTCGGCGCACTCAAGCAGTTCAGCGGTCTCGTCGTTTCGCAAGCTCCGGCGGATAAACGTGCGACGGTGCAGGGCGCTTTCGACAGCTTGAAAATTATTACGCAGGGCAACGAAGTACAGATTACAACCGCGATCCCGACGAACGGCATCGCACCGATGATCGGCAAGTTCTAAAGAAACAAAGTTTTTGTCGAATAAATAAAGGCCGCGCCTCCATTAAGAGACGCGGCCTTATCTTTATGAGCGTGCAAATTGTTTATCTCGTTGGTGGGCGTGACGGCGGCGGGCGGCGAACGGGCGGCGCGGCAACGGGCGGCTCATCGTCCGCTACTTTTGCGAGCACGTCATCGTAAATTTTGATTTGTCCGTCGCGCTGTAGACGTTCCTGCACGGAAGCTGTGTAGTCTCCGAAAACTTGATTGCGGCGTTCGGAGAGCGCTGTCTGCGTCAATTGCTCGCGCTGTTTGGAAAACTCCGCGAGGTCTGCTTCGGTTCGCTTCGTCGCAGTGACGACGACCCAATTATCGCCGATCTTGATGGGCGTCTTATCCACTTCTCCAACCTTCAAATTGTAGATCGCTTCGTCTGCGGCAGAACTCGTTCCGGCCTGTCCGAGCGGCTGGCCGAGTTTGTAATCCTTCGCATCCGGCGCGTCTAGGCCGAGACGCATGGCGGCGGCTTTGAGATCATTCGCAGAGTTTGAATTGTTCGCCAACTCGCGCGCCGTTTGATCCAATTGCGTTTTGGCGCGTTCGATGCGCGCGGCCTGCGCGACTTTGTCTTTCACTTCATCGAAGTCAGGAATGCGCGGGTCTTTCTTGTCAACAAGCTGCGGAATGGCAAAGCCGCCTTTGATGCTGGTGCGGTCGCCTATGTCGCCCGCGTTGTTGAGCGACGCAATCGCTTGCTCGAACTGCTGCGAATTGCCGATGTTTGGCACGTCGTCGCCAGACTTAACGTAACCTGTTTCGCGCATCATGTCGGCTGGCTTCATGTTGGCATCAGCAGCCAGTTCCTGCGCAACCTTTTGCTCGTCCTTTGTTTCTTTCAAACGATTAGCGGCGCGTTCGGCGAGTTGCGCGGCGGCGGCATAAGCGCGGCGATTGCGCAAAGAAACGAGCAGTTCTTGTTTGGCGTCTTCAAAGGATTTCGGAACGGCATCGCCGCGTCGCAGGATGTAGTAAGCGTTACCGTATTTGATCGGGTCTGTGACTTGGCCGGGCTGCAAGTCTAAAACTTTCTGGTAGGGATCGTCCGGCTTGTTCGGATTTTTTTTGACGACGCCCGCGACTGTGCCGCCGTTCTTCGCCGTTGCAGGGTCTTCGGAATTTCCTTTGGCGAGATCGGCGAAGGCGTTTTCCTCTGCCGTGCCGCTCGCGCCTCGCGCCTGTTGCGCGAGACTGTTGGCTTTGGCCTGCACCGTCGCGTCAAGATCAGGACGCGCGACTTTCAATAAAATTTGCTGAACGCGGACGCCTGCCTGTTTATTTTCCGGCGCGAGTTTTTCGTACTCACCACGCAAATCCGCGTCCGGTATCGGCAACTTCTCGCCGACTTTGGCTTGATCTATGAAGAGATAACGAATCTTCTTTTGTTGTTCGGAAATGCTGTAGTCAGTTTTGTGTTGATCGTAATAGGCGCGCAAGTCCTGATCGTTGATTTGAATTTTCGGCGCGAGTTTTTCTGAGGCGACAGGCACGTAAACGAGATCAAAGCTTGTGTTCTTGCGCTTGTAATCGTCCTGCACTTCTTCATCGGAAACGCGCACGCCTGCCGTGATGAAGGCCTGCAACTTTTCTGCGGCGATCTGACGGCGCACTTCGTTTTCGTAAGCCGCGATGTCACCGTAGCGCGATGTGACTGCTTGTTTGTAGCGTTCAAATCCGGCGGCATTCTTCGAGGCATCCGGGAACTGTTTGCGAATTGAATCGGCAACTTCGGCATCGGACGCTGAGAGACCGAGCCGCACGGCGTCCTGCGCGATGACGCGTTGGCGAATCAGGCCGTCGAGCATTTTGCGGTCGCCGCCGAGTTGCGCGAGGCTGATCTGGCCGCCGAACATTTGTTGATAACTTTCCTTGAGCGCGGAGAGTTCGCCGACAGTGACTTTATCGCCGCCGACTTTCGCCAGAACTTCCGTGCTGGTGGCGGGCGCGAGCGCCGCAGAGTTTCGTCCCGGCGCGTAAAAGAGCACAAGGCTGGCAGCCATTAAAATGACGAATCCGATGATGAGCAAATTGCGCGTGCGTTCAAGACGACCTAACTGTTTGAGCATTCCTGTGTGACCTTCCGCAAGAGCGTTTTGAGAAGCCGTAGTAGCGTGGCGGCGCGGCGAGCGGTTTGCGAAAACCACCAACGGTCTTCGATACGCGCCGTCCGGCACTGATTCGTAAACGACGGATTGTAACGGAGACGCGCTTCTGCTCGCAACCTCGCTGCTGCCGCTTCATTGCAAATCATCTTTGCGCAACGTTTGCCTCTCGCGTGCAACGCAGGTAGCGGCTTTAAGTTCTCGTGTTGCGAGAGCGGAAGTGGTTTGTTATATCTTAACGCTATGGAATATTCGATTTGGGCATGGGTTGGCTTTGCCGTCTTTGTGCTGTTTATGTTGAGTCTCGATCTGGGGCTGTTCAATCGCAAGGCGCACACTGTCGGTTACAAGGAAGCGGGCGTGTGGAGCGCAGTCTGGGTCACGCTGGCGCTCGCGTTCGCGTGCGGCGTGTGGTGGTTTCTCGGACAGGAAACGGCGCTGGAATTTGTCGCTGGCTATCTCGTCGAACTGTCTTTGTCGGTTGATAATCTGTTTGTCTTTCTGCTCGTTTTTTCTTACTTCAAAGTCCCGCCGAAGTATCAACACAGAGTTCTGTTCTGGGGCGTGCTCGGCGCGCTCGTCATGCGTATCATGATGATTCTTGTTGGCGCGGCTTTGATTGACCGCTTTCACTGGATCATCTACGTCTTCGGCGCATTCCTTATCTACACTGGTTTCAAGATGCTGCGGCAGGACGATACGGAAACGAACCCGGAACAAAATCTGGCTGTGCGCATGGTCGCGCGCCTGATTCCGATTACGCGTCACTATGAAGAAGACAAGTTTTTCACGCGTGACGAAACAGGGCGGCGCGTCGGCACGCTGCTGCTGCTGGTGCTCGTGATTGTCGAAGTAACAGACCTCGTCTTCGCGGTTGATTCGATTCCGGCAATCTTCGGCATTACGACTGACCGCTTTATCGTTTACACGTCGAACGTCTTTGCGATTTTAGGTTTGCGTTCGCTCTACTTTCTGCTGGCGGGCGTGGTTGAAAAATTTCATTACCTTAAAATCGGACTCGCGCTCGTGCTTTCCTTCATCGGCGCGAAAATGCTTTTGACCGCTTTTCACATAGATATTCCCATCGGCATTTCGCTCGGCGTCGTCGCGCTCGTCCTCGCCACCTCGATTATCCTTTCCCTTTTCTGGCCGAAGACAGTTGAGACTGCGACAAAGTAAGCGCGGGCGGTAAAAAGGCGCTTGAATCAAAGCGCGTATTTGTGTTAATTTTCAATAGGATAGCGGTGCGTGATAGTCAGGCCGCTGCCCAAAGCAAGAGCGATCAAGGCTTTCCTTCTTACATAAACGCGGTGACAGCAACAACAAGCCCCGCCTGTCTCGCCGCATCGTGCGATTAGCTTTCGTTCCTCATAGTTTAATTCATTTCCAAAAAATGCAGACCAAACAAACGCGCTTTAATCTCGAATGGTGGGTTATCCCGAAGCGTGTCATCTATCTTATCATCGGCCTGCTCACCCTCGCGTGCGTGACGGCGGGCGTGAGTTTGTACGTCTGGAAATACGGCAATCCTTTGAACCGCGTCGGCACGCAGGTACAGGCTCCCGCGGGGGCGCGCTTTATTTCTTTCGAGGGCGAGGTGCGCGTCGTGCGCGCGACTACACGCGAAACCATTACTGCCGGTTCCGAAACGCAGCTTTATCCCGGCGACACCGTGCAGACGGGCGCGGACGGGCGTGCGCGCATCAGTCTCGCGGACGGTTCGACGCTCGTCGTGCGCCCGAACACGACTTCAACCTTGCGCGCCAACACAGGCGCAACCAACGAAGGCCAGAAAACGAACGTGCGCGTCGCCGTCGATAGCGGGCAGATCAGCTATCGCACAGAGCAGCAACCGGACGGCGGCAGCAACGTCGTTGAAACCAACCAGACGGAAAACAAAATGGCCGCGCAAACGGGCGCGAGCTTCGCCGTCAATCCAGATAAGACAGAAGAGATTCGCGTCGGCGAAGGAACGCTTGAAACAACCACGCGCGACGGTGGTCGTACTACTTTGCGCGGCGGCGAATATGTCGCTATCACACCATCGGGCAGCTTCGCCAAGCGCGAACACTTGCTCGACATGCCTGCGCCCATCGAGCCGCGCGATTTAGCGAAAATTCTCGTCGGTGCGAGCGGCGCTGGCGATGTCGCACTGCGTTGGCAGCGTCCCGCTTCCGGGCTGGCGGCGCATTACCGCGTCGAAGTAGCGACCTCGCCTTTCTTTGTTCCGTCGGGCAAAGTCTTTGAGCGCGATCAACTCATCGCGACAAACTTCAACGCGAGCGATTTGCGACAAGGCGTTTACTTCTGGCGCGTGCGCGCAACCGCCGCTTCGGGTCAAACGAGCGATTGGAGTGAACCACAAAAGTTTAGCCTCGCGCCCAACGGCACAGGCCAGCAAGTAAAGGTTTCTAGTTGGTCTACAGAACACGTCGGCGGCCAAATTTATCTAGCGCGCGGGCGCGCCGATCCGGGCACAACCGTGCGCATCAATGGACGCGAAGTGCTTGTCGCGGGTGACGCTTCGTTTCAACTTCAGATCACCGCTCCTGATGGAGCACGTGAGGTTGTCGTTGAAGCGCGTGACCCGCAGGGCAACAAAAACCAGTATCGCTTTCCACTCAATCAGGCGACGCGATAACTTTTCCGGGAAGCGCGTTTAATGGACTATGACAAAGCGTGTGATTCTTTTAACTGACGACGCAAGTGTGGCTCCGACTTTGGCGCTCGTCGAAGTTCTGCGCGAGGCGAAAGTCGTGGCCGACGTAACGGATATACGCCATCACACTAACGCCAATGGCGCAGACCGGCTACCGCCGCTGGCAGTGCTTTATGAAGTGATGGCGGAAACAAGCGCAATGCAGCTTCATGGCGTCATCATGCACGCCGCAAAGGTGTGGCCCGGCGCGCCGCTCGTCGCCTGCCGTTATCGCGCGAGCACCGAAACCGCACACGACACACAGATGCTCGACGCCGCCGCACTCGAGCGCATAGGCTTTCGCGCGGCAGCCGACGAACCAACGCAGATTCCGGCTATTTTGCGCGATCTGGAGATGCGCGGCACGACCGGCGCGCTGCCCGCACTGCACAAAAACTCTGACTTATTTTCTGAGCCGGACGCATTTCTGTTGCCGGGCAATCTCAACAAAAACAGTTTGCGCACCGCGTCCGAAGTAATGGCATCGCTTCATTTTGCGAGCGATCAAAGAGGTGCGGCGCAGACAGCTTTAGTCGGTCTCGCGCAGCTTGTTCAGGCGGAGCGCTGGATCATATATCTCTCCGGTGAAATGAGCGGAAGCGTTGACACGCTGGCGCTTGAACCGCTTGCCGCGCGCGGTGTGCTGCCGAGCGAACGCGAAGCGGCATCTGTCGATGATTGGCGGCGGCGCTTAATGGGCGATGCGCTAACGCTCAACGGCACGGAATCAAAAGCTGCGCGGCAAGCTGCGACGACTGCCGAGATTGTCAGAAAAACAGAAAACAAGCGGCGCATTATCGCCGTGCCGCTCATCTGCGGCGAAAAACAGTTGGGCGTGCTCGAGGCCGTCCGTGAAGGCGATGCGATAAAGTCTTTCACGCAGAAAGATGCGACGCTGCTTCAATCGCTCGCCCTGCCGCTCGCCTGCGCGCTCGCCAACGCTGTCCGCATCGCCGAAGCCGAACGCCTTTCGCAAACAGACGACCTGACGAAACTTCACAACGCGCGTTATCTTAGGCAATTTCTGTTAACCGAAGTCAGACGCGCGCGCCGCTACGACTCGAACCTCGCCGCGATTTTTCTCGACCTTGATAACTTTAAGCGAATCAACGATGCGAACGGCCACCTCGTCGGCTCTCACGTACTAATGGAAACGGCGGCGGTAATTCTCACGTGCGTGCGCGATACGGATATTGTTGCGCGTTATGGCGGCGATGAATTCGTCGTCGTGTTACCGGAAACGGGCACAGAGCAGGCATGGCGCGTTGCCGAGCGCGTGCGTGAACGGATCGCGCAGCATGATTTCACAGGCGGGCGACGCCTGCATTTGCGTTTGACGGGAAGTTTCGGCGTCGCCGCGTTTCCCGAAAATGCGCAATCGCCGCAGCAGTTGATCGCCGCCGCAGACACAGCGATGTACGAAGCGAAGGCCGCCAACAAGAACTGTATCCGCACCGCTTCAGGATTTTCCCCGCTCTTGAAAGACGAAAAAGTAATTTCTTCGTAGCATAACAAGTGCTCTTCGGTGTATCTTAAGCAGTTAGCTCTTGTTCGGCGCAAAGCTTTCCGGGCGGCGAACGTCTTCGCTCCTCTGCGAAAAATGGGTAAACGCAGAAGAGGAAAGCCGACGCTAAAATTTTTGCCCCCCATAAACGCACCATTATTTTGTAGATTAACGGACATCATTCTAAATGGCACTTAAATCCATTTTTAGCCTTTTCTCAAGCGACCTCGCCATCGACCTCGGCACGGCCAACACGCTCGTTTACGCCAAAGGGCGTGGCATCGTCGTGTCTGAACCGAGCATCGTTGCAATTAACAAAGTCACCAACGCCGTCGAAGCCGTCGGGCGCGACGCGAAAGAAATGCTCGGCCGCACGCCCGGCAACATCGTCGCCATTCGCCCGATGAAAGACGGCGTGATTGCCAATTTTGAAGTCACGGAGAAAATGCTCCAGCACTTCATACGCAAAGCTCATAACGGCAAAACGTGGGTTTCACCCCGCGTCGTCATCGGCATCCCAAGTGAAATCACGCAGGTTGAACGCCGTGCTGTTGAAGACTCTGCGTATCGCGCCAAGGCTTCGGAAGTTTACCTTGTCGAAGAAGCAATGGCGGCGGCTATCGGCGCTGGCCTTCCGATCACCGAACCGCACGGCAACATGATCGTTGATGTCGGCGGCGGCACAACCGACATCGCAGTGATTTCCCTGTCCGGCATCGTTTATTCGCGCGCCGTTCGCGTCGCCGGAAACGAAATGGACGAAGCGATTACGCAGTACATCAAACGCAAATACAATTTGTTGATCGGCGAACGCACTGCCGAAGCAATCAAGTGCGAACTCGGCTCGGCGTTTCCTTTGGACGAGCCGCTTTCGATGGAAGTGCGCGGGCGCAATCTTATAGAAGGCATTCCGAAAACGATTACGATTTCCGACGAAGAGATACGCGAATCGCTCGCCGATTCCGTCGCGACGATTGTTAACGCCGTCCGCGTTGCGCTCGAGAGAACGCCGCCGGAACTTTCGGCAGACATCGTCGAGCGCGGCATCGTCCTGACGGGCGGCGGCGCGCTGCTTAAAAATCTTGATCGTCGTCTCTCGATTGAAACGGGACTTCCGGTTTCCGTCGCAGACGATCCGCTCTCAAGTGTTGTGCTCGGCACAGGCAAAATGCTTTCAGACTTCAATTTGCTGAAACGCGTCAAGTGGGACAACACGCTCGTCAGCGGCACATAAGAGTTGGTAAACGGTGAATAGTAAATCGTAAATAATTGAACACGTTTTCGCCTTGCCGCCATTTATCATTAGCCATTTGCGATTTATCAAATCATGGCAACGATTCGCACACAGAAAGAGATACGCAGGCGCGCGCCGCTGTTGCTGATTGGATTGCTCTTTACTTTTCTCGTGATGATGTCAATTGACGCGCGCGAGAACGGCGAGACATCCAAGCAGCGCGTTGTGCGTGCGTGGATGCAGGCGCTCGCATCACCGTTCGAGCGCGTGACGACGGGCGCGGGCACCGCCGGAGTCGGCGTCTTTCAGCAATTTGCCAACTTACGCAACGCCGTCTCCGAAAACGATTCGCTGAAACAGCGCGTCTCGACGATGGAGATTGAACTACACAAATCGCGCGCGGCGACGGATGAAAATGAGCGCCTGAAAAATTTGCTCGATCTCAAAGAGCATAGCCAGTATGGAGCGGTGACGGCGCGTGTCATTGCGCGTGATCCGTCGGCATGGTTCGATACGGTCGTTATCAATCGCGGCTCGTCTTCGGGTGTGCAATTGAATATGCCTGTGGTGACGCCGGGTGGTATCGCCGGACGCGTCGTCGCAACCAGCCCTTGGACGGCGCAAATTCGCTTAATCACCGACGAAAAATCGGGCGCGGGCGCAGTCGTCGGCCAACTCGGGCAATCGAGCGCGCTTGGTTCCGTTAAAGGTCTCGGCGAAAACGGCCTTGTCGAGATGCGTTACGTTTCCGGTCTGGAAACAGTTAACGAAGGCGATTATGTTGTGACGACGGGACAGGATGGCATTTACCCGTCGGGCTTGAACGTCGGGACGGTAGTGCAGGTGACGCACGGCTCGGCGACGCAGCCGCACATCATACGCATTAAGCCGGGCGCGCGGCTCAATTCGCTCGAAGAAGTGGCAGTGCTTTTGTATCACCCGCCGCAACGCGAGCCGATGACTCAAGCCTTACCGAATGCGGACAAAGGGAAAAAGAAGTAGACGGTAGAGCGTGAATGGTAAAGGGTGGCAAGACACAAACGTTCGCTCATTTACCGCCCGTCGTTGACTATTTACCGTTCGCTATTACTCGTTCATGCGTCAACTGAAAATTGCGGTAGTGCTCGGGCTGGCGATTATTCTGCAAGCATCTTCGCCCGCCGTCTGGCGTCCATTCAAGGACTATATTGATCTGCCGCTTGTCGTCGTCGTTTATTTCGCGTTGCAGCGCAATGCTCTTTCAGCGCTCGCCATCGGCGCTATCGCCGGATTTGCGACGGACGCTTTAAGCGGCGGGCTACTCGGCGCGGGCGGCTTCTCAAAGACTTTAACGGCTTATGTGATCGCGAGTCTCGCAACGCGCATCATGCTTGACAACCCTCTGCTCAGAATTCCCGTCTTAGCAGGTGCGGCGCTGCTCGATTCGCTTGTTTACGTTTTCCTCCAACGCCTGCTTGAACAACCGTCGCTTGTCCCCTTCGCGCAGGCTGCGGCCTTCAAAATCATCGGTACAACCGTCGCGGGAACTATTATTCTATTTATGCTCGACAGGTTTTTAAGCGAACGCGCGTTGCAACGCAAACAGTTTGCTTTTCGCCGTCGCGTCGCCCGCCGCAGTACGGGAATGCTGCGAAGAAGATGATGATAATAAAACAGTTTTCAGTAGTCAGTTATCAGTTTTAAGCAAAGAGTAAATCATTATTGCTTTCCGCCCACTGTTTTAACTGAAAACTGCTTGCTGAAAACTGAAAACCGGGAAATGGGTGCTTTATGAAATTTGAGGATGAATCACAAAACCTGCGCGTGCGTTTGCGCATTATGCAGGTCGTCGTGGTGCTGGTGCTCGCCGTGCTGGGCGTCCGGCTGTATGTGTTGCAGGTCGTTAAGGGCGCGCGTTACGCGGAGTTGGCCGAAAACCAGCGCCAGCGCCTGTTGCCGATTCCTGCGCCGCGCGGCGTGATCTTTGATCGCAACGGCAAACTTCTCGTTGATTCGCGCCCGATCTATAACGTCATTCTCACGCGCGAAGACGTGAAGGGCAAAGATTTGAGCACGCTGGTCGAGCCGTTGTCGGAAGGACTCGGTGTTGACCCGGACATCCTGCGCGATTTGTTTGAGGAAATTAAAACGCAGCCCGCCTTTGAGTACATCAAAATCAAACAGAACGCCAATCTAGCTGACATCGCTTGGGTTGACGCGCACGAACTGGAATTTCCCGAACTGCGTGTCGAGCAACAACCGCAGCGCCGCTATCCAGAGAACGGCACGCTTGCGCATGTGCTCGGCTATGTTGGTGAAATCAGCCCGGAACAATTGAAGCAGCCGCGTTTCAAAGACAAAAACTACAAACCCGGTGACATTATCGGCAAAGAGGGCGTCGAGTCCGTCTATGATGATTATCTGCGCGGACGCGATGGCTATCGCAAAGTGCTTGTGGACAATCGCGGCCATATTCAAAAGGAGCTAGAAGTCGTCGAGCCGCAGCCCGGCCAAGACCTTGTCACGACGGTTGACCTCGATTTGCAACTCGCTGCCGAAGAACAACTGCGCAACTCGCCCACAAAGCGCGGCGTGATTGTCGCGCTTGATCCGAACAACGGCGAAATTCTCGCGATGGCTTCGTATCCGACGTTCGACCCGAATCTTTTTTCGCAGAACGCTACCAGAGAAGGACGCGCGCAAATTGCTGCTTTGTTCAAAGACCCGAAGACGCCTTTGACCAACCGTGCGATTCGCGGGCGTTATCCTCCCGGCTCGACTTGGAAAATCCCTATGGCTGTCGCAGGCTTGCAGCAGGGCGCGATCACTTTACAGAATTCACATCTTCTGTGTGGCGGCGGCATTACGGTCGGCAACAAATTCACGCGCTGCATGGGCAATCACGGCTCGCCGGAACTGCGCGCGGCGATCACGCAATCGTGCGACGGCTATTTTTATCGTCTCGGTCTCAAGATGGGACTCGACGGCATTATGAAGATGGTTGACGAGTTTGACATCAACAAACGCACGGGCGTTGATCTGCCGCACGAATTAATCAGTTGGACGCCTTCGCGCGAGTTCAAAAAACGCTTTAATCCGAAAGCTTCCGAATGGGGCGACATTGATACTGTTTATGCTTCGTTCGGTCAGGTTTACGATTACGCGACGCCACTTGCGATGCTGCGCGCCGTCGCGGGCATCGGCGTCGGCGGCAAACTTTACATACCGCATCTCTTAAAGGAAGTGCATGAGATCAGCGCGGTGGGCGATCCCTCAAGACCGGACTATCGTCCGATGAGACCGGCGCGCAAGTTTGATCGTCCTGATCCGAAAATCGTCCCGATCCCGGAAGCGCAGCGCCGCATGGTCGTCGAAGGCATGTGGGGCGTCGTCAATAACGGCGGCACGGCGGCGCGCATCAAGATGCCAAACTTTGAAATTGCAGGCAAGACCGGCACAGCGCAGGTCATCGGTCTTGGCAAAGATACCGGCGCGAATAAAGATCACTCATGGTTCGTGTCCTATGCGCCCGCTTACAAGCCGGAAATTGCCTGCATCGGGTTAATCGAAAACGTCGGCTTCGGCGGAACTTATGCGGCTCCGGCGGTGCGCGCCGTCTACGATGTTTACTATCGCAAGACGCGCGGCGAAGATGCGCCCGCGCCGCAACAACAAGTCGCGCGAAGGTAAAACAGTATTTAGGAGTCAGAGGTCAGGAGACAGAAGGAAGACAAGAGATGCGAACGCGACGGGCAACGTAGTGAGTGTGCATTGAATATCGTTCGTCCTTGTTCTGCATTCTGACTCCTGTCTTCTGGCTTCTTCTTTATCAAGTTTATGTCTGCACTATTAGGACAACGTAGTTTTCGTGATTTCGATTGGATGCTGGCGCTGCTCGCCATCGGCATCGTCGCCTTCGGCTCGTGGCAGATTCACAATGCGCTGCCGACGCAGGATTTGTGGGTCAAGCAATTGATCGGCTTGAGTATTGCGCTCGTTGCGATGCTGCTTGTAGCGTTCACGGATTACCGCAAGCTGATAAATTTCGCTCCGGCCTTTTATATCTTCGGCCTTGCGCTGCTCGTAGTGGTACTCATTCCCGGCATTGGATTAAAGATCAACGGGCAGCGTTGCTGGATCAAGCTTCCCGGCCTTGGGCAATTTCAACCGTCCGAGTTTGTCAAGATCACGACGGCGATGATGCTCGCGCGTTATTTCGGCAAGCCACGCCATACAACTTTACAGTGGAAGGAATTAATCGTCGGATGTTTGATTCTGGCGTTGCCCGTCGGCCTTATTCTGCTTGAGCCGGACACAGGAACGGCGCTCACATATTTTCCGCTGCTCGCCGTCGTGCTGTTTCTTTCTTCACTGCGAATGTGGTTGGTGATCGCGGCCATCGTTTTAACTGTTGCGATGCTTCCGCTCGGTTACACCGTCGGCGTCAAGACAGGCTTGCTGCATGGCTACAAGCTCGAACGCATCAACGCGATTCTCGACCCGGAAAACGCCGACAAGCGCGGCTTCGGTTACAACACTTGGCAATCTATTTTGACGGTCGGCAAAGGCGGCATGACCGGATCGCATGGCTCAAACGAATACTCGCAGAGCAGCTTGAAATTTTTGCCCGAACCGCAAACCGATTTTATCTATGCTGTGACATCCGAATCGACAGGCTTCGCGGGCGCGTTTCTGCTGCTGGTGGCCTACGGCGCATTGCTCACGAAGATGATTTTCGGCGCGATCAATGCGCGTGATCGGACAGGAATGCTGGTCATTATGGCAACCGTCGGCGGCATGATTTTTCAGGTTTTCCTTAACACAGGAATGGCGCTCGGCATCATGCCCGTCATCGGCGTGCCGCTACCACTGATGAGCGCGGGGTTAGCATCTTTGATTGCGACGTTTATCGCCATTGGCTTTGCGATCAGCGTGCAACTGCGCCGTTTCGTCAACTAGCCGAAAAGACGGCATAGGACGGCGCGCCTTTCGTTCGCGGCTTCGCATTTGCGCTCGCTCTCGGTTATACTCCGAACTGCTCGGCCTGCCTGAAGCATTGAGATTTCCGGTGCGGCGCACTTCTCGTCCAAATAGAAAAGCGTTTGCTTTAACTTCGGATACGGGGAAAACCACAACGAATTATTATGCGATTGTCAGGCGAGCGCGCCAAGGTTTCCGCAAAGCTATTTTAACTTTTGTAAATCGTTTGGTCGCGCCTTCGTTTAGTCAGACGAAGACTTTGCGCGCGACGATGCTCGCGGGTTGCGCTGGTGATCCGCACGGCGCAGTGAAGCGTGGCGGCAGGTTTTGAGCACAAGTTTTTTATTGCTTGCGCTCCCTGCTTTGTTGCCACAGTGCTTGCTACGCGCCGGAACAATTACGGAGTTTCCATTGATAAGGCGAGATTTTCCTCGCGCGGCCTGTTTGCTGACGACTCTCGTCACAGACTTTACGCGCACACGGCGGCCAACTGTTTCGACATTCGAGCAAACGTTTGCTGCTAATCATACGGCTGATCCAGCCCTTTACTTTTCATCTTTTAACGGCGAGTGTTTAGTCAATCTTGCCCATCGCGCACACGCGCGCACGCGCCCGCCCGCCATCACAAAGCGGGCTTGCAGGCCGTGCGCATCGAGCGCTCCACAACTTTCAAACAACGATGACCGCACGAACAAAAACCTTACGCAAGGTTTTTCAATGTGCGCCTTCAAGCGACAAAAGACCCTCAAGCGCGCGAGGCAGCGCAAATTGAAAAGTTCGCTTATCGCGCGAAGCTTCGCGGCGCGTCATTGTTTCAGGAGACATTTTTAGCACATGGCAAAAGAATTAATCGTCAGCCTTAACGGGCGCGAAAAAAAGATCGCGATTATCGAGAACGATCAAGTCACAGAGTTTTACATCGAGCGCGGCGAAGAAAATCAAGGCATCGTCGGCAATATCTACAAAGGGCGCGT
>JAABUR0100000876.1_pt1 | contig 59497 bp, 61 predicted proteins | sample 5560091 | NCBI WGS metagenome assembly JAABUR01 (sample SAMN10711879, study PRJNA513375) | rock metagenome | isolation source: Antarctica rocks | place: Antarctica: Victoria Land, University Valley sud | reverse complement strand
GCTGGCAGACCAAGCTGAACCATTTTGCGTTGAAGTCAAAGATCTATCAGTCAGCGTTGAAGGCTGCGTACTCGGAACTTGTCAAGCTAAATCCACAGCCTCTCGCTGCGTAACATCAGTTATTAAGGCGTGATTTTGAAGTTTCTCTTCCCCGGCTTTTCTATTATTCAACATAGTTCATACAAGCGCACGCCGAACAATCAATCGAAGGAATCAACAATGCTCCGCGCACTCGCTCGTTTTTTAAGTCTGCCTACTCTCATGCTGTTGCTTTGCGGCACGGGCGCACAAAACTTCAGCGCGCGTGCGCAGAGTCCGGGCGGGAGTGACAGCGGCGTTGTGCCCGGCGAGGTCGTCGTCAAACTAACGCAGGCGGGCGATTTAACAGCAATCGCGGCGCAGTATCATTTGAACCCTGTGCCGCTCGGACAGTTCGGTTCGCGCCCCATCTATCGTTTGCGTATTGTTGATGGTGTGGCGGTTCAGCAGCGCGTCAGCCAGCTTCTCGCAGATGCGCAGCACCGCGTGGTTTACGCCGAACCCAACTATATCTTCAAAGCTCCTGAGGACAACGGTATTTCTTGGAGCGTAGGAATCTCTTGGAGTGTGGGCGGTGATGCGGGCGCATACATAGCGCAGTGGTCACCACAGACGATTCATCTGGCGACGGCACATCAATATACGCGCGGCGCAGGCGTCACTGTCGCAGTGCTTGATACAGGCGTTGACGCGACGCATCCGGCGCTCGTCGGTCATCTCGTGCCGGGCTACGACTTCGCTGATATGGACAACGATCCAAGCGAAGTTGGCAGCCAGCAGCAAGGCCCTTACGGGCACGGCACACATGTCGCCGGTCTGATCGCGCTCGTCGCGCCCGGGGCGAAGATTATGCCGATCCGCGTACTTGATCAAAACGGCATCGGCAGCGTCTGGGTGCTCGCCGAAGCGCTTTCATACGCCGTCAATCCAGACGGCAATCCGGCAACACATGATGGTGCAAATGTCATCAACATGAGCATCAGCACGCTGCGTCACACTAATCTATTCGCCGATCTGTTGAGGAAAGTATGCAGCGATACGCCGCCTGCGGGCGATGATGACTTTCCCTCGACCGGCACTCCCGGTGTCATCGTCGTGGCAGCGGCGGGCAACGGAGGCGACACTACGTTGCAGTATCCGGCTGCCGAAAACATTAACGGGCTGCTGGCTGTCGGGGCGAGCACGCAGAGCGACACGCTGGCAACTTTCTCAACACGCGGTTCGTGGATTCGCGTGCTGTCACCGGGCGAACGAATTTTGAGCAGCGTTCCCGGCGGCGGCTACGGCACATGGAGCGGCACTTCAATGGCGGCACCCATTGCCGCTGGCACGGTGGCACTCGTGCGTTCAGCCTATCCGGGACTACGCTCAACAAAGGTTATAGATCACATCGCTGACAGGCCAGCGCGAGTGCAAACTCCCATTCAAGCGCGCATTGATGCGGGAGCCGCGATTACCAACGCGCCCGAAGGATTTACGCCTCCAACGCCTACTCCGACACCAACTCCAACGCCGGTTCCAACGCCTACTCCGTCGCTCGCGCCGATGCTGGCGCTAGAGGAAAACTCTTCTCGTGCGGTGGCGCTCGACTCGGTTACCTTTACGCGAGGGCCATTCTCGGTTTCCTCTGCATTCAATTTTGCCGCTGATCGGCGCACGCGCATGATGTTGTTTGCGACTAACTTGAATCTTTTGCCAAGCGAGAATTTTTCAGTTGTCACTGCGCAGGCTGTGGATTCGCATAACCAGATACACACGTTGATCGTCGAACACGTCGGACGGGTCACAGGCTTTGATTGGTTATCGATTGTCATTGTTAAGCTGCCGGATTCTTTAGCCGGGCGCAATGAAGATGTGTCGGTTAACGTTAGCTTTCGCGGTTTGCGCAGTAATGGTGCATTGGTCAGAATCAAACCTTAGTTAAAATCTTGCGTGAACAGCTCTGATTAGTCGAGCCTGATAAACCGGCACATTTTCAAGCTCACGTTGCGACGCCTGTCGAGATTATTTTAGAGTTTTCTATTACCGTTTCCTACCGAAATAATTAATCCCATATCCCCACAGAATTATCTGAAACTTTGCCGGGTCAGACTCCAGATGAAATGCTGCTTCTAACCTAATTCTTGCAACACAACTATGTATATTCCCGAATAGCAGTGGAGTTTTGAAAATTCGCTCCGTGTGTCTTATTAATCCTGCGCCAACTGCAAAGTAATTCCCCAAACTGAAGGCCGCACTAAAGAATTTCCGCGAAAGTGTGTCTGGCATCGTGCTTGCAGTTGAAGCTCAAGTGGTTGAGTGGATATACGATTCCCTTTTCTTTTGAATGGGTCTTAAAGATGAAAATTAATCCTTCAGTTGATGCTGAGCGTCAGCAGACAAGCGTGCTGGCTCCTATCGAAAGAATCACGCTGCAATGGCTCGCACGGCGTATGCCTGCGCGTGTAAATTCGGATCACCTATCATTCATCGGACTGGTGTCGATGTTCATGGCGGGCGTGTGCTATGCCGTAAGCAAATGGAATCCGGCATGGCTTCACTTGGTCAATCTCTTTTTAGCCATTAACTGGTTCGGCGATAGTCTTGACGGCACGCTCGCGCGTTACAGAAATCAGCAGCGTCCGCGTTACGGTTTTTATGTCGATCATATTATAGATACTTTCGGCGCGATGTTTCTGATCTACGGGCTGGCGCTCTCCGGTTACATGACTGAAAGAGTTGCCACAGGGTTGCTGATAGTCTTCTTTATGATGGCGATCAACGCGTATTTAGCGACGTGCGCGCTCGGCGTATTTCGTATTTCTCATTGGAAGATGGGGCCTACCGAAATACGTTTACTTTTGTGCATCGGCAACGTCACACTGCTTTACCATCCATATACGCGCATACGAGGCCACGTTTATTTACTTTACGATGTTGGAGGCGTCATCGCCATCATTGGCATGGGTTTGATGTTGATCGTGTCCTCCATCAAAAACACGCACACTCTCTATCATTCGGAAGCCTATCTACTAAAGCGCTGACGCAGGATCAAGCTTTTTACCGTTCCGTTTTCGGTTGCAATGACGCACTGGATTAAGTTCAACGTGGTGGGCGCGCTTGGCTTTCTGGTGCAGTCTGCTGCGCTCTATGCGCTAACACGCAGCGCACATCATATACATTACTTGCTGGCGACTGCTTTAGCGGTAGAGTTAGCGGTGCTCCATAATTTTGTGTGGCATCAACTATGGACATGGAGAAACAGGCGTTGTTCCACGACTGTCAAGATTCTGAGCAGGCTGGCGAAGTTCAACATCACGAATGGTGTTGTCTCCATCGTCGGGAATCTGCTTTTTATGAGTATGTTTGTCGGCTGGTTCGGGCTGGCAATCGGCGGCAGCAACCTGCTTAGTGTTGCCGCTTGTTCGCTATGCAATTTTATTCTTGCCGACCGAATCGTATTTGATAAGCCTATCTCAACCAAATATGCAGAATGATTTTTGCGACTTACGCCGCGCCGTCATTCATACAGTGCCATGCGATCTTGGCGTTACGCGATATTCTTCGCTTCTTTATCTTTAGGCCAATTTTTGAGGCGGACGGAACCGGGACGTATCTGGCCGGATTCGCAGGCGCTGACGAGTGCGGCAACAACTCGTGCGTCATAGCGTATGCCGACAAGTGCTTCGATGCGCGAGAGAGCATCGCCGAAGTTCATCGCAAGTTGATAGGGACGATCCGTCGTCATCGCGTCGAAAGTATCTGCGACGGAGATGACGCGCGCTTGCAGTGGAATTTCGTCTTCTTTTAAGCCCTGCGGATAGCCGCCGCCGTTCACCATTTCGTGGTGCATGTGTATGCCGGGCAAAAATTCGCGCATCGCCGGAATCTGCGACATGATTTTGTGTCCCTTTTGCGGATGCTGTTTCATCAACTCGAACTCTTCGTCGGTCAGTGCAGAAGGTTTTTTCAAGATGCGGTCATCAATGCCGATTTTGCCGACATCATGCAGCAGTGCGCTGATGCGTATTTTTTCAACTTCTTCTTCGGAGAGATTAAGACGTTGTGCGATGGCGACGGAGAAGCGCGCGACGCGTTCGGAGTGGCCGCGCGTATAAGGGTCTTTGCCGTCAATGGCGGCGGCGAGCGCTTTGACAGTGCCGAGAAAGAGTTCGCGGTTTTCCTGCGCGGCGCGTTGCAATTCAGTGATAAAGCGTTCGACTTGATCCGTCATCAGGTTGAAGGATTGGCCTAGTTCGCCAAGCTCCGTGCGGCTTCGGACATCTATGCGTTGCGAGAAATCGCCGCCCGCAATGCGATGCGCGCCTTCAGCCAAAGCCTGCACGGGCTGCGTCATCTGCTTGGCGAAAAAGAAACCTATCAGCGCGGCGAAGAGTGCGGCGAGCAAGCTGATGAAAAGTGTTTGGCGGCGCATGTCCGTGACGGAACGAAGCGCGGCGCGTTCATCCTGAATGGCAATCACGCCGAGCCGCGTGTTGGCGTCGAGTTCGGCAGTCGCGTATGAACCGAGCATTTCAACTTTGCGCCCGCCGCGTTCGGCTGTGAAGGGAGACAGAGCGGATTGAACCTGCGTGCCGGTTTCCTTCCAATCCTGCACGACCTTGAGGTCAGTCATGGGACGTTCGGCATATGCGACGCGCTGATCCGGGTGAGCGACGGCGCGCCCGTCGTTATCCACTACAAAGACGATTGGCAATCCAGCGTCGAGCAGTTCGCGTTCGCTTTTTGAAGTCGGCTGCTGCACGGCGTGGAAGACTTCCTGAAAAGAGATGATCGCGACGACTGCGGCCTCCACTTCGTTGCCGCTTGCTCCGCCCATCACGGGCGCGGAAATTGTCAAGCCCATCTCCTGACCTGATCGTATAACCTTCGGGCGCGTGACGATCACTCCGCGACCGCTCAGGCGCGCGAGCACTTCGCTGATACGTTCGTCTACTTCTTCTCGTTTGATAACGTCGGGTTGAAATGCCCTGTGCGCTTCGCTGCCGACTGGAACGATAGCCAGCGCAATCAGATTCGGATCATTCTCCAGAGCCTTTTGCAGGCGCACGTCGGAACCTGCGTCGCCCATTGTGCGCACGCCGCCCGCCAGTTCAAAGGCGCTGGCGAGGTTTGCCACCACATCGCGGTAACGCTGCCCGTAAAGCTCTATCTGGCGGGCTTTGTCCTGCACAAGCTGCGCTTGATAACGGCCTTCGATAGAGCGCAGTTCGTCTGCGCTGCGCCCGGAAAGCAGCCACCCTGCGAGGGCAAGCGGCAGCAGCCCGACGACGAGCAGCATTCCAAGAACAATGTATAGCAGGCGCACGCGCCGTGGGCTTTCAGCCATTTGGAGTTGTATAGAGCGTTTGCAGGATCAAAGGGAGAAACGTCGAGGGCAGGACATACAATCAAAAGTGCAACGCGAGCCGTTGCTTCTATCAAATATTATGCTTTGAGGCTGGCTATGTCAACATGTTTTGCTAAGATTTAATCCCTTGACGCACAAGTGTTTACCATAAATTGTGCGTACAGGAAGAGACTGATTTTTGTCGAATGCGATAGCGTAGCGGGAAGTAAAGCGTTCGTAAAGAGTAGCGGTTAGGATTGCCTTGCGTGTTTGTTAAAAGAGATCGGGCATCATGCTATACAATTATTGTTCGATGCTTGGTAGTAAATTACAGCTTTGAGGTAAATCAGAATGAAAAACTTTATCTTGTCTCTAATTGTCGGGCTTGCTGCAAGCGTTTCGGTGTTTGCTCAAAACGTCGCGCAAAAATTTGAACTGCCTGATCTGCACACAATTAAAACTATCACTTTGTCGCCTTCTTACAGCTGCCGCGAGAGGGACGAGTTTCGGCAAGGCTACGGAAATACCGCGCTGTTTTTGTCAGCGTATTCCAAACAACGCAACAGTCCAGATTTGCTTTTTAACGGTGCGTGTCGTTCAGAAGATTATTTTCACGCTTCGACGGCTGGCGATGATATGTCGCTAATTGCTGATTTAGGAGAAACTGTGCCTTTGGATGATATTTCTGCTTCACGCGCTTTTAATCTCAAGCGAGTTCATTCTTTTGCAGAATACTCGAAGTTTGCGAATTCCGTTAAAGTCGAAGCACATCACACTTACGCTGTTCTGCTGAACGAGAGCGACAAACGCGGCTTGTTCGTTTTTACGGTTGTTAATTATGTGCCGAATGGAAGGGTAGAGTTAAGATACGCCGTAAAGTCATATCAAATTGTGCCGGACGGTCAAGTTGTCTCTGCAGGCTTTGATTGGGAGAGGAAAAACAATTAAACGAAAGACGCATCGAATAGTCATTAGGCATGAGCGCGAGACAGCTACTTTCTTATTTGGCTTTGCGTGGTAAATGCTACGTTGTCGCAGGCGGTTTCGCGCCGCGTCAACTCCGCCGTTATGCGCATGTTGTCTGGCCGATTGTGCACAAACGGGCTGCACCGACTTTTATCAACTAGAATGCGGTGCGGTGCGTCTAAGTTTATGGGCGCGAATGATAGACGGGCGGTCACAGTATGAGCAGGAAGACGCACGATGCTGGAGCGCATGGAAACTGCTGTCAGCGATGAGCAGATTATAGAGCAGGCTCTGACGGGCGACGCGGATGCTTTCGGCGAGATCGTGCGGCGTTGGGAGCGGCGTATCTACGCGCTCACTTACGGGATGCTCGGACGCGAGGATGACGCGCGCGATGCGACGCAGGATACTTTTATCGCGGCCTTTCGCAATCTACGCGGATTTCGTGGCGATGCGAAAGTTTCTTCATGGCTGCACCGCATTGCGATTAATCAATGTATCTCGCGCCACCGTCGCGCTAAAGTGCGCAAAGAATCTTCGCTGGAAGATGAAATTGAAAATGCACACAACGCATCTTTTTTAGCGCCTGTTCGTGAAGCGCCCGCAAACGTTGCGGAAACACGCGAGCGGGCACAGGCCGTGCGTCGCGCCGTCACTGCGCTGCCGCAGGAATTGCGCGAAGTAATCGTGATGAAAGAATTTGAGGAATTAACGTTTCAACAAATCGCAGACGCGCTCGACATTCCTTTGAGCACGGTGAAGAGCCGCCTTTACACTGCGCTCAAACAATTGCGTCTGCGGCTCGCAAAACACGGCGCGGAGGTCGCCTGAGAAATGAAGAACAACGATTTCGGAATTGAACAAAAGCGCCAGAACGCTGTGGACGCAAGTTTACGCGCGAACGCTTCGTGCGAGCGCACGGGCGATGAGTTGGTGGCATACCTGTACGGCGAGGCAAGCGAAACGGAAGCCGAAAGTTTCGCCGCGCACATGCAGGATTGCGAAGAGTGTCGCACGGAGTATGTTTCGTTCAACAGCGTGCGCGAATCCATCGGCGCGTGGCGCAAAGAGGCTTTAGGTTTTTCACACAGTGCGGCGGCACAATCCGAACACGCCTTCATTTCCGAATCGAACGCTGCGGCGAGTGGTCATGCGCGTGCGGCGTTCGCGGCCTTGCGCGAATTCTTCTCGCTCTCGCCCGCGTGGATGCGCTTTTCGACAGCCTTCGCAACGCTTGCCGTGTGCGCGCTCGCGGCAATTGGCGTTGCCAACATTGCCAATGCGGAGTTTAGCTGGAACGCAAAAGGCGTTGCTTTGCGCACGCATGTCAGTCCCGTGCGTCTTGTTGAAAAACGGATTGAAGTAGCTAAGCCTGTGAAAACCGGTTATTCGGAAGAAGAATTAAACGCGCGAGTCGAAGAGCGCGTGCAAAGAAAGCTTGCCGAAATCAAACTCGAAGAGAAATCGCAGCAAACGTTTGTCGCAACCTCTGCTCCTGCGTCAATGGCACGTGCGCCCATGAAACGCAATGCACCGTATGCTCAAACAATTGCCGCCAATGCAAAGCAGCCTGCTGTGCAGGAAAGATACAACACGGCGTCATCGCGCGATAAGCGAGTAGAGATTGCCGAGGAAAGAGATTTGCCGCGTCTCTCCGATTTGTTGAACGAGGGAAACGATAGATAATTGCCGTCGCTTCTTGTGCGGCGAATCATTCGTGAGAATTTTTAAAGCGAAACGAATTGATAGAAATGAACATGCAGGGAACAAAGGAATACTCCAAAGAATACTCCGGCATGTTGCTGGCGAAATTAGCGTTAATTGTCCTATGCTTGATAACCCCCGCGTTTTTCAGCACGCAGGCTAACGCGCAGGCGAGCGGCGGCGCAACAACTCCGGCTGCCACAGCGCAAACAAACGCGCCGCCAAACGCCAATCGTAATAATGACAAGCCCGTCGATCTTTTGCGCGCGCTGAACTTATCGCCGGATCAGCAGGCGCAGATCAAAGCGATCAGAAAACAGAACAGAGAAGCACGCCTCGTCGCCGCCGAGCGCGTGCAGCGAGCGCTGCGCGAGCTTGATGAAGCGATTTACGCGGACGCTTTGAATGAATCCTTGATTGAAGAGCGCCGACGTGAACTATCTGCGGCGCAGGCAGGAAGCGTGCGCGTCGAAACTCTCGGGCAACTCAATATTCGTCGCTTACTCACTTCTGAACAGCTCGGAACTCTACGCGGCTTGCGGCAACAGGCGCGCATGGCGCGTGACGCACGCCGCGCCGCGCAAGGACAACCACAGCGCATAGGGAACGTTAATAACCCGAATTCCTTGCGCCCCCGCGAACGTTTCAGGAATCGCAGGCGCAACATGCAAGGGAATATCTTTAACGGAAATAATATCAACGATCCGACGTTCGTTCCGCGCGAACCTCCCGCCAGACCGCAACGCAGACCACGCCCGTAAAGGCTTCGACAAAGCGCACAGCATGGGAGGTAAGAGCAGCCATTCTTCAAATTAAGAGTTGGCTGCTCGCTTTTGTGTTAATGCTTGGGAACCGACGCGGACATCAATACCATTACATCAGAACGACTCGGGCGCAAGCCGTTTTGCATTTAACGCTTGACGCGTCGCGCACATTTTGCGCATCATGTGTAGACTTTGTTAGTTTATGCGCCGGATGCCATTCGCCAATTGATCTTTTTCGATTCAGCGCATCTCGTTCTGTTTTAGTTTTCCGGTTTGATGCTGCGTGATCGAGCATTGACGCACACATACAAAAATTTCCGCTCTTAACTTTTGAATGAATATTGCTGCGCGCGGGCTGTTGGAACTACAGGAAACGACGTTGCTGGCGGCGCGCGCGTTGCGTGGCCTGTTCCGTCGTCCGACTTATCTCGCTGAAACCATCGCGCAGATGGATGCCATCGGCGTTGGCTCTTTAACGATTATTTTATTGACGGGCTTTTTTACGGGCGGCGTGCTGACGCTGCAAACTTACCCGACGCTGAAATTTTACGGCGCGGAAGATCAAACGGGCTATCTTGTAGCACTCTCTCTGTTACGCGAATTGGGGCCTGTGCTGACGGCTTTGATGGTGACGGGACGCGTCGGCTCTGCTATCTCCGCCGAACTCGGTTCGATGACCGTCTCGCAGCAGATCGACGCCATGCGCGCGCTCGGCACAGACCCTGTACGTAAACTCGTCGCGCCGCGTTTGATTGCCCTCTTAATTACGCTGCCGATGTTAACTGCCATGGCTGACTTGGTTGGCATCGGCGGCGGTTGGGCGGTTGTGACGTCGCTTTATAACCAAACGACTGGAACTTACTTTTCTTCGCTGCGTCAAGGCATTACGACCGATGATATTATCGGCGGGATTATCAAGCCGGTTGTCTTTGCTTTGATTATCGCCACGATTGCGTGCCGCAAAGGATTGAGCACAGAGGGCGGAACCGTCGGCGTCGGGCGTTCAACGACGCAGGCGGTGGTGCTCGCATCTATCGTCGTTATCATCACAGATTTTTTTCTGGCGAAAGCGCTGCAAACGATTTTAGGTTTGCCTCAATAAGGGCACAATCGAAAACAGATCGAGATAATTCGTATGGCTTCAACGGACATTGAAACACCGCCGCGAAACGATCAGGCGAACGCGGGCGGTCAAGTTAGCGAAAACGCCGCCGAGTCTACCTTTGCGGAGGTGGATGATCTCAAACGCGTTGTGCCCGCCATTGAATTTCAGGATGTGCATCTTGCATTCGATGACCATAAAATTCTCAACGGCCTGAGCTTCAAAGTGCTGAAGGGCGAGACGAAGCTTATCTTAGGCGGTTCCGGCGGCGGCAAATCAACGATCATCAAAATCGTGCTCGGGCTGCTCAAGCCGGACGCCGGAAAAGTCTTTGTCGAAGGCGAAGACATCACCGAGTACAGTGAAGAGGAAATGATGCGCGTGCGCCGTAAGATCGGCATGGTTTTTCAGGAGGGCGCACTCTTTGATTCGCTTTCGGTGTACGATAACGTCGCTTTTAAGCTGCACGAACAGGGCTTGCCCGAAGAAGAAATCGAACCGGAAGTGCAGCGTATGCTTCAGTTCGTTGATCTCGAAGACGCGATTGATAAAATGCCGATTGAACTTTCGGGTGGTATGCGGCGCAGGGTTGGCATCGCGCGCGCTCTCGTCGGCGATCCGAAAATCGTGCTCTTCGATGAACCGACCGCCGGACTTGATCCGCCGACGGCGCGCACGATCTGCGAATTGGCGATGAAGTTGCGCGATCTGGAAGATGTTTCTTCGATCTTCGTCACGCACGAGATGAACAATCTGGATTATCTTTGTTCGGAGTATACTGTGGTTAATGACGCTGGCGAAGTCGTCTTTGAACAGGAAGGCGAGCGTTTGTGTCTTATCAATACCAAAGTTCTGATGATACGTGATGGAGAGAAAATCTTCAGCGGCACGGACGAAAGTCTACGCAAAGCAGAAGACCCGTACATTCAAAAGTTTCTACATGGCCGCTAACGAAGGAGAAAACAGAAGACAGTAGCCGGAAGACAGAATAAAGACGATTGCTTACTATTCTGACTTTTGATTCCTGACTTCTGATTCCTGATATTCATGCCTCCAACCAAAAAAAATCTTGGCTTAAACGAATTGCGCGTCGGTTTGTTTGTCGTCGGGGCGATTGTGGTGCTGATCGCGCTGATCCTGAACGCTTCGGGTGACCTTTCTTTCTTCACGCGTAAAGTGCACGTGCGCACGCAGTTTGCCAATGCAGACGGTTTGCATCCCGGCTCTGAAGTTCGTTTGGCGGGCGTGCGCGTCGGCAAAGTTGATGAAGTGAAACTGTTGCAGCCGACGGCTGATCCGGCAGCGCCGAAGGTTGAAGCCAAACTCGCCATCGACAGTAAAATCGACGGCGTGCCCATCGCGGATCGCATTCGTAATGATTCGACGGCGCAACTAGGCTCGCCCGGCCTGCTCGGTAACGATAAATTAATCAATATCACGCCGGGCACATCAGCAGGCCAACCGATCAAAGAAAATGATCTGCTGCGGCCGTCAGTGGCATCCAGCACAATCTCTGATCTAACGCAGTCCGGCGCTGATCTCACCAAACAACTCAATGACGTCGCAGAGCAGCTTAGCTCAATCGCACGCAAGGTCAACGAAGGGCCGGGCACTGCGAGCCGCCTGCTTAACGACGAAGCTTTGTACAACAATCTGAACGCCGCGATTCGTGATACGCAGGGCGTCATTGCGCAGGTCAGAACGGGACAGGGTTCTGCCGGAAAACTTCTCAACGACCCATCGCTTTATAACAGTCTGAACAATACGACGGCGCAACTCGAAGCGATTGCACAGGATTTACGGCGCGGGCGCGGCACTGCCGGTAAACTCTTCACGGACGAAGCGCTTTACAACAACGCGAATGCCACAATCGCGCGGCTTAACGGTTCTGTCGATAAAGTTGATGCGATTATCACAGACATACGCGCGGGGCGCGGCACAGCCGGAAAACTTTTGACGGATGAAAGCGTTTACAACGACGCCCGCGCCGCCATCGCACGCTTTAACACCGCGACAGATCGTATTGATAACATCATCGCGGGCGTGCAACGCGGCGAAGGCACCGCCGGAAAACTGCTGACAGACGATCAACTTTACTCGAACGTTAACCAGCTTTCTTCCGAAAGCGTCAAATTGATTTACGATTTTCGCCAGAACCCCAAAAAATATTTAACGATCAAGTTCCAGTTGTTTTAATCAACGCAACGGTTGATCCAGCTCGTCATTGAGCAAACGCGTGGTGTTTTCCGTGACGCTTGACGGTGAAACTATGCGTCCTGTGTCAATTGGCAAGTTGCGTGCGGGAATGTGTGTGCTTCTCTGCGAAGGCAGCGCGGCGTATGTGGGCGCGTGTGCTCCGGTGATGTTAAGCGGCGTGCCGGGTGAGGGTGAAAAGGTTTTGTGATTGACACTCGCGGTGGGGCTTTCAAAGATCGCTGCGTAGAGAATGCGAAGAAAGCCGCCGAGAAAAAAGATGATTGCCGAGAGCGACGTTAAGACATCGGTAAGGTGGTCGTGTGTATGTCCCTGAATAGTACCCAAAATAGGAGTTAATAGCGCGCCGATAATTATCAATAACGTTCCCCGACGGACACCTTGGCGGCGCGGCGAAAGTTTGTCGTTTAACTGCGCGATGCTGTTAGTGGAAGGCAAAAGCCCGCCGCCAGCGAGCAACTCTGCGACGATAGCGAGCGGAAAACCGCAGCGCGAACAAAAGCGCATTTCTTCAGACGCTTGCTGCTGACCACATTGAGGACAATACATTTTCCATCAACTCCAACGCCGGATTTTAACGACTAAATCAAACGCGCATAGACGAGCCTAACATCACTGCCGACGCCCTTGATGAAAAGTACGATCAGCGCGTGCGCAAAGTTCCATAAGCGAAATTCAAACAAGCGGCAATTGAACTATCGAAAAGAACTGAAGCATCGCACGCGCGTGCCCTTCGTAATGCGCTGCCCGCACGAGCGTTTCCAAAAGCAGCGCGCACAGAGTCTTTGTTTCGCCGGACGGCACGACGATCTCTTTCTGCAAATCTGCGTCTGCCTTGAATAGTTGGAAACCGCGCTGGCGTGTGGCTTCAACTTCAATTAAATATTCCGCGATGCGTTCAGGCGTAGAGAGTGTTTCGGGCAGCGTCCACTCGAACGGATCATCCCACAGATTCGCCGTCAAACCGCCGAACGTTTGTTCTATTGCAGCAGCCGCGCGCAAAAGTTGTTCGCCGCACGAATGAACGGGAAACGCGCGTTCGTTTTGTTTATTGATCTCCGGCGGCTGGCGGTACAAATCCTGCGGCGGAATAAGATTCAGAAGCGCATGTAAACGAGCGTGAAGCCGCGCAAATTCTTCGTCGAGATTATTCACCAACGGCTTCATGCTTGATCTTCGCGCTGCTTCTTCGTGCATTACTTGGCGCGCCGGTCTGATTCAATCATGACAGTCCCGAAATTTCTGCCGCCGAAACTGAAGCCCGTGTTGATACGCCCTTTCGCGCCGACACGCGATCCGCGCGAAGGCACGCCGCGCTCCGTCACGACAAACAATTTGCCCGTATCGTCGTCTATCTCATAGACGCCTCTGCCGAGCACGCCGTAGCTATCCGTGACGCGGCCTGCGATGGCGACATCTTTGTTGCGGTAGCGTCCCGGATCGGCGTTGATTTTGGAAATCGTTTCGCGCTGCGGGCAGGCCGTAGCGAAAAGCGCGGTGGCGAGAATGAATGTTAGAAAAATTAGTTTGCGATGTGAATTCATAGCATCTCCTGAACGGAAAATTTTGGGAGAGCGTTTTGTATGATACCACGCAAATCGCGTTGGTTAGAAATTAACGCAGGATTATAAGAAGTGGGAAAACTTACGGGCTGCGCTTGCGCTTCACTTCGCGTATTATAACTTTTGCAGATTCTACAAAACAGTAGTGTTCTAAATTGAAATTCGTATGGCACATTATTTGTTAGCTGCCTCGCGCAAAGCGTGGCGTATCCAAATTTGTATTATTGCCATAGCTGTGTATCAGACCTGTCCCGTAATAGACGAGGCAAATGGTCAAAAGCCGAAACGTCGTACTGAAAACCAAGTATCTGTAGCGCCGACTCCGGCTCCATCTGCACAACCCATTGTAGAGCCACCAAAAACCGGTGAGGCTGGGCAAAGGGCTGACAATAAACAACCAATAATCATAACGGAATCGCGTTCCAGCATTCTTGAGTGGGCTGCTATTGTTCTTAACTTTCTTCTTCTTTTGGTTGTTGGGTATCAAGCACGCACCTACAATCAACAATTGGGATCAATGAAAAGCCATGCAGTCATTATGGAAGGCTCCCTCAATGAGACTCGCAAAATCGTTGAGCAGAACGAGCGGGCGGTTAAAGCGAGCGAAACACAGGCTATCGCTTCTCAAACCTCTGCTGAGGCTGCCAAACGCATGGTTGAGGTTTCACAGCAAGCCTATGTTGAAAGTTCGCGTGCTTACGTAGGAATAAGGGAGATTAAAATGGGAGGCTTCCTTGTTGGGCAGATTCCAACTCTGTACGTGATTTGGTACAACGGCGGGAATACTCCGGCTTCTCGTTTCCAAGCAATTCCTTATTTGGTGTTCGGAGACGAACCGGAGACAAAAGGCTACTTTATTAATGATGATTGGAGTGATAGCAGGGGCAATTTCTTGCCTACCGGAGAACCCCAGCCTATGTCCTACCCACAAGCGGAAACCGGATTCAAACCTGTCACCCATGATATGCTTGCTGAACTTGACGGGGGAGGCAAACGTCTTTATGCGATGATCCTCGCTCGCTACCTGGATTTCACAGGCAAAGCACGGCTTTTCGAGACTTCGTATGTCTATGACCAGTGGGAAGAGAAATTTGTCGAACTGGGAGAGTACGGTCAAGAGACTAATCCAAATTAGGATACTACTGCGCTTTCGCGCGCCTTGACGGAAGTGTTCTTCGATGTTAGTTTAACCGTTCGTTTCGCCGTTGTGAGTAAAACTAGAAGCTTGACCGGCGTGTTCTTTGTAAATTTATTTTCGTATCGCTACTCGATTCGTTCGCCGGAAAAACGTGAACGAATTGACCGTCGCAGGTTATCGCTCAAGATTTTGGGCGACAAGGGAAGTCGGGTGAAAAACCCGCGCGGTTCCCGCCACTGTGTACCGGCGATTTATGTTGCTTTCATTCGATGATTCATTCAAAGAATAGTCACTTGCTCTAAAGAAGCAGGGAAGGCTTGCTAAAGCAGCACGAGTTTGAGCCGGAAGTCAGGAAACCTTGCCTGCAAATTTCAAAGACGGAAGCGACCGCTAATGCTCCGGGAAAGAGCGAGTGGCTACGTGATCTGCGACACGCCTTTGCCGGTAAAACACCCCGCGCTGTTTGATTTCAACGCGCCAATATTTTTACAACAAAAGCGCGCACGCTAATTCTCAACGCCCTTTATCTTCCACTTGGAAGATAAAGGGCGTTGGCGTTTGAAGTCATCTGAATTCACCTTCAAAGCACCGCTCCACTCTCTTTCTCCCACCACACCAAACACATTTAAGAGAGATGGAGAATTATGAGCAACTTTATCCGCAAAAATTTAATCATCAGCCTGCTCACGCTTCTTTGCGCAAATTTCGCACACGCGCAGCAAACCACAACCGGCGTGGCCGGGCGCGTCACAGACCCGCAGTCCGCCGCCGTGCCAAACGCCACCGTCACGCTCTACGAACGGGCGCGTCCCGCCGAACGATTCACGACGACAACCAATGAACAGGGTGAATATCGCTTTACGCGACTTGCTTCCGGCGAGTACATACTCGAAACCGAAGCAACGGGTTTTGCACGCGCCGCCGCACGCGTCTTGCGTATTGAAAGCGGCATGAATCCTTCAATTGACATTCAGCTTGAACTCGCGGGCGTGCGCGAAGAAGTCGTCGTCACGGCTTCAGGCACGGCGCAACCTGTTGATGAAGTCTCAAAAGCGATTACAGTAGTTGGACGCAAAGAGATAGACGAACGCGACGAGTTCGCCGTGACGGACGCGCTTCGCACTGTGCCCGGCCTGCGCGTGCAACAACTCGGCGGGCCGGGACGCGTTACATCAATCAAAACGCGCGGCCTGCGCAATCAGGATACGGCGGTTTTAATTGACGGCCTGCGTTTCCGCGATCCGGCATCGATTAACGGCGATGCGACAAGTTTTCTAAGCGATCTCGTCGTCACAAATCTCAACCGCGTTGAAGTCTTGCGCGGCAGCGGCTCATCGCTCTACGGCACGAACGCCGTCGGTGGTGTCTTCAACATCGTGACGGACGAAGGCGGCGGACGCACTCACGGAAATTTACTTGCGGAAGGCGGCGGACTCGGTTTCTTTCGCGGGCGTGCGCAAATCGCGGGCGGGGCAAATGCAGACCGCTTCGTTTACAGCGCCGGAGTGACGCACCTTAATGTCACACGCGGCATTGATGGCGACGATGCCGCACGCAATACGAGCGTGCAGGGACGCGCTCTTCTTCGTTTAACTCCGACCGCGACGCTTTCAGGCCGCATCTATACGGGCACATCCTTTGTGCAACTAAACAGTGACCCGGATATTACCGGCACTGTGCCCGCGACGGGAATCGTCAACGCCGTGCCGCTTTCGCGTGCCGAATTGCGACGCTATGAAACAGGCACGCCGCTCGCACAACTAAACGCAGGCAGCGCGACGTTTATTCCAGACGCGAACGACCCGGACAATTCACAATCAGATCGTTTCTTTAGCGGCGCGCTCGTTTTCACGCAGCGCCCCATTGAAGAATTCGGTTATACAATCTCATATCAGGGACTCGCCACGCGCCGCAGGAATCGCAACAGTTCTGCCGGAACAAGTTTTCAACCGTTTGGCGGCTCAACCGAATCCAACTTTGATGGCAACATTCAAACGCTCAATGCGCGCACGGATTTTCGTCTCGGAAGATTCAACTTTATTAACGCCGGTTACGAATTCGAGAACGAGAATTTTCTTAACCGCTCGTTTCCTGTCAATCCTGCGAGCAATTCGATGGTCGATGTTACGCAGCGCAGCAACACCTTCTTCGCGCAAGATCAATTACGATTATTGGATGAGCGACTGCAATTATCGGCGGCGTTTCGCGCGCAATTCTTTTCGCTCGACAATCCACGCTTTACTCCGCTTGCGAGCACGCCTTACAACGGCATCACTTTCAACGCGCCGCAGAACGCTTACACAGGCGATGGTTCAATCGCGTATCTGCTTCGTTCAACGAACACAAAGCTACGCGCGCACATCGGCAACGGCTATCGCGCGCCGTCTTTGTTTGAGCGATTCGGAACATCCTTCTTCGGTGGTTCGTTTACGCCGCTCGGTGATCCGCGCCTGCGCCCGGAACGGTCAATCGCTTTCGATGCGGGCATAGATCAATCGCTCGCGGGTAATCTTGTGCGCGCATCTGCAACATGTTTTTACACGCGCTTGCAGGAAGTAATCGGCTTCGGCACAGTGGCGGCAAACGATCCTTTCAATCGAAGTTTTGCGCAGGGCGGATTCGGCGGTTATCTCAACACGAAAGGTGCATTGGCGCGCGGCGTTGAATTAAGTGCGACGGCGACGCCAACGCGTTTCCTCGATCTCTTCACCTCATACACTTACACGAACAGCGATCAACGCACACCGCAGCTTAGTGGTAGCGGCGTCATTCGCACGCTCGTTATTCCAGACCACCAGTTTTCGCTTGTCGCCACACAGCGCGTGCGTGATCGTTTCTTCGTCAACTTTGATCTCGTCGCCACAAGCAACTACTTAGCGCCGATCTTCAGTTCGCAAACTTTCTCGACGCGCCTCTATCGTTTCGACGGCGTCGTTAAAGCAGACTTGGGAGCGAGCTATACATTGCCGTTCAGCGAGCGAAAATCCATACGCTTTTTCGGCAAGGTGGAGAATCTCTTTGATCGTGACAACTTCGAGAGCGGCTTTCGCACGCCGGGACGCTTCGGCCTCGCCGGTGCGCAGGTAAGCTTTTAAGTCGGCAGAGCACTTTGATGGCTTCACGCGAAAATCTTCAACTCATCGAAGGCGAAGATTATTATTGGGAGAGCGGCTTGATGGTTTTCACCGCGCGCTTTCATCTTCGGCGCGGTTACTGCTGCAAAAACGATTGCCGTCATTGTCCGTACAAGAACGCAGCGGCAACAACGCAAGCTGACGTGAATGATGTGAAAGCTCGTGAAGCGAATGATGGAAGTTAAAATTCGAGGTGCGGGTTTGAAAACACTCAAAGCGATTCAGGAATCATCTTCGCCAGAGCATTCGTTATCTTCGTGCGAATCGTGCGGCGCAGCTTTCACCTGCGGCGCGGCTCTGCAAAGTTGCTGGTGCGATGAAATAAAGTTAAGCGAAAGCGTGCGCGGTCAATTACGCGCACGCTTTCGCAAATGTTTGTGCCGGTCATGCCTTGAGCGTTTCGCAAGCAGCGCGCCAACGACGCTAAACGATTCAACGCGGGACATAAATCAACCTGTTTAATAATCCGAGCCGGAAGTCTTTAGTTTTTGTTTGAACTTCTCTACCGCACGGCCTGTTGCTCTTTCCCTCTACGTGGCGTGGCATTCTTCACGTATTTATCGAACCAGTTAAGCATCTCGTATAGCACGTGCTCGATTGATTCACGCGCCGCGTAACCGTGCGCTTCGAGCGGCAAAGTGACGAGGCGAACCGTGCCGCCCGTGCCGCGAAGGGCTTGATACATACGTTCGGATTGAATCGGGAACGTGCCCGTGTTGTCGTCCGCTTCGCCATGTATCAGCAGAATCGGCTCGTTGATTTTGTTGGCGAAGTTAAAGGGCGACACTTTTGAGTAAAGCTCCGGCGCTTCCCACAGCGTGCGGCGCTCGCTCTGAAATCCGAACGGCGTGAGCGTGCGATTGTATGCGCCGCTACGTGCGATTCCGGCGCGGAAAAGATCGGAGTGCGCCAATAGATTCGCCGTCATAAACGCGCCGTAACTGTGTCCGCCGACACCGACGCGATCACGATCTGTGACGCCCATTTGAACTGCCTTGTCAATCGCCGCCTGCGCGCTCGCAACGAGTTGTTCGAGGTATGTGTTGTTGACGGTTTCAGGTTCGCCGACAATCGGGATCGAAGCGTTGTCTAGGATCGCGTAGCCTTCCATCAGAAAGAAGAGTTGCGACGGGCCTGTGATCGTCGTGTATCGCTGCGTTGAGCCGGAGACCTGACCGGCGGTCGAAGGATCATTGAATTCAGCCGGATACGCCCAGACAACTGTCGGCAGACGCGTGCCTTCTTTGTAGTTCGGTGGCAAATAAAGCGTGAACGAAAGATCAACACCGTCGTTGCGTTTATATGTGACGAGTTGTTTTTTAATGCCGCGAAGCTGCGGCGTCGAATCTGGAAACTGCGTTAGGGCTTTCGCTTCGGAGACACGCGCGGCTTCGCCGGACGTAGGCGATGCGTTGGTTTGTTGTGCGAGCATGCGAACGAAATAGTTGGGCGGATCAATCGGAGTTTCACGGCGTGTGACAAAGCGCGTGCCGTCGTCATTCAAGAGCGCGACGGGCGTTTCGTAAGCGTTGGCATCCGAGCGAAACAAACGTTCGGCCTGCAATGTCTGCAAGTTGAAGCGATCAAGAAAGGGACGATCACCCTGCTTGGATGCGCCCTGACCGTTAAGAAAAATGTAATCGCCGCTTTGCATCATCGCGCGGTGGCCTGTCGGCAGTACGCGCGGCACGGGCGTGCCCGGATTGCGGTAACGATCCTGCGCGCTTAAATCCCAGACGAGTTTGGCGGGCTTCGCCGGATCATTTGCATCAATCAAATATGTACGCAAGTGACGGCTGTTGCGATTATAGTCGCTCAAGAAAGCCGTGCCGCCTTTTTCGCTCCACTGTAAATTTGCGAAGCGCTCTACGGTCTTAGCGAGTTCAAAGGGCGAAGCGTTGAACGGCGCTTTCAACATCAGCACGCGGTCACGAAACGGAACCTTCACTTTCGGATCGCCTTTGTCCAGAGCTTCGACCCAAACAAGCGTCGCCGCTTCAGTCGGACGCCATTCATATTGGCGCGCTCCCGTCGGCACACCATCAATTGGAACTTCGTCTGCGAGCGGAAGACTCGCCAATTTGTACAAGACTTTTGCCGAGCGATCCCAGATTTCTACGTCTTTCGGAAAGGCGAAGTGCGGGAAAAGATATGAGTAAGGGCGATGCACGCGCGCGATGAGCAAGTGATTGCCGTCTGGCGAAGCATCAACGGTTTGAAAGATCGCGGGCTGGCCGATGTTTGTCGTCTGATTGTTCTTGATGTTAACGAAAGCAAGTTGCGAGGTAGCGTAGTAATCGAACAAATCTTCATCGTGCGGGTCTTTCAACAAATCTTCGTAGGTGCGCACGGGGCCGCGTTTGCCCGCGCTCTCCTGCACGTTCGGCCCCTTCGGAGCGCTCGAAGAATCGGATAGCGCAGTGCGGTTGGCGGGAATGAGTTGCACGATCAAAGTTTGATTGTCGGGCATCCATTGGAGCGGTTCGCCGTAGGCCGCATTGATCGTCACGTCCTCTATGCGACGCGCTTTCGCCGTTTCAATATCGCCGATCCATAATTCGATGCGATTCGTCGTCGTATTTGTGAAGGCGAAGTGCTTGCCGTTTGGACTCCATTGCGGAACGCTGAGACGTGGATTGTCCGGCAGTGCGGTGCGCGTTTCTGTTCCGTCGTTGATACGCTTTAAGGTGAGCGAGGTAAAGTAAGGCGCGCGGTACGGGCCGTTTGTGTTCGTGGCGATGCGCAAGCCTGCGATCCGCTCCAAAGGTTGCGCGAGGTCTGTGATCGGCGGATAGCGCACTGCTTCGGCGAGCAACATGTAATCGCGCGTCGGGCTAACGGAAGCCTGCGGGGTGACGGGCGCGTTCAGCACGTCGAGAATTTCCTGCGGCGGCTTCTTGTAAATCTGTTGAGCGAAACTTGCGCTCGCAGTTGAGACAAGAAAAATCAAGGCGAGCAGCGCGAGAACGCACGCGTGCTTGAATTGATTTGGGTGATTATTTAACGCCTTCCGTAAGACGTTTGCGCGAATTTGATTCGTTGTTTTAGTGACAGGTGGAATCTTGGTGTTCATGGCAGTATTTTACCCGTAGAGTTTGCTGGTTTGAGTCGTTGAAGAAAAGACTTACAATTAAAAATAAGCGACGAAGAAAACTTAACTTGCCGCGCAGTTGAAAGTCAACGACGCGTTCCCGCGCCATACATGTCAACGCCAATTATTTACACCATCGGCCATGGACGGCATCCGTTCAATTATTTTCTTGAGTTATTAAAGCAACACGAGATCGAGTTCCTGTGTGATGTGCGAAGCGCGGCGCGTTCGCGTTGGCCACAGTACAACGGGCGCGTGCTCGAAGAGAATTTACGGCAGCAGAAAATTGGTTACGAACATTTGCCGGAGTGCGGCGGGAAAGTGATTGCGCCACCGAAAGAATTAGCGCGTGGGCTGGAACGCATTATGGAACTTGCGGCGGACGTGCGCACTGTCTTGATGTGCTCGGAGTCGCAACCGTTGACAAAGCATATACGTGAACCGCGCGCCAATTGTCACCGCATAGGATTGCTTTCGCCACCGCTCAAAGCGCTTGGTGCGCGTCTTCTGCACATACTTCCAGACGGAAAAGCCATCGAGTTTGATGAAGCAGCAGTATCTTCAATCTGGTGATGACTAAATTACTTCACCCTTGAAATCTTTGCAATTCCTTTTATTTTCAGCTGTTTCCAATCTTGACTAAAAAGTAAGGTATACTTATAATGCTTTTTGAATCTCCCTTTACGAGCGATTTTGGAGAGAGCCGTAAGCATGAAAGTTTCTGCACAGGAAGAATACGGTTTGCGTTGTTTGCTGCAACTCGCGCAGTTGCGCGAAGCGGAATCTTTGTCGCTGGCGCAGATTGCGGAGCGTGAGGGAATCTCTGTGGCGAATGCGGGCAAGCTGTTATGGCTGCTTAACAAAGCGGGACTTGTGCAGTCTCTGCGTGGCACGCGCGGCGGGTATCGTCTGGCGCGTCCGGCCTCGGAGATTCGCTTGAGCGAGATCATCAAAGTGCTGGACGGCGACGAAGTGAATGGTCATTGCAATTCTTACGCGGGCGTGCTGGACGTGTGCGTGCACAAAGGTGATTGCGGCATACGTTCCGTGATCGTCAATTTACATGAAGTCGTGCAGGCAGCGCTTTACGGTATTACGCTCGCGCAGCTTGTCGGCACGGAAGAGCACGTCGGCGCGATGTTGCATCAGATTCAAGGACTCGACGCGCACGCTTTACGGCACGCACAAAAGCGCGCCTGAAATAATTCAGAGTGGCGACGGACAAAGCAAGTTTCAAACGAAGAGTAAGGTTAAAAGGAAAGCGCAAAACAGCATGAGCACTATTGAGGTACTTGCCAACAGAGAATACAAATACGGTTTCGTCACGGACATAGAGTCTGACGTGATTCCGCGCGGGCTAAACGAAGAAACAGTGCGTTTGATTTCCGCGAAGAAGAACGAGCCGGAATGGTTGTTACAGTTTCGGCTGAAAGCTTATCGCCACTGGCTGACGATGGACGAGCCTGACTATTGGGCGAATTTGAAATATCCGAAGCTCGATTATCAGGACATCATTTATTACAGCGCGCCGAAGCAGAAAGAAAAAAAGGCGAGCCTAGACGAAGTTGACCCGGAACTCCTACGCACCTTCGAGAAGCTAGGCATTCCTTTGAATGAACAAAAGCAATTAGCGAACGTCGCCGTTGATGCCGTTTTCGATTCAGTTTCGGTTGCGACGACATACAAAGAGAAGCTACGCAAGCATGGCGTAATTTTCTGTTCGTTTTCCGAAGCGGTGTTGGAGCATCCCGAACTCATTAAAAAATATTTAGGTTCGGTTGTGCCGACAAGCGATAACTACTTTGCGGCTTTGAACAGCGCTGTCTTCACAGACGGCTCGTTCGTTTTTATCCCGAAGGGCGTGCGTTGCCCGATGGATTTATCAACTTATTTTCGCATCAACAATTCAGAATCGGGACAGTTTGAGCGCACGCTGATCGTTGCCGAAGAAGGCGCGTATGTCTCATATCTGGAAGGCTGTACTGCGCCGAAGTTCGACAAGAATCAATTGCACGCGGCGGTTGTCGAATTAATCGCGCTCGATGATGCGCAGATCAAATATTCGACGGTGCAGAATTGGTACGCGGGCGACGAAGAAGGCAAGGGCGGCATTTACAATTTCGTCACCAAGCGCGGCAAATGCGCCGGTAAGAATTCAAAAATTTCTTGGACGCAGGTTGAAACAGGCTCGGCGATCACTTGGAAATATCCTTCGTGCATTTTGCAGGGCGATAATTCCATCGGCGAGTTTTACTCCGTCGCTTTAACGAATCATGCGCAGCAGGCGGACACAGGCACGAAGATGATTCACTTAGGCAAGAACACGCGTTCGACGATTGTCTCGAAGGGCATCTCTGCTGGCAAGTCGAACAATTCCTATCGCGGTCTCGTCAAAGTAATGCCGAAGGCGGAAGGCGCGCGTAACTACACGCAGTGCGATTCGATGTTGATCGGATCAACTTGCGGCGCGAACACTTTTCCGTACATCGAAGTGATGAACCACTCTTCCAAAGTAGAGCACGAAGCTTCAACATCGCGCATTAGCGAAGAGCAACTCTTTTATTTGATGCAGCGCGGATTGTCGCAGGAAGACGCCGTCTCGCTCATCATCAACGGTTTCTGTAAAGAAGTGTTCCGCGAACTGCCTATGGAATTCGCCGTTGAAGCGCAACGCCTGCTCGGACTAAAACTAGAAGGCAGCGTCGGTTAAAAATGTTGTCGGCCGACAGCGCTTCAGCTTAAAACATTGAAGTGCTGTCCGGCTGATGATTGCTTGCAAGTTGTGTAAACGTATTGCGCGGGAGATCAGTTAGTGAAAATCTCAATTATCGCTTTCGACGACTTCACGGATATAGACGTGTTCTTCATGTGGGACTTGCTCAACCGCGTCAATCACCCTGATTGGAAAGTGCAGATACTCGGCGATCAATGTTGCCACACTTCGAGCACAGGCCTGCGGCTGCACACACACGGCCGACTCGAAGAAGCAAACACGTCGGACGCAGTGCTTTTTGCGAGCGGCAAGGGAACACGCCGCAAGATTAATGACGAACCTTTCCTGAGCGCATTCAATCTGGATTCCTCGCGGCAACTAATCGGTTCGATGTGTTCCGGCGCGCTGATTCTCGCCGCGCTCGGATTGCTCGAAGGCAAACGCGCGACGACATATCCGACTTCAAAGCGGCTTCTGGAGAGCATGTATGTGACGGTTGTCGAAGAGCCTTTTGTGCGCGAAGGCAACGTCGCCACCGCCGCAGGGTGTCTCGCCGCGCAATATCTTGTCGGCTGGGTGATTGAAGAATTGATCGGTAAAACTGAAAGAGACGCGGCGTTGAAATTGATTCAGCCCGTCGGCGAAGGTTTAACGTTCGCCGATCTTGAAGCGAGCGAAGCTTTAACGAAAGCACCGTTTGTGCGACAGCAGAGTACGTAATGAAAACTGCTTTCAGTGTTTCTGTAAATAGATGGAAAGAGGATAAACCATAGTGTTAGAGGTACGCGATTTACATGCGACGGTTGATGGTAATGAGATTCTGAAGGGCATCAGCTTGACGATTAACAAAGGCGAAATTCACGCGATCATGGGGCCGAACGGTTCCGGTAAATCCACTCTCGCCAAAATTCTCGCAGGCCACCCGGCTTACGAAGTCACAAGCGGTGAAGTGCTGTTTGAAGGCAAGAATTTGTTGGAGTTATCGCCGGACGAGCGTGCGCGCGAAGGCATCTTTCTCGCGTTTCAATATCCGGTTGAAGTTCCGGGCGTCTCAAACTCGCAATTTATGCGGCTCGCCTACAACGAAAAACGCAAACATCTCGGCGAAGAAGAATTAGACCCGCTTGAGTTCAAGGATTTGCTGGCAGAGCGCGCGAAAGTTGTCGAGATGGACGCAGGCTTGATGTCGCGTTCGGTCAACGAAGGCTTTTCTGGCGGCGAGAAAAAACGCAACGAGATTTTGCAGATGGCTGTGCTTGAACCAAAACTAGCGGTGCTCGATGAAACTGATTCGGGATTAGACATTGACGCCTTGCGCATCGTCTCCGAAGGCGTCAACAAACTGCGTTCGCCGGAGAATGCCATCGTACTCGTCACACACTATCAACGGCTTTTGAACTACATCGTGCCGGATTATGTGCATGTGTTGTCGGGCGGGCGCATCGTTAAATCCGGCGGCAAAGAACTGGCGCTAGAGTTGGAAGAAAAAGGCTACGATTGGATCAAGGGTAACGGCGCGGGCGTGAACAAAACGGGCGTGACGGCTGCGCCGCTTGGATAAGGTAGAAAATGTCAGTGCAATTAACAAAGGAAATAAACGCTTACTCCGCCGCATTTCTAGAGCTTCAGGAACGCTCCAACGCGAATGGCGATGCGTCTTGGATCAATCGCCTGCGCGAAACCGCTTTTGATTCTTTCGAGCAGTTGGGTTTACCAACGACGCGCGACGAAGAATGGAAATACACCAACAGTGCGCCGATTGCTAAAACAAAGTTCGCACCTGCGCCACCGGAAGGCAAAGAACAGAATTCGACGAACGTTAAGATTGACGCAGACACGCTCAAAGATTTCATTTACCCGGAAGCGCAAGGCAGTCAGTTAGTTTTCGTTAACGGAATCCTTAGCGCAGGGCTTTCTTCGATCATTGACTTACCGCAGGGCGTTATTGCAATGAGCCTTGCTGAAGCATTGCGCGATGAAACGCACGCCAACATTTTGCGCGAGCGTTTGGCGCGCAAGGCAGACTATAACGAAAACGGTTTTGTCGCGCTCAACACAGCTTTTCTAGAGAGCGGCGCGTTTGTGTTTGTTCCAAAGGGCGTGCGCGTTGATGTGCCTTTGCATTTAATGTTTCTCTCTGATCCGCGCGAAAAGGATGCGCCGCCCGTTTCTTTTCCGCGCGTACTGATCGTCGCCGAAAAAGAAAGCGCTGTCACTGTCATTGAAAGTTACGCGAGCACGCAGGACGGCGTATCTCTGACAAACGCAGTGGTGGAAATTTTTGTTGAAGACAGCGCGCGCGTTGACCATTACAAAGTGCAACGGGAAAGCGCAGAGAGTTTTCACATTGCGACGACTGCCGCGACGCTTGGCCGCGACAGCAATCTAAGTTCGACGACCATCACGCTCGGCGCGCAGCTTTCGCGTCATGGCATTAACGTTACTCTGGATGCGGAAGGCTCGGAGTGCGCGGTTGACGGTTTGTATCTCGTCACGACAGGCCAGCATACGGACACGCATTCGGTGATTGACCATCGCCAGCCACACTGCACAAGCCACCAACTTTACAAAGGCATTCTCGACGGGAAATCGCGCGCCGTGTTCAATGGCAAAATCTTCGTTCGTGAAGGCGCGCAACAAACCAATGCTTTTCAGACGAATCGCAATTTATTGTTATCGGGGGAAGCGCGCGTTGATACGAAACCGCAGCTTGAAATTTTCGCAGACGACGTGAAATGTTCGCACGGCGCAACCGTCGGGCAACTTGAGGAAGAAGAACTCTTTTATTTGCTTAGTCGCGGCCTTCACGTGGACTTAGCGCGAAATCTGTTGACGTATGGCTTCGCTGAGGAAGTCATAAATAAAATAAAGATTGAATCAATCAGAGCGCAGCTTGATGAAGCGGTTTTGAACCGTTTGCAAGCGCGCCTCGAAACGCAGGAAGAAGAAGTAGCCATAAAATAATGATCGTCACAGAAGAAATACTAGCCGCCGAATCCGGCGTATCAACACTGCCACGGGCGAACGCTGTACAAACGAATGCTGCGTGGGATGTCGAACGCATACGCAGGGATTTTCCCGTGCTCACGCAGACCGTGAATGATAAGCCGCTTGTTTATCTGGACAGCGCCGCTTCATCACAAGTTCCGCAAGTCGTGATTGATCGCGGAAGCCGTTATTTGCGCGAAGAGCATTCCAATATTCACAGGGGGGTGCATTATTTGAGCCAGCGCGCGACGACTGCTTACGAAGGCGCGCGTGAAAAAGTGAAACGGTTCATTAATGCATGCGATGCGAAAGAATGTATCTTCGTGCGCGGTTGCACGGAAGGCGTCAATCTGGTGATGCACGGTTACGGGCGCAAGTTTATCAGCGAAGGCGACGAGATCATCATCTCCGCAATGGAGCATCACGCTAATATCGTTCCTTGGCAAATGCTTTGTGAAGAGAAAGGCGCTGTGCTGCGCGTGGTTCCGATGAATGATGCGGGCGAACTCGTTCAGGATGAGTATGAAGCGTTGTTGAACGAGCGCACTAAGCTTGTTGCCGTCACGCACATTTCAAACGCGCTCGGCACGATCAATCCAATCAAGGAAATGATTCAAACGGCGCACAAGCACGGCGTTCCCGTTCTCGTTGACGGCGCGCAGGGCATCGTTCACTTGACTGTAGACGTGCAGGATTTGGATTGCGACTTTTATGTTTTCTCCGGTCACAAAATGTTTGCGCCGACGGGCAGCGGTGTCGTTTACGGTAAAGCCGAATTGTTGGAAAAGATGAATCCGTTTCAGGGCGGCGGCGATATGATTCGCAGCGTCACGTTTGAGAAAACAACTTACGCAGGCTTGCCGAACAAGTTTGAAGCGGGCACGCCAGCCATCGCTTCGCAGATCGGACTCGGCGCGGCGATTGATTACTTGAACAGCATAGGGCGCGAACAAGCAGTTGCTTACGAAGCGGAACTTTTGCGCTACGCAACCGAAAAACTTTCCGCTATCGAAGGCGTGCGGCTCGTCGGCACGGCGAAGGAAAAAGCGAGTGTCGTGTCGTTTATCATCGAAGGCGTTCACCCGCACGACATCGGCACGATTCTCGATCAAGACGGCATCGCCATCCGCGCCGGGCATCACTGCGCGCAACCCGTGATGAAGCGTCTTAATGTGCCTGCGACGGCGCGCGCTTCGTTCGCTTTCTACAACACAAAAGCTGAAGTTGACGCGCTCGTGCGTGCCGTTGAAAAAGTGATAGAGGTCTTCAGCTAGCCCGCGAACTTTGGTAAACGAAATTGACTCGAACGCTTTTAAAGTTATCTTTGACTCTCGCCTTGTTTGCCTCTGGTTGCGCTTACATAAGTGAACAACAGAAGGTCAAAGCGGATTTCCTGAAAGAGCACCCAAATTACATAATAATGTCGGTCGGCGAGCCTGACGGCAATGACACCACTTTCGTAACCTTTTTTATTCGATATAAAAAACCGGATGATGAGCGTGAATATTGGACAGATTGGGCATATGACACTAAAGATGGAGAGTTTAAATCCGTCGGTAAGGGTGAGGAGCAAGTTTATAGTAAGAAAGCGCAGTCGTAAAATATCACTATGTCAGAATTGAGTGAGCTATATCAGCAGGTCATTCTCGACCACAACAAAAAGCCGCGCAATTTTCATAAACTGGAGACGGCCAATCGCGCCGCCGAAGGCCACAATCCTTTGTGTGGCGATCAACTCGCGGTCTATCTGCAAATCGAAGACGAGTTGATTAAGGATGTGAGCTTTGAGGGGTCTGGATGCGCTATCTCGAAGGCGGCGGCGAGCATGATGACGCAGAGCGTGAAGGGCAAAACAAAAAAGGAAGCCGAAATTCTTTTCCACGAATTTCACGGCATGGTGACGGGCGAGTTGGATGAACAAGCGACGCCGAATCATCTTGGCCGCCTGACGATCTTCGCGGGCGTGCGCGATTTTCCGGCGCGCGTTAAATGCGCGAGTCTTTCGTGGCATACGATGAACGCCGCTCTGAACGGCGAAGAGATTGCTTCAACTGAATAGCATTGGGACGATTCCAATCATTGTTCATTAACCGGCGTTGCAAAGGCGATTCATTAAACGTGAGTCGTCTTTTTCTTTGGCTGACAAAACTACCCGTCAAAAGGCATAATGCTTGGCCGTACATGGAACTGCTACTATGATAAATATTTCGATGATCGAACTGCGCGAAATACGTTTGCCGCTTGTGCATTTCTTCGAGACGAGTTTCGGGCGCACAACAGAGCGACGCATTGTGCTGGCACGCGTAGTGGATGCGGACGGCGCGGAAGGTTGGGGCGAATGTACTGCGGGCGAAGGGCCTTTTTATTGTGAGGAATGGGTGGAGAGCGCGTGGGCTGTGCTCGTCGAATTTCTTGCGCCGCTAATCGCCGGGGAAAACTTTGAGCGCGCCGCAGATGTTTCATCCGCAATGAAAGCTGTGCGCGGCAATCGTATGGCGAAGGCGACGCTTGAGACAGCGTGCTGGGATTTGGAAGCGAAACGCGCGGGAGTTCCTTTGTGGAAACATCTGGGCGGTGTGCGCGAAGAGATTCCGTGCGGCGTTTCTATCGGCATACAGGATTCAATCGAAGCGTTGCTGGAAAAGATCGAGCGCGAAGTAAACGCGGGCTATCAGCGCATCAAGCTCAAAATCAAACCGGGCTGGGACGTGCGTGTGCTCGAACAAGTGCGCGCCCGTTTTCCGCACATACAATTGATGGCCGATGCCAATTCCGCTTACACGCTCAAAGATATTTCCGTCTTCAGCGCGATGGAAGAATTAAATTTAATGATGATCGAACAGCCGCTCGCGCATGATGACATGTTCGATCACGCGGAATTGCAGCGACAAGTTAAAACACCGCTGTGCCTTGACGAATCTATTCATCAGAGCGAAGACGCGCGCCATGCGATTGAGATCGGCGCGTGCCGGATCATCAACGTCAAACTCGGCAGAGTCGGCGGGCACACACAAGCGCAGCGAGTTGAGCGCGTGTGTCGTGAAAAGAAAATTCCTGTTTGGTGCGGCGGAATGCTTGAATCCGGCATTGGTCGCGCACACAACATTGCGATGGCGACGCTTGCGGGCTTTACCTTGCCCGGCGATGTGTCGGCGAGTTCTCGTTACTGGAGCGAAGATATTATCGAGCCGCCTGTGACCGTTACCACACGCGGAACGATCAGCGCTCCGAACGCGCCCGGCATTGGTTACGACATAAATCGCGCACGCATCGAGTCGCTGACCGTGCGGCGAGAGGTAATTAAAGCGGCGGACAAGTAAAATTGCAAGCAAATAAATTGCTGGATAAACCGGCAATCTAAATTTGAGATAGGGCATTGATAATGATTGAGGTTTCGAGAGAAACGGCGACGATGTTACTCGAATATGGGAAGCTGCGCGTCGGCAACGTGTTGGAATTGACGCGCGCGCTGGTTGAAACCGAATCCCCGTCGGGAGATGAAGACGGAAGCCGCGCCATCGTTTCTTTGATCGTCAATGCTCTGCGCGAAATAGGTGCGAACGTGAGTATTGAGCGCATCGAAGGTTTGGGTTACGGCGAGCATTTGCGTGTTCGTGCTTTCGCGGAAGCCAAAGATGCGCGGCCTGTTTTGTTGCTCGGACATACAGACACTGTGTATGCGCGCGGCACTTTGCAGAAACGTCCTTTCCGTATTGAAGGCGATTTTGTTTATGCGCCGGGCATCTTCGACATGAAGGCCAATTGCGCACTCGCCGTCGAAGCTTTGCGCGCGTGCTTCGTGTTAAAGATTATTCCGAAGCGCCCTGTTGTGTTGCTGCTGACGTGTGATGAAGAAGTCGGAAGCTTTACAGGGCGCGCGCTTGTTGAAGAAGAAGCGCGCCGTGCGGAGAGTGTATTGGTGCTTGAACCTTCGGCGAGCGGCGGGCGGGCGAAAACAGGACGTAAGGGAACAGGTCTTTTCAACATGACGGCGAAAGGGCGCGCCGCCCACGCAGGACTTGAGCCGGAGAAGGGTGTGAGCGCCGTTTTAGAAATCGCGCGGCAGATCGAACGCCTTCATGCGTTGAACGAATTGAGCGAAGGCATTAACGTCAACGTCGGAATTGTGCGCGGCGGCACAAACGCTAACGTCGTCGCTGCCGAAGCCTTCGCAGAGATTGACACGCGCTTCAGCACAATGGAAGAAGCGCAACGAATTGAGGCGGAAATTTTAGGTTCGCGGGCATTTGATGATCGCGTGCAGCTTCTGGTTGAAGGCGGCATTAATCGCCCGCCGCTTGAACGCGACGATAAAGTTCGGGCGCTTTACGAGCGCGCGCGCCGGATCGCCGCGACGCTCGATTTTGAGTTGGGCGAAGCGCAGGTGGGCGGCGCGTCAGATGGCAACTTCGCGGCGGCAGTTGGCGTGTGCGTGCTCGACGGATTGGGCATCGCGGGCGATGGCGCGCACGCGACGCATGAGCACATCATTGCCAGCGACATTCCGCGTCGCATCGCGCTGCTGGCCGGACTCGTCACTTCGATTTGAGCGTTACCGATTGAATTTGAACATTCGCATGGTGAACTTTTGAAGATAGCGACGTGGAACGTTAACTCTGTGCTGGCGCGATTGCCGCTTGTCTTAAAGTGGCTTGAGGCGGCGCAACCTGATGTGCTTTGTTTGCAGGAAACGAAATGCGTCAATGCGAAGTTTCCGGCAGAAGAGTTCGCAGGACTCGGTTACAACGCGGAAATATTCGGTCAGCCCGCTTATAACGGCGTGGCGATTCTCTCGCGCTTTGCACAGACGAATACGCAACGCGGCTTTCCCGATGATGAGATTGACGCACAGGCGCGGCTGATCGCTTCAATAATCGAAGGCGTGCGCGTGGTTAACGTTTATATTCCAAACGGCCAATCGGTCGGGACAGATAAATATCGTTTCAAGTTGGAATGGATGCAGCGTCTGCGGCGTTTCTTCGATGAAGAGTGCGAACGAAGCGCGCCTGTGCTGGTGTGTGGTGATTTCAACGTTGCGCCTGAAGACAGAGATGTGCATGACCCGGAACTTTGGCGCGGGCGCATACTTTGCAGTAAACCTGAACGCGCCGCGCTGGAGAAGGTGAAGGAATGGGGATTCGCGGACGCTTTCCGTTTGCACACAAGCGAAGGCGATCATTTTTCGTGGTGGGATTACAGACAGGGATCATTTCGCCGCAACGCAGGATTGCGCATAGATCACATCTGGATTTCGGATGCGCTCGCCAAGCGTTCGACAAAGACTTGGATTGACACGACGCCGCGCGCTTGGGAGCGCCCGTCGGATCACACGCCTGTTGTTGCGGAGTTCAACTTGAAAGCTTAAAGTTTGAGCATTCGTAACAGCGAGGATCGAAGAGGTTTGCCTGCAAAGGAAGGCGGCATATGAATGAAAAGAATGAGAACGGATTGCTGTACGCGGCGGCGGGCGCGGGCGCTTTATTGGCGGGGCGCGCGGCGTGGCGTCGGTGGCGCGAATACGATCTGCGCGGCAAGACTGTGCTCGTCACGGGTGGCTCACGCGGCTTAGGGCTTGTGCTGGCGCGAGAATTTGCGCGAGAGGGAGCGCGCGTGGCGATCTGCGCGCGTGACAGTCGGGAACTTGAAAGGGCGCGTGCGGATTTGTCTGGACGCAGTGCGCAAGTGCTCGCCGTGCCGTGTGATGTGACAGACAAAGCGCAGGTGAGCGAGTTAGTGCAGATAGTTCGTGATCGCTTTGGCCGGATTGATGTGCTTGTCAACAACGCAGGCGTGATACAGGTCGGGCCAATGGAAGTGATGACGCTTGAAGATTATGACGAAGCGATGCGCACGCATTTCTGGGCGCCGCTTTACGCGACGCTCGCCGTGTTGCCGGAAATGCGTCGCAGACGCGACGGGCGCATCATCAATATCTCTTCCATCGGCGGTAAGATTAGCGTGCCTCATTTGCTGCCGTACAGCGCCAGCAAGTTTGCGCTCGTCGGGTTAAGCGAAGGCTTGCGCGCGGAGTTGGCGAAAGACAATATCGGTGTGACGACTGTGTGTCCGGGCTTAATGCGAACGGGCAGCCCGCGCAATGCTTTCTTCAAAGGCAGGCATCGAGCGGAATACGCATGGTTCAATATCAGCGATAGTTTGCCCGTGACTTCGATGAATGCAAAGCGCGCCGCTAGACAAATCATCAGTGCCTGCAAGCACGGCGATGCGGAAGTAATTCTTTCGATTCAAGCTGAACTCGCCGTGCGCTTTCACGGTTTGTTTCCGGGACTCACGGCAGACATGCTCGGTTACGTCCATCGCTTTTTGCCCGCACCCGGCGGCATCGGCGCTCGTCGCGCGCAAGGCAAAGACAGCCGCTCGCCTGCTTCTTCATCTTGGTTGACAGCTTTGAGTGAGAAGGCTGCGCGTGCGAATAATGAAATACAGTAAAGCGTCTTTCCAGATGTGTGGGTGCAATTGATGAGCGAAACGCAGAAATGGCCGAATGTGTTGTGGACTGTGCGCCACGGCGAAAGCGCTGGCAATGTCGCGCGCGATGCGGCGGAAGCAGCCGGTATCGCTGTGATAGACATTGCGACGCGCGATGTTGACGTGCCGCTTTCAGAGCTTGGCGAAGAACAATCTGCCGCGCTTGGTCGCTGGTTCGCAAAGATGCCTCTTGATGCGAGACCAAACGTCGTGCTTGTCTCGCCTTACTTGCGCGCGCGACGAACGGCGGAGCTTGCGCTTGCCTCTGCGGGCATTGAACGCGAAGATGTTTCATTCGTCGTTGACGAACGTTTGCGCGAAAAAGAGTTCGGTATTCTTGATCGTTTGACGAAGCGCGGCATCGCCGAGAAATATCCAGAGCAAGCTGAATTTCGTGGACTACTTGGTAAATTTTATTATCGTCCGCCGGGCGGCGAAAGCTGGTGCGACGTAATCCTGCGCCTTCGTAGCGTGATTGATACCATTACGCGCGATTACAGGCAGGAGCGCGTGCTGCTCGTCAGCCATCAAGTCGTCGTTAATTGTTTTCGCTATCTCATCGAACGCTTGACCGAAGAAGAAATCCTTGCGATTGATCGCGCAGAGGACGTGCCGAACTGTTCTGTTACGTCTTACGAATTTGATCCCGCGCGCGGCAAACACGGCAAGCTCGCTTTGCAGTTAATAAATTTCGTCGCGCCGCTCGAAGCAGCGGGCGCAGAGGTCACAACCAAACCGGATGTCCCCATCGCACCGAAATAAAGAACGCACACAGGCAGTGAAAAATAAACCTCCCGTTATCATCACGCCGAAGCTGTTACGCGGCTGGCCTTTGCCGCAACCGGATGAAGCGGGCGACAAAGAAGATCGCGGACGCGTGCTGATCGTTGGCGGCGCAACAGAGATGCCCGGTGCCATTATCCTTGCGGCGACAGCGGCCTTGCGCGCAGGAGCGGGCAAACTTCAGATCGCAACCTGTCGCAGCATCGCGCAGTTAGTCGCGGCGGCTGTGCCGGAAGCTCGCGTCTTCGCTATGCCCGAAACAAAAGCAGGCGACATCGCAGCAGCAGCAGCGGCGCTCATCGTCGAGAAAGCAAACGAAGTTCAATCCGTGCTAATTGGCCCCGGCATGGTTGACGAAACAGTTGTCACACGCTTGATCGAAGCAATGTTGCCCGGTATCGAAAGTCCTGCGCTGATTCTTGATGCAGTGGCGCTCTTATGCGTTAAGAATAATCCGCAAGCATTACACGACTTGAACGGCAAAGTTGTGCTCACGCCGCACGCGGGCGAAATGGCGAGCATTACCGGAATTGATAAAGATGAAATCACACGCGATCCTCTCGCAATTGTTCGTCAGACTGCTTCCGACATGCGCGCTGTGATCGCCTTAAAGGGCGCGGAGACGTACATCGCCGCGCACGCCACACACAGAGCTTACTGCAACCGCACAGGCAACGTCGGCCTTGCGACATCTGGTTCGGGTGACACGCTCTCCGGCATCATCGCAGGGTTAGTCGCGCGTGGCGCTGCACCTTTGCAAGCTACCGCGTGGGGCGTCTATCTACACGGGCGCGCGGGCGATGTGCTGGCAAAGCGTATGGGACAATTAGGCTTTCTCGCACGCGAACTGCTCTCGGAAGTGCCCGCGCTGATGGCCGAACTTGCAAAGGCAAAACGATGAGCGAAACATCATTCCCCGAACCTGTCTTCATCCCGCATCACATCGCGCGCCTTTCGATTGATGAGCAAATGAACCGCGCCGAAGCTTTTTACGAGCTTATGCGCGAGCGCCGCACCGTCCGCGACTACTCGTCCGAATCTGTGCCGTTCACGCTGATCGAACGCGCAATTGCGACGGCGGGCACTGCGCCATCGGGCGCGAACATGCAGCCTTGGCGCTTCGTCGTCGTGCAGGACGCGGAAATCAAACGCCGCATACGCGAAGCCGCCGAAGCGGAAGAACGCGAAAGCTACGAACGGCGTATGCCCACAGCGTGGCTACGTCGTCTCGCGCCGCTTGGCACAGATTGGCACAAACCATTTCTTGAAATCGCGCCGTACTTAATCGTCGTCTTTCGCGTTGATTACGAGATTGATGCCGAAACAAATGAACGTGAGCCGACTTACTACGCTTCGGAATCCGTCGGCATCGCAGTTGGACTATTGCTCGCCGCGCTGCACAACGCCGGACTCGCCACGCTCACGCACACGCCGAGTCCGATGCGGTTTTTGAGTGAGATTCTCGGGCGTCCGAAGAATGAAAAACCGTTCGTTTTGATTCCCGTTGGCTATCCGGCGGAAGATGTACGCGTACCGGACATCGAACGCAAACCGCTCGACGACATCATGCAAGTAATCTGAGTTTGCACAATCCGATTCAGGAAAACATTGGTTTCGCTAAGTTGACGCTTTAGCAATGCAGCGCCTTCGCTATTATCTTCGCGCGAGGTTTGTTTGCAGAAAACGTAGCATGACGGGTTGAGCAATCTGCGATCCCCAGCCATTGAAATTATAATCAAATCCATGCTGCGCATAAGGTATGAATACGGCTTTGTGAGGCACGTGCGCGGCGGTGAGTTGTTGCCCTAACAGCTTCATGTTTTCTTCGCGGACGAGTTGATCTTGCCCGCCATGAAACAACAGCGTCGGCGGCGTTTTTTCGTTGACGTGTGTGACGGGCGAAGCGATCTCAAAAGCTTTCGTCGCCGTTTGCGGATCACCACCGAGAAAGCGGCGCAGCGTCGCGGGGCCGTCAATCACTCTTTGATTCGCCGGATGATCGTAAGCCCAACGCAAATCCGTCGGAGCATACAACGCGATCACCGCACGCACGCTCGTATCCGGCGCATCGCAAGACGATGGCAAGCTTTCATCGCTGGACGCGTAAGCGGCGATGAGCGCGAGATGCCCGCCCGCCGAACGTCCCAACAGCGCAATGCGTTCGGGATTAACATTAAATAGGGAAGCGTTACGCTTGACCCAACCGATAGCGCATTTGATGTCGCCCGTCGCCGTCTTCCAATTCGGTTGCGGCGCGAGCCTGTATTCAATATCAAAGACCGCATAACCCTGATTCGTTAGCCACCCGTCCCACTGCGGAAAATCGCTTTTGTCGCCGCCGTTCCAAGACCCGCCGTGAACGACGATAATCGCCGCACGCTGCGTCGCACTTTCGCTTGCCTCTGTTGGAAGATACGCATCAAGCTCAAGCTTTTGCCCGTCAACCGTCGCATAAGTCAGCGTTTGCGGATCACGTTTGCCCTGTGCACCGTTCGCTCCGAACACATAACGCCGTAGTGACAAATGAACATCATTCGCGTGCGCGACGCGCCATGCTTGCGATGGTGGGATCAGCGTCAGTACCGTCGCTAGCATTCCTAGAACAGATGCTGCTATTGCTGCAACTACTATCGCACGCCGCTCTCCCTTCGCAAGCGTCAAGAAGCTGAACACCACGCCCAGCAATCCAATCACGCCGAACCACAAACTCCATTCGCTCGCTACAACAGCGACGAGCCAGAGTTGATACGCAGGCGCGGGCGCGACAATCCACAAAGTGCCGAACATCGCAAATACACTAAACAATAAGGCGAGAAGAAGGAAGTAATAATGTTTGCGCATGAAGTCATCGGGCAGCGTGCTAATGATTGGTTGCTTGCTCGTTTTGTTGATTGATTGATGAGGAGAGAGGCGGCGGCGGCTCAACATCCAGCAGCGTAACGCGCATACTTCTTGCTTCCTGCCGCGCGTCAATTCTCTGGACGAGAAAAACGGCGAAGACGGCAGCCGTAATCTCCAAGAGATAAGTTCCGATCTCTAATTTAGCGGCGATAAGTATCTGTTCAGGTGTTTCAGCTCGGCCAGAGAAACGGAAAACAATCCTGCTTGCAATGTTAGAGATAATCCACAATGCCCACCACCATCCGATGAATGCCGGAATCGTTGAACCTTGCGGTGAAAAAATAATCGCAGAACCAACATTTGGATCGCTCTTCACCCAAATTTCTTTGACGGCGCGAAACGGCACAAAAAGATTGAGAATCGGCACGAAGAAACTGCCGACAGCCCATCCCGGAGAATATTCCAGATTCTGCTTTGGTGTGCCAAGTGCGCGCAAGTTCCGGCTGGCTCGGTAAAGCCACATCGAGAATAAAACGGCTGTTGCGATAAAGACGAGAAAGTGCAGTATGGCGACGCTTCCTCCAAATAAATCACCGCCCGTTAGTTCTTCTTCCGTAATCTCTGGCCCCGCTATCGCTTCGGCAACTGATCCAATTTGAAGAAAATTCGCAAATATTGCAGCTAAACTAAGAACGATGCCCAATACTAAAGCGATAACCGTAAGACGCGCTAACCAGCGGCCTGAAACATATGGCGTCGTAGATGTAAGATTGTCCATTAAGCAATCCTCCAGCTATAGAACATGCATTACAAGCATTTCAAATGACGTACTGATTTGCCTACTCGCCAACTTTGCTAACTGCCCGTCATCGTTTCCGGTTGCTTGCCCGTTAATTCGCGCCACGTTAGAGGTTGGCTGCCGTCGTCTAATCGCACCATCGAGATACAGCCGGGAACTGGACAGACGAGCGCGCAGAGGTTACAGCCGACGCATTCGTGCTCATCTACAATCGGGTAACGCTTGCCGCCTATGTCCGTGAAAGGAATGCACTGGTGCGCGCCGTCTTCGCAGGCGATGTGGCATAGATTGCATTGAATGCAGAGATTGTGGTCAATACGCGCGACGGTTTTGTAGTGAAGGTCTAGGTTGCCCCAATCCGTCACGCGCGGAACACTCCTGCCGATAATATCGTTGACACTTGCGAAGCCTTTGTCATCCAGATAATTTGAAAGGCCGTCAATCATGTCTTCGACGATGCGATAGCCGAAGTGCATGACGGCGGTGCAAACCTGCACGTTCGTTGCGCCGAGCAGGAGAAACTCTGCTGCGTCGCGCCACGTCCCGATGCCGCCGATGCCGCTGATCGGAACGTTAATTTCCGCATCGCGCGCAAGTTCCGAAACCATATTGAGCGCAATCGGTTTGACAGCCGGGCCGCAGTAGCCGCCGTGCGCCGCCATGCCGCCAACGTTCGGGTAAGGAATCATCGTGTCCAGATCAACGCCGATCACCGAGTTGATCGTATTGATAAGTGAGAGCGCATCTGCGCCGCCACTGACGGCAGCGCGAGCGGGCGGCGTGACGCTCGTCACATTCGGCGTGAGTTTGACGATGACGGGCAGGCGTGTTGCTTCCTTGACCCACTCCGTCACCATGCAAGTGTATTCAGGGACTTGTCCCATCGCCGCGCCCATCCCACGCTCACTCATTCCGTGCGGGCAACCGAAATTAAGTTCAACGCCGTCCGCGCCCGTGTTTTCCACACGCTTTGCGATCTCGTGCCACGCCTCGCGTTTTGATTCGACCATCAACGAAACGATCACCGCGTGCTTTGGGTACTTTCGTTTGCACTCTCTAATCTCTTTTAGATTGACTTCGAGCGGGCGATCCGTGATGAGTTCGATATTATTCAAGCCGATCATGCGATTCGCGCCGTTATCTACGGAAGCCAGCCGCGAACAAACATTGACGATTGGCTCGCCTAATGTCTTCCACACGGCGCCGCCCCATCCAGCATCAAACGCGCGCTCGACCATCGAACCCATATTCGTCGGCGGCGCAGACGCGAGCCAGAACGGATTCGGTGATTTGATTCCCGCGAAATCCACACTTAAATCTGCCATAGTTTTTTACCCTATTGTTTGAGCCGGGTTACCACCTGTTCATAAATTTCTTTGTAAGTTGCATCTTTCTTTAGCCAATTATTTGTGTCTGTCGGCAACCATTCTTCGCCCGTATAATCTTTTTTTCCGACTTTTTTCGTATCAAGACGGTATTGAATTGATTTGATAATCTCAACGATGAAATCATCAAGCGATTGGTCAAGATTAAGAATATATTTTTCAGACGGTTTTAAGTAAGGCTGTCCTTTTAACTCTTTCAATTTATCGGTTAGTTCTTCTATCGTTCCAACTTTGCTTAAGTTGTCTTTGAAAAAGTAAATTGCCGACAACGCAACAATCACGTCGTTTATATAATTGTTTTGTAAGATTTCGTAACTAAGTTTTTTCTCTGCGACAATCCGATTTACTCTTTCTGAAATTCTATATGCAAGCATCAATTTAGAAAATTGGTCGTCTTCGTTTGCCGACATATTAAAAATCTGGTCGTAGTAAAGTTCCGAAAAGACAAGTTTATTTCTACCGACGCTTGAAATCGGAATCTGTAAGAAAAATGATAAATATGCAATTCCCAAATCATCGCGGTTATGAATCTTAAGATGCATCGGGCTACTCCCGTGCGGATTGCGATATTTACTTTTACTTACCGTCGCCCACTCGCCGTCTTTTTTATCGTAAAAAATACCAACTTCATTAAGGTTTGCAAAAATCTTGTTTTGAATTCTATCGCCCGAATGTAAATCTCTCGCGCTGATTGCGTTTTGGCTGTTGCTAGCGACGGCGATGTCCATTGCGATTTTAGAAATTTGTGTTTTGTCCTGAATTTTTGTCAGACGCATTAAAATCTGAACTTCATCGGGCAAATCATTGACGATTCGCGTCAGAGTTTTAGCTGTTTGACCGCCATTTACAATTTGAAAATTTTTGATTGATAGTTTTTCTCCATCAACTGCAAAATCCTCACAAATGGCATTGATACCGTTATTCAAAATCCAGAAATTGGATTTCTTCCCTTTTGAGTATTCCTGCTTAATTTTTGAATTTATTTCGTTTTCACCTTTGTAATAACGGACATTCAAAGCAAGAACGAGTTCTTTTTTTTCTTCAATAATTGGTTTCAATGAACTTGCGACAATGCTCGTAACAATCGTTTCAATCGGCGTCTCGTTCTCGTCGTGATAGTTTAGTTTCTTAGTAAAATATTCGCTCGGAACAACCTTGAGTGTTACTTCGTTTTTCGGAATTTCAATATCGTCATAAAGTTCTTCCAGTTCCTCGTAGCTGTAAAACTTAATTTGAAAGTTAGTTCCTTTGTCGTTGTAATTTGTGTAAAGAGCTTTGATGTCGGTTTTAATAGTTCCGTTAAAGTTGTTGTCAATGTAGTAAAAACTGATGCTGTAGTTGTTGTCCTTTAAGTTTTGAGGAGTCAGAATCGAAGAAATTTCCGTGTCAATTACTCTCTTTAATTTCTTATTGGCAGATAGATTTTCTTGATTTATTTTCAAAATCCAATCAATGAATTTTTTATTCTTCTTGATTTCAGTGGTATTCAAAAGTTGACCGTTTGAATACTTAAACTGAAACACAATAATCTCTCTGTTCTTTTGATTAGTGAAAATCGCATCATTGCCCAAATCATTACACATATCAACAATGTGGTCTTTGATAAAACTGTCGAAGTCGCTTCCGTCATATTCAAAATCAATAATTTTATTGAAACATTCTTTCAGAATAAAATGTCCGAAAGCTGCCCCGTCATTTTGATAGCCGAATTGTTGTGTAAGTTCCGCAACTTGGTCTTTAATTTTTGAATAAAAGCTCATGATATGTTGACTCTGCCATAACCCCGATTCATTCTTTAAGCGACGACGCGTTATTTTTCTCCCGTCAGTATTGTTTTACCAATCGGGTTCAAATTGATTCCAAACTAGTGATTCAATACCCGCAAAATTAACTCGAAGGTCTGCCATCGTCTTTGCTCCTCAAGAGATTGATGTTGTCCCGTCAATTCTATCCCCGCGCTTTAATCTCACGTCGCTCGTGCTTTCAAAAGTTACGTCGCGGTAAATCTCGCTTAAAGCCAACACGCACGGCACAGACTCGCACGGCACTTTGTCCGTCAAAGCATTGAATTCCATGAACGCCCAAACGCCATTGCCTTGTTTAATGAACTGTGAAACGTGCGGGCGATGCTGCGCGATTAAAAGATACTCGCTGAAGCTCTGGATTGATTTGTAGTAAGTAAATTTGTCGCCTCTATCGAACCCTTCGGTTGACGGCGAAAGAATTTCAACAATCAAAGCGGGATTAACCAGCATATCCAGCCCGCCGATTTTTTCAATTTCAGGCTTGCCACACAATGCCGTCAAGTCTGGATAGCGATATGGCGGATAGGTTGGAACTTTAATTCGTAGGTCTGCCGGGAATGTCTGACAGCCACGCGCACGTAATTGCGTATCAATCGTCGTTCCAAGATTGCGTGCGATCTGGTTGTGCGCCAGACTCGCGCCGCTCATGCAAAAGACTTCGCCGTTCCAGAATTCGTATTTCTCGTTGTTTGCAAGTTCGAGCGCGAAATACTCTTCAAGCGTGTAACATTGTTTCGGTTGCGTTGACATAAAATTACACTCCATTAACTCGAAGGACTGCCGTAGGATTTTACTCCTAAACTTTCTGCCGACGCCGCCGGATTATTAGAAGCCACCGGAATCGCTGCGTTCATCTCGCCGTGAATCTTTTCGATGAAAGGCAATCTTGCGCCCGCAAACTCAATTTCTTCGCCGGTAATAAATTTGTGAATGCCTTGCGCGGCGAGCTTGCCCATTTGTGCGGCATCAACGGCTTCGCGTCCGCCATTGACGCAATCGCCGCCCGCGAAGAACTTCGGATTGTTCGTTTGCATCGTCGCCTTATCAACGAGCACGCGCCCCGCCGCATCGAAATTAAGATTCGGAATTGTTTCGAGAAGCGCGCGCATCTTTTGCTGCCCGAGAGCTTTGATGACCATCTCTACCGGAATGTCGAATTCGGAACCGTGTACAACAGAAGCGGCGCGGCGTCCTGTTGCGTCCGGCTCATTCAAGTCCATACGCACGCAACGCAATGCCGCGACATGCCCGCCCGTTTCATCCGCGAGTAGCTCGACGGGCGCGGTTTGCCACCAGAATTCCACGCCATCCTTTTTCGCTAACTCGTATTCGTAATCGTAAGCGGGCATCTCGCGCTCCGAACGGCGGTAGATCATCAACACACGTTCTGCTCCCAAACGCTTCGCCTGCGTAACGGCGTCAATCGCCGTATTGCCCGCGCCGATCACGGCGATGCTGCGAGCAACTGGAACGCTTTTCCATTCGCGCGTCTTGATGCGTTCGATAAAGTCTAGCGCGTCATACACGCCCGTTAGCTGTTCGCCGGGAATGCCGAGCCGCGTGGTTGTGCCTAATCCTACGCCGATAAAAACGGCATCATGCGCCGCTTCCAATTCATTGAATGACACATCGCGCCCGATCTCCGTCTCCATCCTGAACTTTACGCCGAGTCGCTCAATTATCGCCGCTTCGTCCGTCGAAACTCTTTGCGAAATTTTGTATTCAGCCATGCCGTAAGTATTGAGGCCGCCCGCGAGCGATTTCTTGTCATAAATTGTTACGGCATAACCGAGCCGTGCCAGATAAGTTGCGCATGAAAGTCCGGCGGGGCCGGAGCCTATGATGGCGACGGATTTATTGTTTGACTGTCCGGGTTTGAAGATGTCGCGTTCTTCGCGCATCACGTAATCGGTGGCATAGCGTTGCAGGCGTCCGATCTCAATCGGCTTTGCCATCAAAGTCTTTTCTACGCACGCGCCTTCACACAGCACGTCAACCGGGCACACACGCGCACACGTTGCGCCAATCGGATTTGCGTCGAAGATAACGCGCGCCGAACCCGTTAAATTTCCGCTGGCGATCTTTTTGATAAAAGCTGGCACATCTATATGCGTCGGGCAGGCGCGCGTACACGGCGCGTCGTAACAATAAACGCAGCGGTTCGATTCGAGAATCGCTTCGGCGGCATTAAGCGGCGGCGCGATGTCGCCGAAATTGCGTTCGATCTGTTCTATGTTCAAAGGCGAATGATGATTGATGGACATAAATTTGACTTGAGTTCTAAGCTGCTGCTGCCTTGCTCTGTGCTATTAAAGCACCAACTGCCTTATGTACAATTTCAGAAGAAAGTATCTGTCCTAACATTTCTATAAACTGACTTTCATCTGTACAACTTCTCTGTACCCAATTTCCCGCATTCTGTTGAAATGTAATATTCACAGGATAAACAAAAATTGCGGGATGTGTTAGGGTAAGAACCTTGAATTTATAGTTGCTGAGGGCGGGCGCGATGATATTAAAACTATACGCGACAGTATCTTTAGATTGGGTATTTATTTGAGTAACTGTCGCCTCCAAAATCTTATTGGTTTTTTCACCTAAAATCGAAGCCTGTTCTTTCAAGATTGTTACAGGTAATTTAATTTCACTTTCAACAGGAATCTCTCCCCACAAATTGTTCGTACTCATTTGTTTCTCCTTTAGATCGACAACCGAAATAAAATCGGTAGATGGTCTGACGCAAGGGAAGTGTCAGGCAATCCGTTATTGTTCAAAAGCGAATCGTCTCCGACATCAGATAAAATTTCAAGATTCTTTTCATCGAAGAAAGCCAATAGCTGTGGTCTAAGTAATACTTGGTCAAAGATATTCCAAAAATAATTTACTTGATTGCCCGCTCCGTAATAATAAGTTCCTGAAACTCCCGGACTATAATCTCCAAAACGTCCCCACATCGGATTATAAAAGAATGGTCTTTCTTCACCGCTTACTTTTCTGGATTCTCGTAAAGCAATTTCCTTTGTCATAACCGCGTGAAATGCTTCAGCAGCAATCAGACCGTGTTCAAAAGGGTTCATATTCAAATCTCCGACAACTAATGTTTTAGTATGTCCGACTTCAATTTCAACCTCACGAATCGAACGCGCTAATCGTGTAGCATTAAGGGTTTGTTCATGGTCGCTTTGAAACATCTTACTGGAAAGATGGACTGCAACTAAAAGTATTTCTTCTCCAACAGGCGGCTTCAAAAGACGAAAAGCCGCGTTTCCTTCATCTCGTAAAGGTCTGAAAGACTCGCGTGGAAGCGTTGTGAAAATCTTTATTCGCTGATTTGGAACGTAGCTTAATGCAATTCCATATTTCGGACTTTGGTTTTTGTTAAGTGTTTCAAGTAAAGTTACATCATCAATCTCACATTCAGCTAAAATCAGAACATCAACAAAATGTTCCCGCACTAAAACAGCTAATAAATCTTGTAAAGGCTTCTTATTTATATTCCAAAAAAGAAAATTCATACAAAATCAATCCGCAACCAGCACATCATAAGTGTCGGGTCGGCGATCACGGAAGAATTGCCATGTATTGCGGACTTCTCGAATCTGATCCAAGTCTAAGTCAGCAACAACCAGAGCATCTTTATCTCGCGGCGCTTCGGCGACGAATTGGCCGCGCGGATCGCAGAAATAACTTTGCCCGTAGAATTCGCCGATGTCCCAGGGCTGTTCGTGGCCGACGCGATTGATTGCGCCGATGAAATATCCGTTGGCGACGGCGTGCGCCGGTTGCTCTATACGCCATAGATATTCGGACAACCCCGCGACGGTTGCCGAAGGATTAAAGACAATCTCCGCGCCGTTCAAGCCTAAGATTCGCGCGCCTTCGGGGAAATGGCGGTCATAGCAGATATAAACCCCGATACGCGCGTAGGCCGTCTCGAACGTCGGATAGCCGAGATTGCCCGGCTTGAAATAAAACTTTTCCCAGAATCCGGGCGCGACCTGCGGAATATGGTTCTTGCGATACTTGCCAAGATATTTGCCGTCGGCGTCAATCACCGCCGCCGTGTTGTAATAGATGCCGGAAATCTCTTCTTCATAAATCGGCACGATGATGACCATGTTGTGCCGCTTCGCCACTTCCTGCATCAAGCGAACGGTTGGCCCGTCGGGAATCTTTTCGACGGCTTCATACCAGCGCGTCTTTTGTTCCGCGCAAAAGTAAGGCGTCGTGAATACTTCCTGCATACAGAGAATCTGCACGCCCTGTTTCGCGGCGTCTTCGATCATCGCCAGATGCTTCTCAATATTGGCGCGCTTGATCTCTTCTATCGGCGCATCTGTCGGCGCAGCGTTCGTCGCCTGAATAAGCCCGCATTTAACTATTCGTGACATAGTGAGTTAATCCTTTTTAGAATTTTACAGGCCGTTTTTATTGTCATGCTTTCGGCTTTTGCTGTTTCACTGCTTGACCGGATTTAATCAGCCTCTTTCGCTCGCTCAATCTAAAGACAATTTCGATCTTTTCCGCAAACGAAAGCGCCGCCAAAGAGCGCCGGTGCGCTGCCTTGTTTTTGATGATCTCTTTTATATCAAGATACTTTTTCACGGCTTAAATCTATACTCGTTATCTTTCCATTTTTGCAGCAAACCGTGACGCCGCAAAATAGCATTCAGCGAACGCTTATTCAACGCGCCCTGCTCTAAAAACATATTGATTCGCAGATAGTCTTTAGTCCGTCCGGTGTCTAACATTATAGCGACAAGATGCTCTGCGCGCATGATGCGGGTCTCTATGCGGGCGACTTTTATCGTCTGCGCTTTGCTGACCGCTTCATCCGTCAGCAAGTTAAAGACCGGCAGGAATTGAACGGGCAAGCCTTCGATGTAAATAAATTCATCCCTGATCTTGTAGCCTCGTGCCGACGCGAACTCATAAATCGGCGCGAGTATCGTCAAAGCGTTTCCCGTCGTTTCTACTTGAACAAATATACCTATGTCTGCTGTATCAAAGGGTTCAAGATAGTAAATCGCTGCCACCGCTCCACCGATAGCATAGTCACTGACGACGCCAGCTTTTACCATCTGATTAAGGACTCGTAGAGTTTCTTTCATCTACTTATCCGGTGCTCTTCAATGTTTGAGCGTCCGCAATAATTGCCGTTTGCGGTGGCGAGACTTTCATTAAAACTAAATGTGTAATGAAAGACGCGCCGAAGCCGACGAACCATGCGTAATCATAAAGCGGTCTCAAACTCGGAACAATCAACCCGATCCATGCCAGAGCGCAGCCAATAAGTGTTGCTGCAACTGCGCGCCAATTCCAGCCGCTCACGTAAGTATAAATTCCTCGCGTGCGGTAAAGGTCTGCGAGGAAGAGTTGTTTGTTTCGCACAAACCAGTAATCCGCGATCATCACTCCCGCAATTGAACCTAAGCCGCCAGAATAGCCTAACAGCCAACTAAAAATATAACCGGAAGGGTCTGCCAAAAGTCGCCAGGGCTGCATCAGGATTCCGACGATGCCTGTTATCAATCCGCCAAGGCGAAAAGAAATCCACTTCGGGAAAGCGTTCGCAAAATCATTGGCGGGAGAAACGACGTTTGCCGCGATGTTGACTGAAAGAGTAGCGACGACCACTGTGAACATAGAAATCGCCACCACCCACGCCTGACTGAATTGCCCGACCAACTTCACAGGGTCCCACAACTCGTTCAAATTCTTCTGCGGGTAGATCACGATTGCCGCAGACGTTATCAAAATCCCCATCGCCGCAAAGACTGTCATCGTTGTTGGCAACGCGACAACCTGCCCGATGATTTGTTCGCGCTGGCTGCGGCCAAAGCGCGTGAAGTCCGGCATATTTAATGAGAGCGTCGCCCAGTAGCCAATCATCGCCGTCAAAGAGGGAACGAAGGTCGGCAAAAATTCCCGCAAGCTATGAAAGCGCCCCGGCTCTTTTAACAGAAACCCAAGCCCGTGCGCATTCTTAATCGCCCATACGACCAGCAACGCCGTCATCACCAGCACAAACGGCGCAGCCCAATTCTCCACTCTCCGCAGCAAATCCATGCCGCGATAAATAATGAAAATATTGAGTCCCCAGAACAACAGAAACGACAGCCACTCCGTCGGCGTGTGCCCGCCGATAGCTCCGCCCAACAGCGTCGGCCAGCTTGGAACAATTGCGCGAAAGAGTGTGTGCAGCGCCTGTCCGCCAATCCACGCTTGAATCCCGAACCACCCGCACGCGACCAAAGCACGCATCAGTGCCGGAAGATTCGACCCGATTGTTCCATAACTCGCCCGCGCCAAAACCGGAAACGGAATGCCGTACTTCGTGCCCGGATGCGAATTAAGCAGAATCGGCGCGAGCACAATCACGTTGCCGAGCAGAATTGTGATTAACGCCTGCCACCAATTCATCCCCGCGCTAATCAAACCCGACGACAGCATATACGTCGGAATACAATGCGCCATGCTTATCCACAACGCCGCGTAGTTATACGTCGTCCAATCACGCATCTCAATCGGCACCGGCGCGAGGTCTTCATTGTAAAGACCGCTTTCCCTTATCGCCGCGTAATCACGCAACTCAACGCGCCCGTCTTCGTGTTGGATTGTTTCGGTCATACTTTTATCAAAGCGCGAAATAGTAATCTTTCATTTTTGTTGCCATAAGTCTTCGCCGCAAAGTTAAAAACTCTGGATAATCCTCAATACTCATTTGCATGATTTCAGATGGAACGCAATTGGCTTTTAAGTTCTCCAGCAATTCGCTCTGTGATGAAATTCCGCTTACCAACTTGTTGTTTTTTGAAATTTGATCGTTTATCAACTTGAAATAATCTTGGGGTGGTTTATTGCCAACTTTAATGTTTATTTCGGACTGCATATAAACGTAGTTGGCGATTTGATTGTATTTGCCTCTATCCAAACCGTTTTTCTTCAAATAATCTTTCGGAAACAAATGATGAATATCGCCGCGCAATGAAATTAAATCGCTGACCAAAATGTTTCTCGACAAAAATCCTTTGTCGGCTGCTTTCACCTGTGCGGCTAAAAAGACGTTGAAATATGGGCTGCTGGCGACTGACGTGTCTAAACTTTGAGGTAAAGCGGCGTTCCAAAAAGCATCGGATAGTTCACCGTCTTCCTTTTCCTTCAGATACTCGGCAAACGGTCTTTCGGCGATTTGTTTGATGTCGAAATCGAAAAACGATTCGGGCGAGCCGGAATATCTGCCCGTTAAAATCGAATAAACGAACCAGCGCGGAACGTAGCTGCCGATGTCAATCGAATTGACTCCTAAATCCTTCAGTTTCAGATAAAGAATATAGGCGAAGTTCAAGGCGTTTTGCGAACGAACGAGTTTTGGGGAAACGAATCCGGCGGATTTTATTATTATCAAAAACCGCTCGAAGTTTGTTTGACTGACGAAGTTTTCGACTCCTTTTTTGAGTGTCGCAAAAGATTGTTCGGCTATCGAATCTTCAAAAGTCCGGGTTTCAAAATTTCTGCCCGAAAGCAAACTTACCAAATCCGACAATCTTCCCCGATTGAATTGCGACGTAAATGCGACGCGAATTACATCCGTGTAATCCGGATCATACAAATCCTCGTTCTCGGTTTTGAGCCATCTTATTTTCTGAAAGAAATCCGTTGCGGCAAATTCTTTGTCATTGTCAACAATGTGTTTGTAAAATTCGGGCGCAATTGCCAAATGACAAAAATAATCAACGGCCTTTCTCAATTCGTTTCCGCCGTATTCCGTGTTGGTGGCAATCTTGCTCATCGCAAAATCCGCCTGACTCAAAACGACGCCCTTTGAATTGATGCGAATAAAAATCTCGGTAACGGTTTCAATATCCAAATCGTGCGCCAGCTCGATAATTCCAATTTGCTTTCTGGGGATGTTTATTAAATTGGTGAATGCTCTTTCAACTTTATCTTCGTCGGCTTCCGTGTTGGCTTCTAAATATTGTCTGACTAATTTTAGTATTCCAACGCTTCCATTCATTGCTTCAGAAATGTCGTGTATCCAAGTCTTATCTTTTAAGATGGCGGGATTCTGAACTTCAAATTTTTCAGAGATTGGATTGAATGCAATTTTGATTTTTACGCGTTGATAAGTTTTATCAACGACATACTGGCCCAAAACGGCGGCGGTCAAAGCTGTCACCCTTTGTTGCCCGTCAATTAAAATTTTCTTGCCTTCGCTCATGCTGCCATCTTTCAGGCGCACATTAGGATTTTTCCAAGCAATCACATAACCGACTGGATAGCCTTGATACAAGCTATCCATCAAGTCTCGGACTTTTGAGCTATCCCAAACAAAAGGTCTTTGAATCTCAGGAATTGCAATTTCCCCAAAATTTACCCACGCGAGAACTGTTTCAATAAGTTGCTGGTTTACAGAATATTTTTGCATGTGTTTCTTTGCTTATAGGTTGAGAATAAAACCCGATGAGAGCCGCGCCGCCGGTCAAGTAAAAGCGATTTTCGCGCCGGAAAAACTCCCGCAAAAAATCGTTTTGTAAATCGTTAAGCCCTGCCTTAGTCAAGCAAGCCTTCCCTCAGCCATGCCTCAAACAAAAACTCCCAAAACTCGCGCCGCCGTCCCGTGTGTTTTGATAGTTCTTTCCAATCGCGCCAAACCGCCTGCGGCGTGGTAAATTTCCAAACGTCCGTATCTCGCGCCTCGCGCAAGATTTTCCCCAGAAGTCGCGTTCGCTCCGGCTCCGTAGCTTCTACTAATCGCCGTTTAAGTTCCGCAACGGTCATCGGCTCGTCCCACAGAAAATAAGGAACAGCCGACGCTTTTTCTAAATCCGTTGAAAGAGATTGTTTCATCCTCTTACTCTTAAATGTTCCCGCGAGTCCCGCGTTTCAAAAGATGTCCGTCGCCCGCTTGCTTTTGTACTCGTTGCTTTCAATCACCACGCGCCCATCCGCGAGCCGGATAATTTCCGTGTCACTGTTGATAGCCGCGAAATTACCTCCACGCTGAAAATCTTTTATGACAATGCTGCGATCCGATGATACCGTTCCTTAAATGTCAGGTTCGGGCAAATCGTACTTGCGCCTCTGTCACTACAATAAATTGATCGCTTAATTTGTCTGCGTAATTCTCAAGGAATCGTCGAAGAACTTCTATCTTATTAACCGCCCGCTCATCTTCAAGGCGCATGAAAACAATGCCCCTGTGCGGTTGCCTCGCTCGATAAACCTTTTCGCCAAAGTCCCTATCGTTTGTAATCAAAATCCAGTTCTCGGCAAACGCCTTCCCGATAATCTCGTCGTCATTCATGCCGCGCGCTTCTTCATACACGGAGAAAACTTCATGCCCCTGCTCGCGTAAATATTGTGCGACGCGCGTGCCCGTGCATTCATCCACAATGAAACGCCTTTACGGTGTCTCCAACACCAGCGGCATAAAATCCATATCACCCAGAGACTTCGTCGCAAAAAGAAGACACGCTTGAATATCTTCAGGCGTCAGCCCCTCATATTCATCCAGAATCTCTGAAACGGTTGAGCCGTGTGCAAGCAAATTAAGAACGTATTCGACGGTCAAGCGCGTTCCCTTTACGACAGGCTTTCCAACCATAACTTTCGGATTTAGAGCGATCCTCTCAAGTAACTGTCCGTCATTCATAACTCAAATCTCCTGTGCTTCATTACATACTCACGCACGTTCCGCGTTTCAGAAATTTCCCGTCGCCTGCCTTGCCTTTATACTCGCCGTTTTCAATCACGACGCGCCCGCGCGAAAGCACAATCTCGACGACGCCTTTGATCGTCTTGCCTTCGTAAGCGGAATAATCCACGTTCATGTGGTGCGTCTGCGCGCTGATGGTCTGTTCTTTGTCGGGATCGAAGATAACTATGTCCGCGTCCGAGCCGACGGCGATGGTGCCTTTCTTCGGAAACAACCCGAACATCTTGGCGGCGGCGGTTGACGTGAGTTCGACGAAGCGATTAAGGGAGACGCGATTCTCAACGACGCCGCCGTTGTAGATAAGCGGCACGCGGTGTTCGACGCCGGGCGCGCCGTTCGGAATCTTGGAGAAGTCGTCGCGTCCCAATTCCTTTTGTTCCTTCATGCAAAACGGGCAGTGATCCGTCGAGATAATTTGCAGATCATCCGTGCGTAAGCCCTTCCACAATTCCGCTTGATTCGCTTTGTCGCGCAGCGGCGGCGTCATCACATACTTCGCGCCGTCCCACCCGTCGCCGTAATCGTCTATCGAAAGAAAAAGATACTGCGGGCACGTTTCGGCAAATGCCGGAAGCCCTCGATCACGCGCCTCGCGCACTTGATGAAGCGCGTCCGCACAGGAGAGATGCACTATGTAAACGGGAGCTTCCGCCATCTCCGCAATCCGAATCGCGCGATGCACGCCTTCCGCTTCGGCAATCGTCGGCCTCGTCAACGCATGATACTTCGGCGCAGTTCGCCCTTCGGCCAACGCGCGTTTGATTATCTCGTTTATCACAACGCCGTTTTCCGCGTGCATACAAATGAGTCCGCCGCGCTCGCCCGCCGCACTCATCGCGCGAAAGATCGTCGCATCGTCCACCAGAAAAACGCCCGGATACGCCATGAACATCTTGAAGCTCGTGATGCCTTCGTCCATGAGTTTGTGAAGTTCCGGCACACGCTCGTCTTCTAGTTCCGTCGTGATTAAATGAAACCCGTAATCAATCGCCGTTCTACCTTCTGCCTTCGCGTGCCAATTATCAACGGCTTCGGTCAGCGATTGGCCTTTATACTGCACCGCGAAATCAATAATCGTCGTCGTCCCGCCGAACGCCGCCGCCCGCGTCCCCGTAAAGAAATCATCCGACGCCTCTGTTCCGCCGAACGGCAACTCCATATGCGTATGCGGATCAATCCCGCCCGGAATCACAAGCTTTCCCGAAGCGTCAATTGTTTTGTCAGCTTCGATGTCGAGCGTTTTCCCGATGACGGAAATCTGTTCATCTTCGATTAAAATATCGGCGCGATAATCGTCAACCGCCGTGATGATGCGTCCGTTTTTTATCAGTGTTTTCATAAGGCAATTTAATAATTGTCGTCAGTCAATCCAAGTAAAATAGCTTCGTCTCAATTCAACTCACTCTTTGGCGGAGCGAGTACAAACTAAGCTGCCAAGTCGGTTTTGATTTCCCTCAAAATTTCCGATACTTCTTCTTTCGACTGCAAATGACGCGACAAAACTTCTTCGGTTTTTTCCAGAATGTTGTTCGAGAAATAATTGGCAAGGTCTTGCCGCAAGCTTTGTCCGATGTAAAGTTTGAGCAAAGCATGAACCGATACATCGCGCATCTTCGCCACTTTTTCGAGCGATGCCAAAACGTCTTTCGGAATTTTCAAAGCGAGTTCTTCCGATTCGCGCTCACGAAGCTTCAAAACATATCCTTCTTCCGTTGCTAATTTATCAGGATTCTTCATAAAGTTTTCTTTCCGTCGGCGTCGCTGCCCGTGCCGAAATGATTCTCGTGCTTTTGCCCCTTTCCACAAAAACCACAAGAAAAAGTTTTTCTGAAAAGCTGTAACCGATTATGTAATCGCGTTTTTCTTTCGCCGTCGAAGCGTCGCCGGTTTGATAAAATGGATCAAAGAAAACTTCGGCGGCAATTTCAAATTTTACGCCGTGTTTCTGTAAATTCGCCGCGTGTTTTTCTGCGTCCCATTCAAACTCGACGCCCTGTAATTGAAAAACAATGTTCATTTTCAAATCATCATAAAATGCTTATCTAACTCGATAAGCGTCGCGTCTCCGATTGAAATATCAGCGCGACGATCATCAACGGTGGCGACGATGCGCCCGTTACGAATTAGAGTTTTCATCAAGAATCTCCACTCACTAAATCAATGGTGTTACTGCGCTTTATCCATCACCCAATGCGCCATTCCGTATTCAATTGAGAGGCGAGCAATATTACGAGGCAATAATAGCTTTACGTCCTCGTTTTCAAGTTTCTGCGAAGCCTCTTCCAAATCGGGCGAAGGAGTGTGAACCGCGAAATAGAAACGAGTGAAACCTTCCATGTCTTTGAAGCGATCTTTTTGATAGGACTTGAATGTTGCGGGATTAGCTTTAGATTTAACTTGCACGCCGTAGCGTTCAGAGGTTATAGGCGAAATCAAGTCAAGATCAATCGTCTTCAGAGTTGATCCCACGTCGCTATAGCGTTTCCATCCTGCTTGGCGAAAGATCATATCCATCAGAAGCTCAAAGTCTCTCCAATGAAGCCTTTTAATTATTGCTTCTAATCCTTGCTCGAAAGTAAGTAGGGCATCTCTCGCTTCCTGTAATTCCTTCGGTTCGATTCCATTTATCTTATTTATGAGGTAGCTGGATTCTGAAACCGTGCAAATCGTTCCCTGAAATCCCTGCATACTTAGCAGCTTGCCACTTAAATTATTTGTCAGGAGCAGACGATCCTTAATATCAATACAACTCCATTTGTTTAATGCAGAACGCAACTTAGTCCCATCGCTCAATAACGTAATTTCGGGTTTTGAAAAGCACCACCACAAACCATTTCCATAAAAAGTTACCCACAAAACATCCTCGCCTGATTCGTAAAACGACTTTATCTGGTTGGCATGGCTCGTCGCAGTACCCTCGCTACAGTTATATTCCTCCTTTATAAATCTGCGAACTTCACTCCATTTACCTTGAAGACACAGGTCGTGCGGGATTTTTTGATAACCGAGACGGAGAGTTTGGTTTTGTTTGAGACATTCTTCTTCCCATTTACCACCCTGACCCAGTTTAATGTACAAAGATTTATCTGCTTTTATTGGTTTCATAATCAAAGTCCTTTATGAGAATGTTGTTATTGTCTTACATCAAATTGATTGTTGTTCCAATTACTGTCCACGCAAAATCTGCTTGATTTCTGCATCCGTCGGATCAATGTCAATCATCAAATCGCCGCCGCGCCGCCCGACGTAATCTCGCGCGCCGTAATGCACGCGCCACAGCCAAACGCCGTTTGCCAAATGCTGCGAAATGGTAATCAAACTCGTCTGGACATCAACGCCCAACTCTTTCGCTTTGCGATTCGCCGAAGCCAAAACCCGCGCCACCGAAACAGCTATTTCGTCTTGTAAAGTTTCGTTACTCAAAACGGCTGGCATATTCTTTACCTCTCAACGACATTGCCGTAGTGACTGCTTTGTGGAAATTATTGATTGCGTTGTTGCTCCCACAGCAAGCGCGGGCCGTCTAGGATGAGCGAGACAGAGTTAAGTACGTTGCGTCTAAGATGCCCCATTCCTGTTCGATCAATAGAAACTGTCCGCGAAAGGTAAGACCTAGAAAGATCATCTCGACGCGCACGACCGAAGATGCACTTGGCTGCCCTTCAAATCCGATAATTTCGTAATTCTTATCTGCGAGCGGTACAACACCCAACTCGTTTACTGCGAATTGCGGGAGCAGAGTGACATCTGCGCCAGTGTCTAACAGCATCGGCACCTCTGTTTGCGCAAGGCCGCTTTCAGGATGGCGCAATATCACGCGTGCAAGCGGAGCCGGTGGAGCAAACAATGCGGAATCATAAATTGGCATCGGAAGATTCCTTGCTCACATCCATCTCAAACTTGCTCGCTTGACTCGGATTCTTCAAGCGCGGGCTAAATAGATGAACCGTCTGCTCTATTATAATATCGGGCACGATAACGTAAACCTTGGCGTGTTCCGGTAATCGAACATCGGAAGGCAGCTTGATCTGGCCGTTATCAACAATTCCTTCGATGGTCAGGACTCCCATTTGATAAAACCCCTCTTCCGTATCAGCCGTTGCTGTTTTTATTTTATACGCACGTGGCGAAGCCCGCATCCAGAGCTTCGACAAGCTCGTTGACGTGATCCTTTGTTGAGTTGAGCATCATGCCTGTGCGTATGACGTTGCCGTAGAGACCGCCTTTGCCGATGAGGACGCCGCGACGTTTGGTTTCCTCGAAGACACGGAGCACAGCCTGCGGGTGCGGCTCTTTTGTTTCGCGGTCTTTAACGAGTTCGAGTGCTTGCATGAGTCCAAGGCCGCGCACGTCGCCAATGACGGGGTGTTTTGTTTTGAGTTCTTCGAGGCGTTCGCGCAAATATGCGCCGACGACTGCCGCGTTGTGTTTCAAATCTTCTTCTTCGATAACGCGGATGGTGGCGATGGCTGCCGCCGCAGAGACGGGATTGCCGCCGAAAGTAGCGAAGGTTAGCCCCGGAAAGCTGTCGGCGACTTCGGGCGTGGCGATGGTTAAGCCGATGGGTGTGCCGTTCGCCATGCCTTTGGCGGAAGTGATGATGTCGGGTTCGACGTTCCAGTGTTCGATGCCGAACCATTTGTCGCCCGTTCGTCCCCAAGCGGTTTGCACTTCGTCGCAGATAAAGAGGCCGCCGTGAGAGCGTGCGATTTCGACGGCGCGCTCGAAGTAGCCGGGCGGGGGAACGATGAAGCCGCCAACGCCTAAGATTGTTTCGGCCATGAACGCGGCAATCTCGCCCGTTGTCGTCGTCATAATTACGTCTTCGATGTCTTCGGCGCAGGCGAGGCAACATTCCGGGTAAGAGAGTTTCAGCGGGCAGCGATAACAGTAAGGCGCGCGTGCATGAACGATGCCTGCGACTTGCGCAGGGAGCGCGCGCCACGTTGAATGGCCGACGGCGGAAAGCGCGGTGGCAGAGCGTCCCGAATAACTGTGGCGCAAAACGACGATTTCGTGGCGGCCTGTGTGGATTTTGGCGGCCATGATCGCAGTATCGTCTGCTTCCGTGCCGCTGCTCGTGAAGAAAGATTTTTGCAGGCGTCCGGGCGTGATCTGGTACAGCTTTTCCGCGAGGTCTGATTGCGGCTTGTTGGCATAAAGTGCTGAGGTGTGCTGCAAGATTTTCACTTGATCGACAATCGCTGCAACAACTTTCGGGTTGGCGTGGCCGACGCTGACGGTGAGCACGCCGCCGAAGCAATCAAGATAACGATTGCCCGCGTCGTCCCAAACATAAGAGCCTTCGCCGCGCACGAGCGCGAGCGGATCTTCGTAGTAAGTGGCGACGGCAGGGAAGAGAAATTCTTTGTGCTTGCGAACGATGTCGGATTGCGTTGCTTTAGGTGTGGCAGTGCTCATAGAAGGTTTTCCTTGTTAATTTTTCGCTGTGATGCCGTAGAAAGATTCTCCGGGGAAAAGGTTCACTGACTTTATCCGGTTGAACCCGCTACGGCGTAACTGTAACTTTGTTTCATCCAAATCCGGCAAGGGCGTACAACCGGCGGTTGATCTTAAAATGAGATCAAAATCAATTGCCGCAGGTGTCGTGCCGCGCATTTCGGAAACAAGCGCCAGCACGCCCTGATCGCTTAAGAGAGATTTGAGCTGGTGAAAAAGCGCCGGACGCTCTTCAGGAGTGAAATAGTAAATGTTGTTGTAAAGCGTGACTAAATCGAACCATCCGGCAAGCGTTGCAGGTGGATTGCGAATGTCAGCCACCATGATCTTGAAACGTTCGCCAAGTCCCCACCTCTCCATATTGGCTGCCGCTTCTTGTACGATGACTTCTTGCAAGTCAATGCCGATGCCGGTTGTGCCGGAGCTAATGTTCGCGGCATGTCTGAGATAAACGCCTGTGCCGCAACCTACTTCAAGGATTCTTAAAGGTTGATTTCCATTGATGAAGGATTGCATGAAACTTTTGACAAACGGCTCGAGGATTCGAGAAGCCCGCGCAATCGTGACTCCGTACTCCTCCAGATACTCGCCAAGCGCAGCACCTCTGATGCGGGCGGGCAGGTGTCTGTAAGATGAAGCATGGAAGCCGACATACTCTTCAATCAGCGCGCTAACTATACCTTCTCGATCATCAATCAGGGCATGTGAGCGCCGCCCCTTGATTCTGTAAATACCTTTTCCGACGCTTAACTCTTTAAGAGAAATTCCTAATTCCAATAATGTATCTAAGAGTTCCGGTCGTTTGACTTGAAGCTTTACCAGCAAATCTTCCCTCGAAGCCCCACTCTTTAAGGCTGGCAATAAACCTGAGTTCATCGCCGCGTCAAGGAAATGGAGTCTCAAGAAAGACTTGTAGTCTTGATTGATCTGCGCTTGCGCCAGCAGATGTGGCATTCTAAATATTGCCGGTAAATGCTTGATATTCATTGTCATGGCAAAGCATCTATGCGACTGTTTCTAATACAAATTGCCTTCGCATTTCCTTCCCGTATAGTCAACGTAAACGACTTTGAGTTCGGTGTAGAAGTCTAAGGCGGTCGAACCTCATTTAACAGGCGGTATGCCCAAATCTTTACAAATTTTCTTTACCAGATTATCTCTGACTTCCGTATGGCGCGGCACGGCGGAGCGTTTATTTTGCGCGGGATTATGCCACCACGAATGACTTGCGCCTTCACGCAAAAGTTCACAACCTTGCGAATGAAGATAGCGAATCAAATCTCTGCGCTTCATAGCATAATTAGTTCTTCTTCATAATTCGTTCCCGCAACGTCAAGCGCGTCTTGCCGATTAAACTCCAACGCTTCGCGCAAAGTTACACGCAAAGTTTCAAGAAGTTCTTCGCGTGTCGCTTCCTGACAATTAACGCCGGGAAATTCTTTTATCCAGCCGATCCACCAGTCACCGTCTTGTTTGACGACGGCGGTAAAAGTGTTATTCATTTTGATACTTCCTTTTAATACAAATTGCCTTCGCGTTTGCGTCCCGTGTAATCAACGTAAACGACTTTAAGATCAGTGTAGAAATCGAGTGCGGTTGATCCTTGCTCGCGGTCGCCGATGCCTGTCGCTTTGATGCCGCCGAAGGGAATGTGCGCTTCGCCGCCAACCGTGGACGAGTTGATGTGCGTCATGCCTGTTTCTATTTCATCAACGAAGCGGAAAATGCGTGCGGCGTCGTTGGTGAAGATGGAAGACGAGAGGCCGTAGTCGCTGTCGTTTGCGACGTGCATCGCTTCGTTGAAATCTTTGACGCGCAGAACGGAGAGCACAGGGCCGAAAACTTCTTCGCGTGCGATGCGCATGTCGGGCGTGACGTGATCGAAGACGGCTGGCTGCACAAAATAACCTTTGCTCAATCCGTTGGCGCTTGCACGCGTGCCGCCGCAAACGAGAGTAGCGCCGTCTTCGCGTCCGATATCAATATACTTCAGCACTGTGTTGAATTGATTTTCATCAACGCTCGGCCCGATGTCCGTGTTCGGATCGCTACCGTTGCCAAGCCGCAAACTTTTGGCGCGAGCTTTGATGCGTTCCACAAATTCATTTGCGATGCTGTTGATGACAACCGCGCGGCTCGTCGCAGTGCAGCGTTGACCGCTTGAGCCGAACGCGCCCTGCGCAGTTGATTCGACGGCGAGATCAAGGTCTGCGTCCTCCATGATGACGACGGGATTCTTGCCGCCCATTTCGCATTGCACTTTCGCGCCGCGCCTTGATGCTTGCTCGTAGAGCCGCAGACCGATTTCGTTTGAGCCTGTGAAGGAAATGGCGCGCACCGCTTTGTGATTGATAATTTCGTCGCCTGCTTCTGAACCCGAACCGATGATAAGATTGAGCACGCCTTTCGGCAATCCAGCTTCTTCAAAAATCTCCGTAATGCGAACAGCCGTTGCGGGCGTGAGCGTCGCGGGCTTAAAGACGACTGTGTTTCCGGCGACGAGGGCGGGCGCAATTTTCCAGATGGGAATCGCCACGGGAAAATTCCAAGGTGTGACACAGGCGACGACGCCGATGGGTTGCTTGATCGTGTAAGCGAAATTCGCGGGAAGCTCGGATTGAATCGTCTCGCCATTCAAACGTCTGGCTTCGCCAGCGCAGAATTCCATAACGTTGATGGAGCGTTGCAATTCGCCGCGCGACTCGCTAATGGTCTTGCCTTCTTCGCGCGTGAGAAGCTGCGCCAGATTTTCTTTGTCGTCTTCCATTAAACGCGCCGCACGCGCCACAATGCGTCCGCGCGCAGGTGCAGGTGTTGCGCGCCAATCACGGAAAGCAACGCTTGCGGCTTCCACTGCGCGCCGCGCTTCGTCGCGCGTCGCAAGGCGAACGATGCCGAGTATGTCGCCCGTGTTTGCCGGATTAATGTTCTCGACTGTTTTCTTGGAAGCGGATTCAATCCACTCGCCGCCGATAAAATTGCGATAAATTGACACCGCGTGTTTTAACCTCCGGGATTATGAATGCGCTTTGAAATGTAGAATGAAGCTACGAAGCGTTGAAGCAGGCACAAAGAAGCGTTTGTGAAAATGCAACTGTTTTCGCTAAACTCAATTGAACGCGCAGAGTTTTCAAGACAGTAGCGCCTCTTATAGCAGTGCGTCTGAAGCGACTATATATCACAGTAAACCTTTGTGAAAAGCGAAAAATGGCATTCAATTCTGCTTTGAACGCGAATCATAACTTGCGCGAACTGCTCGAACAGCGTGCGCAGCAAAGTCCTGACAAAATCTTTCTCTTTTCCGAAGCAAACAAACGACGCTGGACTTACGCGGAATTCGACGAAGCAGTAAATCGCACAGCCGCGTTGCTGGCCTCACACGGCATTGTCAAAGGCGATGCTGTGAGTTTGTTGCTGCCTAACAGCGCCGAGTACGTTATGGCATATTTCGCTTGCTTCAAACTCGGCGCGCT
>JAABUR0100000875.1_pt1 | contig 59546 bp, 59 predicted proteins | sample 5560091 | NCBI WGS metagenome assembly JAABUR01 (sample SAMN10711879, study PRJNA513375) | rock metagenome | isolation source: Antarctica rocks | place: Antarctica: Victoria Land, University Valley sud | reverse complement strand
TACACCAACAAGGACATCGACGCCCTGCCGATCACTCGCCACGACTTCCACGGAGACTGGAACTACACCTTCAGACCACAGCCCGACACGCCGTAGCGCCCTGACGTTGTTTCTCCGCGGGCCCTAACACGCAACACCCGTTCCTAAACCTCAAGGGCCGCGCGGTAGCCGGCTCCTCGGTGGTGCCTCGACGCCTGTAGGTCGACGCGACCGGTGGAACCAGTCAGCAGCGGGCCCGCCCACCCTGATCGCCGGTTGGCCATCCGCTTATGCGAATGACCCGATCATTCGCTGGCGGTGACTGCGTTCCTCGCGCCAAGGTTCGAGTAGGCCGGCGTCGATCAACCCCAGCAGAGGCAGAATGGGTGGCCGGCGGGATCTGCGTAGACCTGGAAGCCCTCGGCCGCCTGCAGGTCATCGGCCGGCTTCAACAGCCGCGCGCCCAGCGAGGTCGCCTTCTCATGCGCGGCCGTGAGATCGTCGACGTGCAAGTCGAGATGGATCTGCTGAGGCGACCCGTCGGGCCAGTCAGGAGCAACATGGTTCGGTGCGAGCTGGACGGCGAGCCGCCACTGGCCGTCCACCAATACGCTGTGCCAATCGTCGTCTGCATCGACCGTGCCGCCGAGCAGCCCAGCCCAGAAAGAACTCACAGCGTTCAGATCGGCTGCGTCGAGGACAACGATCGTTCGAGAGATCTTCATGAAGCCATCCTCCGACAGATCGATGGGCTGCAGCAAGCCTTAACCCAGCTTCGAGCAAGCCGATCGAGTTGGCGCCTGAGGGCACGGTTGCCCGGCCGACCAGTGTTCAACTCGGTCGGGTGTCGGTGACGAGTGGCACGAATCTAACGGGGAGTAGAGGCTGTCGATGCCCGCGGCGTCTTCGAACCAGGGCCTCGGCAAAGTCGTGTTTCAGCAGGTCAGCAGGAGTGTGACGGGTTGGTGGGGGTTGCGTGCGTGATGTCGTAGTGCGGCGGCGATGGCGCTCCACCCGGCGAGGCGGAGCAGGCTGATGGCGGTGTTGCGCAGGGTGGCCATCACCCTGGGTGCGTTGCCGGTGCGGACCTGGGACCGGTCCTCGTCAAAAATGACATCCCGCACCCAGTGCAGGGAGTTCTCGATGCCCCAGTGCCGTTGCAACCACGACGCCAACGTCGCCGGTGGGGCGGCACGGTGGTCGGCGGAGGTGATGATGTAGACGACCTCCACGGACGTGCGTCCGGCGCGGGTGACGGTGCGGCGGTTCTGCGCGATCTGCGCGGCGTGGGCGAAGGTGATCCACGCCGGTGCGGCCAGGACCTTGATGGTGCGCCTCGCCCGCCGCCCGTGCCCGGTGCTGACCACGCTGTGCGAGCTGACCTTGGCCCAGGGCAGGTTCTTGCACGCCGCGTACAGGCCCGGCTGGTTGGACTTGACGGTGAACACGTAGTCGCCGCCGCCGGTGACGATCAGCTCCGCGGTGTCGTGCTGGGTGTGCATGGCATCCACGGTGACCACGACCTGGTCCAGGTCGAACAGGCCGAAAAGGTCACGGACAGCAAGGATTTCGTTGCTCTTGGCCGCGGTGGCGACCTGGCCGAGCACGGTGCCGGCGGTGTGGTCGAACGCGGCGATCAGGTGCGGCTCCGGGTTGCTCGGGGTGCGGGCACCGCGCACCGTCTTCCCGTCCAAGGCTATGACCCTGCGCCCGCCCACCACCTGGGTGCGAGACCAGCAGAATGCCCCGACCACCGCGGCGAGGACGTCGGCGTCCACCCGGGTGAACGCCCGCCGGATCGCGGACTCACTCGGGCGGCCCGATCGTGACGCGCCCAGCTCGGCGAGCAGCTCGGTGCTGGTCTCCCTGGCCCATTCCCCGATCGCAGCGAACGAGCAGGCCCGGCCAGCACCGCCGCCACCCCGATGGCCAGCAGCCCAGGCAACGCGTGCCGGACTCCGCGCGGGTCCCGCGGATCAGGCACCTGCCCCAACAGGGCCACCAGGCCCGGACCGAGGTGCAGAGGTGCAGAGGTGCAGAGGTGCATCGGACGAGGCGGTGCGAGACGATGACATCGGCGGGTGTGGTCCTCAGCGTGAAGTTCGTGCGAGGACCACTACTCAAGCCCCAAGCGCCACACCCGCCCCACCGGTCACACCACAACAAGGTTGCAGGTCAGAGGCCTACAAGGCCGACTTTGCCAGGCCCCTGGCCTTCGGACCGAACGGGCAGCGACCATCGCGCGGCCGTCGCGGATCTGCGAGTCTAAGCCCATGGCGATCATCGTCCAGCCGGTCAGCGAGGCGCTCTTCGACGATGTCCAGACGATCTTCGGCACCAAGGGCCAGGCCGCTCGCTGCCAGTGCCAGGGTTATCGGATGGGCTGGTACGCACAGCATTCCGACGATGTCCAGGGCCGCCGCGAGCTGCTCCGCGATCAGGTTATCGAGGGACACGGACTCGTGACCCACCTCGACGGTGAGCCGGTGGGCTGGTGCTCGCTCGCACCGCGCAGCGACTATACCTACCTTCGCCAGACGACGTGGAAGGGCCGCAACGAGAACAAGGACGATGCAAGCATCTGGGCGGTCACCTGTTTCGTGACCCGAGCCGGCTTCCGCCGCCAGGGTGTGAGCCGCGCGCTGGTCGGCGGCACGATCGACTTTGCCCGCGACCATGGCGCACGGGCCGTCGAGGCATACCCGATGAAGCCGGCCCTGGGCAAGGACGTCGCCTGGGGCGAGATGCACGTCGGGGCGCTCAGCGCATTCCTCGCAGCCGGGTTCCGGGTCGTGCACCTGCCATCGCTACGGCGCGCGATCGTGCGCTACGACTACTAGACCTGTCGATTTGCCCTCCCGCAAAGGGGGGGGGCGATACGGCACGCCTCATCGGACGACGGGAAGACCTTGGCTCGCGTTCGAGACAGCAACCACCCAAGTCATCGAACCCGCAACGCAGTGCGCGCTCATCGGGCTCTTCTTACTTCAGGTGGGGGTGCAGTCCGCCGCCGATGAGGAGCATGGGTAGACGGAAGTTGTCGCGGTTGCGGAACGACCACCGGACGCTCGGCGAGGCCGAGACGGGGGCAGTCGTGATCTTGTCCGCAGAGGATCGGCTGTCGGACGCTGGGCGAGCATTGCCTTGACTGATTCTGCCGGGGATGCCTTACCGTGCCGGATGTGGTGAGCATCGACGACTGGGCCGAAGCGCAACATCTGAGCAGCGGCCGGCTGGAGCTGGAACCCTTGTGCCCTGAGCACGCGGACGAGAATGGCACCGTTGCTCGACGATGTAGGGCTGCACACCTTCATCGGTGGCGCGCCCGCCACTCGTGACGAGCTGAAGGGTCGCTACATCAGGCAGGTCGTCGGCCGTTCACCAGACGGGTCGCAGCGCTGGCTGAACTGGGTTGTGCGCCGCCGAGACAGCGGTCAGGCTGTCGGCACAACGCAGGCCACCGTCAGCGAACATGACGCCGGGCTCACCGCCGCCGTCGCGTGGGTGATCGGCGCGTCGCAGCAGCGTCAGGGATATGCGCAGGAGGCGGCAAAGGTGATGGTGCGGTGGTTGCGACACCAGGGCGTCGAGGTAGTGGTCGCTCACGTGCACCCGCAACACCAGGCCTCGATAGCCGTCGCCCGCGCGGTCGGGCTCGCTCCCACCGACACAGTCGTTGACGGAGAGGTGCGCTGGCAGAGCTGACAGCGATTCCACCCCTGACGGGCAGACCGGTAGGGGATCGCCTATCGGACACCCAGAATGGGGGCTTGATTACCCAGATAGCAGCGCTCTAATTAACTCCGCCACGGTTCAGGGCTGTCACGTGGAGAATCTCATCGACAACGTGGTCGAGAGGGGCGGTAGCGTCAATAGCAATACCGTCCGGAGTGTCCTCTTTTGACTCGTGCAGTCGCTCGATGAGCTCGCGCTCCGACGGCCGCGCGCCGAACTCGTCCTCTAGTCGCTGTGCGAGCCGTCGCCTCAGGGTATCGAGATCTACTTCAAGGACGAAGACGCCGTCGAACAGGCCGATGAAATCCAAGTGGTTCCGGAAACCGCCGCAGAAGAACGTCGCCGCAGCGTCTCGGTCGGCGACTAAGGCTTTGACCTTGTCCACCCGCCAAAGGTGGTGCTCGTGCGTACCACTCTCCACCGCAGTCCCGGTAGCCGGGTCGCCCTGGTACGCGAGCTCGCGGTCACCGTGAATGGCCTGGTAGCCGCGACGCTGGAGCTCGTCGCAGACCGACGTCTTGCCGGTACCAGAAACACCCTCAACGAGATAGTTCCGTCGACCCACCGGCGAAAAATAACACCGCTATCAGCTGCCTGCTTTGCCGAGCGTCTGCTTACGGCACACCGGTGATCGATCCGGCTGTGGGACCTTAGCCAGATTACGAGGACGTGGTGAACCGCCCGTCCTCGAGGACGGGGACCACGGCGCTGGTGTCGACCTCGGCGGCGATGGTCACGTCTTGCTCGTATCCCTGCTGGACGAGCTCACGGCCGCTGGCGCACGCGAGCAGGGCCTCACCCTCACGGCCCCGCACAGCGTCGTACGCCGCCCGCGCCGCGTCGGCCTCCGGGGAGCACGACCACCCGAGCTCACTCAGGTGAGCAATGACCGCGCCGGCGCCCCACAGGTCCTCCACTGCGGGACGCAGCCCGCCGTCGGGCCACCGTTCACCCGCGGCCACGAAGGCCACGGTGCCGGTGGATCCGAGGCGCTCGGTGAGCGCCCGGGCGACAGCCGCGGCGTTACGCAGGGACGCGGCCAGGCACGGTGAGCCCTGGCTGCTGAGGTGGTGCGCGATCGTCGCACCGTTCGGCGAGGGGAGCACGAGGCGCCCGGGTGGTCGCCCCACCCGCAGCGTCGCCGGGGACAGGCTGATCTGCCCGGCACCTGCCTGCGAACGACCCACGGCGAGGGCAGCGTCGTTCTCGCGCGCGTACTGCTCGGCCGTCCCGTCGTTCCAGCGGTAGGGGTAGACGATCGCGCCCGCGTCCAGAGCGACGGTCAGGGTGGTGGTGAAGGACAGCACGTCCACCACCACCGTGGTGCTGGCGTCGGCGCCCACGGCACGAGCACCCTGAAGGCCCCAGTCCAGGCGCACCCGGTAGCCGGTCTGCCCGTGAGCTGGCTGCACGAGCCGAGTCTGTCCCATGGAGGTGGACACCCGCTCCGGGATCCGAATCCGGCGATACTTCACGGGTGGAGCAAGCTGCGGATTGGGACGCCAAGTTCGCCCGTCGAACGCCCCCCGGTGACCCGATCCAGGCGGTCGTCGACCGTGTGGCAAGCCTTAAACCAGGGCATGCCGTTGATCTCGGGTGCGGTGGCGGACGCCACGCGCGTTGGCTGGCGGCGGCAGGCTGGACCGTGGACGCCGTCGACTGGTCGGGAGTCGGCATCACCATGGGTCAGCAGGGTGGAGCGGCGAACAACATCACCTGGACGGTGAGCGACGTCGCGCAATGGCAGCCGACACGGCCGATCCACCTCGTGCTGATGAGCTATCTGCACCTGCGGGTGGAGGTCATGACCGGGTTGCTGGCGCGCGTCCCCCGATGGTTGAGCGACGACGGTCAGCTTCTCTACCTGGGGCACGCCCCGCAACACGCGCTCGGCGGCCCTCCGGTGGACATGCGGCCTTCCCTGGTCGACCTCGCGCAAGCCGTGTCCGGTCTGCAGGTGATCGAGCTGGCGCACCTGCTCAACACCAACGACGCCGGAGCTGTCGACATCGTTTTGCACGCCCAGAGCTGGCCTCGCGAGCAGGGCTCGTCATCTCGGTAGACCGGCTCCCAGCAAGGCGCGAACCTCGAGCGCATGGTGGCTGCCGCCGCGCGCTGATCGTGTCCGCGCGGCATCGTGCGAAACCGCCGTCTAACAGCCCGGTGACCGCCAGAACGCGGTGTGCCGTCCAGCCCTTGATCGCGGCCCGGTAGGCGATCGGATGCGGGACGCCTTCGACACAGGTTTCGATGCGTTGACAAGGCGGTCCCGGCGCCTTACAGCTGAGTTCGTTAAGGGCTGGTGATCGCCGCTGATGTTTCGCACGCCGAGTTCCTTGCCGACGACCCGGCCATGAGCCAGGTCGTCGGTTATGGCCATCGCTGCCGCGACGACGTCGGGCCCATGGGCGGCCAAGGCGAGGACATCCGCGGTGGCCTCAGGACGCGGGACCAGTGTGTAGCGCGGGCGCGTGGGTGGCGTCACGCATGCTTGCGGGTTGCTGCCTCACTTGCCTGGCGGAATGCCTCATCCAGGTCAGCGCGGGTCAGCCGGTCTCCGTGGTCAACGGCGAGGCGACGACGGGCGAAATCGAGGTCGAGCTCGTCCTCGGCCTGCTCGAGCACCTTCTCCCACACGTCCACGGGGACGATGACACCCTGGGCCCTCCGGTGCGAGCCGAAGTACACAGGCTCGCCCTCCCCCGCGTCGAAGCGCTTGGCGATCTGGTGAAGCGCATCACGCGCCTCGCCCGTCGTCACGACATCGGCCATATGGTCACAGTACGGGAATCCGTACGGAGTCGCTAGGGCTTGGAACATGACGTGAGGGCCGACCAGTCCGTGCTCCCGGTGGTCGAAAGCCTCCGGCACCGTGGCGAGGATCTGGAAGCCCAACGCCTGCCACAGGCGCACCGCGCCGGTGTTGGTCTCCACCACCGCGTCGAATTGCATGCTGCGGTAACCCGTTGAACGAGCCCACGCCAGTACTTCCTCACCCAGCGAAACCATTGGTGTCCAGGTCGTGATCGTGGACTGAGCACGAACAGTCTCGACCGTCCGGTGGCGAGCCTCATCGGAGAACCACTGGTAGAGAGCCGTGGCGGAATCGGTCCTTCCCAGCTGCGGTGCGACGCCGACGAAATGGCTACCCCGCCGGGCGTAGCGTTGTTACCCATGGCAGAGCTCAAGGCTCGGTTGCGGACCGACCTGACCACCGCGATGAAGGCCCGCAACCCGCTCGTCGTGTCGACCCTGCGAATGACGCTGGCGGCGGTGCGCACCGCGGAAGTCGCCGGTAGCTCGGCCCGCGAGCTGCCCGACGACGAGGTGCTGAAAGTGATCGGCAAGGAGGCCAAGAAGCGCGCCGAGTCGGCGGAGGCCTTCGACGCGGCAGGTCGCGGCGAACTCGCGACCAAGGAACGCGCGGAGGCCGACGTGCTGGCCGCATACCTACCCACCCAGCTCACCGACGACGAGGTCACTGAACTGGCCGCACGGGCGGTCAGCCGGGTCGCCGCAGAGTCCGGGGCCGCCCCCGGGATGCGCCAGATGGGCCAGGTGATGGCCCTGGCCACCGGCTTCGCAGCCGGGCGGGCCGACGGCGCCAGGGTCTCGAGCGCGGTACGCGCGCAGCTGCAGAACTAGACCACCTGCGCCGATCGGTCAGCCGGGCGGCGCCACTCCGGGCCGCGGCGGTGCCGTCTGCAGTGGTGGCAGGGTGGGAGGCGGGGCCAAGGTCCGCGGACCGCTGGGCCCGCTGGGAGCGGTCGCACGCTGGCCTGAACCGTTGCTCAGATACAGCGTCACCGGTGCCCCCGGGATGCTGGCCCCGGTGATACTTTGCCGCACCACGGAGCCCGGCGTGGCTGCACTGTCCACGCTGGACTGGGTCACCTTGAACCCGGCCGTTTCCAACGCTTTTGTGGCGGCCGCCAGCGTCTGACCCACCACGCTGGGCACGTTGCCCTGACCGAAGCCGTTGACGTACTTCGGATCAGTCGGCGGCAGCGTCATCGGGCCGAACTTCTCGATCACCGGCCGCAATGCGCTATACCAGGTGTGGGCGGGGGTGGTGCCGCCGGTGATGGTGCCGCAGTCCAGCGTGCCGCACGTACTGGGGGCGAAACCCGCCACCCGGATGCCCTGCGGCCGGGGGGAGTCGTCGTAGACCGAGCTGGCGGCTGCCATGGTGCTGGTGAAGCCTAGGAACGTCGCGGAGCGAAAAGTCTCGGTGGTGCCGGTCTTGCCGCTGGTGGGGAAGGTCCATCCCACAGTGCGGGCGGCGTCCGCGGACGTGCCGTTGATGTCGTCCTTGCTCATGGCATTGGCCAGGGTGTTCGCCAGCCCGGCGGGAATCACCTGCGCGCACGGCTCGGTTTTCAGGGTGACCGGTTTGCCGTCCGGGCCGGTCACGCTCTCGATGGGCGTGGGCGGACACCACACTCCACCGGACGCCAACGTCGCTGCACTGTTGGCCAACTCGACCATGTTGACCTGGTTGACGCCGAGGGTGAACGACGCGGAATTCTCCGCCTTGACCTGCTCGGCCACGCTGCGATTGGGGTTGTCCTTGGTCGCTGCCGAGCCGGGGATGGCCAGCGACCGCATACCCATGTTCACCGCCATGTCGACGGTGGGTGTCACCCCGGTCTGGGCGATGAGGTTGACGAAGGTGGTGTTCGGTGACTGCGCCAAGGCGTCGGTGACGGTGTACTGCGGCTGGAAGTTGGTGTTGAAGTTCTGCACGCAGTACGTCTGCGGCGGGCACTTGTCCGCACCACCGACGCCGAAGCCCTTGATCTCCACCCGCTGCGGGGTAGGCAGCACGGTGTTGGTTCCCATGCCCTTGGCCATCGCGGCCGCGGTGGTGAAGATCTTGAACACCGACCCGGCACCGTCCCCGACCCCGGTGTAGGTCTGCGGCTGCACGGTCTGTCCGGCTCCGCCGTCCAGGCCGTAGGTACGGCTGGAGGCCATGGCCAGCACCTTGTGGACCTGCTGGCCCGGCTGCACGACGTCCATGACATTGGCGACCTGCGGCTTGTTGGCCGGGACGTCGAGGTTGGTCGCCTTCTTCACCGAGTCCTGCACCTGCGGGTCCAGAGTGGTCTTGACGACGTAACCACCCCGGGTGAGCTGCTTCTGGTCGATGCCGGCGTTGATCAGGTACTGCTTGGCGTAGTCGCAGAAGAACCCGCGGTCGCCGGCGGCGATGCACCCGTTGTTGGGCGCCTTGGCCTCGGGTAGCACCCCCAGCGGGGTCGCCTTAGCCGCGGTGGCGGCGTCGGGGGTGACGATGTTGTTGGTCTGCATCGTCTCGATCACCAGGTTGCGCCGCGCCAGTACGGCGTTGGGGTTGGTATAGGGAGTGACCGAACTGCTCTGCACCATCCCGGCGAGCATGGCCGCCTGGGGGACGGTCAAGTCAGCAGCGTTGACACCGAAGTAGGTTTGGGCGGCCTCCTGAACTCCGTAGGCGCCGGTGCCGAACGGGACGATGTTTAGGTAGCGGGTGAGGATTTCGTCCTTGCCCAGTTCCTTGTCCAACGCCAGCGCGATCCGGATTTCCCGCAGCTTGCGCGCCGGGGTGGTCTCGACGGCTTGACGCCGCTCCGCGTCGTTCTGCGCCACCACCAGCAGCAGGTAGTTCTTCACGTACTGCTGGGTCAACGTCGAGGCACCCTGGGTGCCGCCCCCGGAGGCGTTGTTGGCGAACGCCCGCATGGTGCCCCGCCAGTCCACTCCCTGATGGTCGTAGTAGCGCTTGTCCTCGATAGACACGATGGCGAGCTTCATGGCCTCAGAGATTTGACTGCTCGGTACCGGGGTGCGCCGCTGGTCGAAGAACGTGGCGATCGTGTTGCCGGCCGCGTCGACCATCACGCTGGTAGTCGGGACCTGCCCCTGGGCGAGTTCGGCAGAGACGCTGTCGACGGTGTCCCCGGCCCGGTTGGACAGCAGGCCCACGCCGCCGACCACCGGGAACAGCAGCCCGGCCACCAGGACCCCGGCGAGCGCGCAGGAAGCCAGCAGTTTTATCAGCGTTCGCACAGCAGCCACAGGAAACAGGGTACGCAACGTCCCCGGCACCGCTGTGAGGTCACGACAGAGTGATTGCTGCGCCAGGACAAGGTCAAGGTGTTCCCAACACCTGGGAAACCCTTTATCGTGGTGAGGTGCCCGACGGGGCGAGGGGTCGTGGCCCTGCGTGCGTGGCGGAAGGTCCAGGGCGAGCTCAGGGGGAGCGACGTGGCGACAAGCGGGTTTCGGGCAGTCTGGTCTGGGGCGATCGACGACCGCCAGGCGTGGGTGACGCGCGCGGCCTGCCGCGGGGTGGACCCCGAGCAGTTGTTCGTCGAGGGGGCCGCGCAGCGGGCGGCTACCGCGATCTGCCGGCACTGCCAGGTTCAGGTGCAGTGCCTGGCCGACGCCCTCGATAACCAGGTGCCGTTCGGGGTGTGGGGTGGGCGCACTGTCCGCGAACGGCGGGCGCTACTGCGCAGCCGTCCAGACGTCACCTCCTGGAGTGACCATCTCGGTGCCGACCGCCGTGGGGCAGCGCCCCCACCACAGACGGTGGGCCTCACTCGGTCCCGGTAAGTTCCTCGCCCACCGCCCGCAACGCCTCCAGGTCCACCACCTCGAAGGGCAACGCCGGCACGCCGACCAGCGCCACATGGGGGTGGGCGCGGGTGAAGCGGGTCAGCAGCCGAACCTCTCGTTCGGCGGTGATGGCTCGCTCCGCGTGTACCCGCAGCACCGCGGTGGCCAACGGTGCCGAACCGTCGGCCTCCAGGGTGTCGGCGGCGTCGGTGGCCCGCGGCGCGGACAGCGCGGCGAGGGTGGGGTGGGTGCGGTTGAGTACCAGACCGGCCAGGGGCATCCCCTCCCCGGCGAGCCGATCCACGAAGTAGGCGGCCTCCCGCAGGGCGTCGGGTTCCGGCGCCGCCACCACGATGAAGTAGGTGCCGGGCTTGCGCAGCAGCTCGTAGGTGGTGCGGGAGCGTTCCCGGAAGCTGCCGAACATCGTGTCGAACGCCTGGACGAATGCGGAGGCGTCGTTGAGCATCTGCCCTCCGAGGATGGTCGACACCGCCCGGGTGGCCAACCCGACCGCACCCCCGACCACCCTGCGCAAGCCCCGCCCACCGACCCGCGCCGGTCCCGACAGCAGCCGGATCATCCGCCCGTCGAGAAAGCTGGCCAACCGTTGCGGGGCGTCGAGGAAGTCCAACGCCGACCGGGACGGGGGGGTGTCCACCACCACCAGATCCCACTCGCCGGACGCGGCGAGCTGGCCGAGTTTCTCCATCGCCATGTACTCCTGCGTGCCGGAGAACGAGGTGGCGATGGTCTGGTAGAAGGGATTGGCGAAGATCTGCTCGGCCCGATCCGGGTCGGCATGCTCGAGCACCATGTCGTCGAACGTGCGGCGCATGTCCAGCATCATGGCGTGCAGTTCGCCGGGGACGTCGGGTCCCAAATCGACCGGCTGCGGCCGGTTCGTCAGGTCACGAACCCCCAGGGACTGGGCCAGCCGTCGGGCGGGGTCGATAGTCAACACCACCGTGCGCCGCCCGTACTCGGCGGCCCGCATCGCCAGCGCCGCCGCGGTGGTGGTCTTGCCGACCCCGCCGGCGCCGCAACACACCACCACCGAGGTCTGCGGGTCGGCAAGCAGGCCGGCAACGTCCAGGCGCCCGGCACTCACCGGGCACCCTGCTGCGCCAGCAGGTCGGCCAGCTCGTAGGTCGCACCGAGGTCCACCCCGTCGGTCAGCAGCGGCAGTTCCACCATGTCCACGCCGGAGCGTTCCAACCGAGCGCGGCTGGCCTGTTGCGCCTGCACCCGAGCGGCGTGTTGCACGGTCTCGGTGATCAGCCCGGCGACCTCCGCCTCGGCCAGGTGCAGGCCTGCTCGCTCGAGCCCGTCCCGTAACCGGTCGGCGTCCACCGTGCCCCTGGCTGCCGGGGCCAGCGAGCGGGCTGGCAACAACGTGGGGTGCACCCGGTTGACGATCACCGCGCCGGTACGCAGATCCGCCGCACGTAGCTCCTCCCTGGCATCCATCGTCTCTTGCACGGGTAGCTCCTCGAGCAGGGTCACCAGGTGAACGACGGTCTGCTCGCTGTGCAGCAGTGCGATCACCCCCTCGCTTTGGGAGCGGATCGGACCGCCCTTGGCCAGGTCGGCCATGGCACGCGTGACGTCCAGGAAGTTGACCACCCGGCCCGTGGGTGGAGCGTCCACCACCACCGCGTCGTAGGTGTACCGGCCGTCGGGCTCGGTCCGCACCGTGCATTCCTTGATCTTCCCGGTGAGCAGAACGTCGCGTAGACCCGGCGCCAGGGTGGTGGCGAACTCGATCGCGCCGACCTTGCGCATGGCCCGACCGGCGAACCCCAGGTTGTAGAACATGTCGAGGTACTCCAGCAGCGCGGTCTCCACGTCGATCGCCAGTGCCCGCACCTCGCCACCCCCGGTCGCGACGGCGATGCGCTTCTCCTCGTGCGGCAGCGGTGGGGTGTCGAACATCTGCGCTATGCCCTGGCGGCCCTCCACCTCCACCAACAGCACCTTCCTGCCCCCAGCGGCCAACGCGAGGGCCAGTGCCGCGGCGACCGTGGACTTCCCGGTGCCGCCCTTGCCGGAGACGATGTGCAGCCGCGCGGCGCCCGCCGCCACCGGCCAGGCGGCGGTGGTCGTGGCGGGGGCTGTAGTCATGAGGAGCAGCCTAAGTGGGCGACCACGGCGGTGCCGGTTCGTCGTCGCCCGATCGGCCCCGACTCCCTCCGCCAGCGTTACGCTGACGCCCATGACCACCTGGGAGTACGCGACCGTTCCGCTTCTCACGCACGCCACCAAGCAGATCCTCGACCAATGGGGCTCGGACGGGTGGGAGCTGGTGGCGGTGCTGCCCGGGCCCACCGGGGAGCAACACGTGGCCTACCTCAAGCGCGCCACCGCGTGAACTCCTGGGCTGCGCGGCTGGCCGAGCTGGGCATCACGCTGCCAGCCGTCGCAGCGCCGCTCGCCGCCTACGTTCCGGCGGTGCGCACCGGGTCGCTGGTGTTCACCTCCGGGCAGTTGCCCTTCGTCGAGGGTGCGTTGGCGGCCACCGGCAAGATCGGCGCCGAGGTGGACGCCGAGCAGGGTGCGCGGTTGGCCCGGATCTGCGCACTGAACGGGTTGGCCGCTGTGCATGACCTGGTGGGGATCGACGTGGTGGTGCGGGTGGTCAAGGTCGTCGGATTCGTCGCCTCGGCGCCGGGTTTCACCGGCCAGCCGGCAGTGGTCAACGGGGCCTCGGAGCTGCTGGGGGAGATCTTCGGCGATGCCGGGGCGCACGCCCGTTCCGCGGTGGGAGTGGCTGAGCTGCCGCTGGGAGCACCAGTCGAGGTGGAGCTCATCGTCGAGGTCACCTGAGCGTGGCTTGCAGCACCTGCTGGCCGACCCACTGCAGGTGCCTGCCTCGGCGTACCCCCAGCGGGTGTGGTATGCCGGTGCGCGCGCGGTCGATGAGCTCGTCCAGCAGGGTTCGATAGCACTCCAGGGCGGAGGTGTCCCGGCTGGTGAGTTCGACCAGCCCCCCGGCGCCGTGCACACCGACCCGCAGCACGCTGGGCATTACCGGGGTGCGCAAGGACAGGGTGGCCGTGCTGACCCGTCCGCCGGCGTGCTCCAGCCCGACCTGCCAAGTGTCCGAGCGCGCGTCGCGGTGCGCGTGAGCCACCGCGGTGATCGTGCCCAGCGCGGCGTCGAGCAGATCCAGCACGTGCGGGCCGACGTCGGCGAGCGCACCGAGCTGATGACGCCAGGCCGACGCCGCATACGGCCCGCCCAGGGCTGCACCGGACAGCCAAACACCCGCACCGCCGGCCCAATCCCCGTCCTGCGCCGCGGCGAGGAACTCCCGGGTCTCTGGGGCGAACCGCCGGGTGAGCACCACGATCGACACCACCCCGGCCTGCTCCACCGCAGCTGCCAGATCCACGGCAGCAGCCAGGTCCGCCGCGATCGGCTTGTCCAACACCAGGTGCCGACCCGCCCGAGCCGCGCGCACCCCCAGCCGGGCCTGCACGTCCGGGGGCACGGCGAAGGCGACGACGTCGACCGCCGCCAGGAGATCGTCGAAGCTGGCGAACACCGGGGCACCGAGCGCGGCGGCCGCGTCCAGGCGCCGGGCCCACACCCCGACGAAGTCCACCTCGGGGTGGGCCCGCAGGGCCGGGGCGTGGGTGGCGGCGGCCCACGGCCCGGCGCCGACTAACCCGATGCGCATCACAGGAGGTCCTCTCCGGCAGGTAACGCCCTAGGGTGCGGGTGTGATGAGGCTGCCCAAGGACATGGTGCTTGCGCCGCACATGATCGCACCCCAGTCTCCCGCGGTCGCGGTGCCGACGCGTGATGCCGCCACCGTTGCCCTGCTGCGCGACGGTGCGGCGGGGCTGGAGGTGTTCCTGCTGCACCGGGTGGTCGGGATGGCCTTCGCCGGGGGGATGACGGTGTTCCCCGGCGGGGGGGTGGACGCCCGCGACGACGAGGTGGAACTCGGCTGGGCAGGTCCCGAGCCGAGTTGGTGGGCGCAGCGGTTCGCCACCTCCGTGGACACCGCGCGCCAGCTGGTCTGCGCCGCGGTGCGGGAAACCTTCGAGGAATGCGGTGTGCTGTTGGCTGGGCCAACCCCCGAAACGGTGGTCGCCGACACCTCCTCCTACGGCCGCGCCCGGCAGGGGCTCGTCGACCGTGAGCTGTCCCTGGCCCAGTTCCTCGCCGAGCAGCAACTGATGCTGCGTGCAGACCTGCTGCGGCCGTGGGCGCACTGGATCACGCCGCCGGAGGAGCCGCGCCGCTATGACACCCGATTCTTCATCGCTGCCCTGCCCGGCGGGCAGATCGCGGACGGGGTGAGCACCGAGGCCTCCGACGCGGGCTGGCAGCGACCGGCGGAGGCCATCGGTGACTGGCAGTCGGGGTTGCGGGGGTTGCTGCCCCCCACCTGGGTGACACTGAGTGAGCTCGGTGCTTACGCCAGCGTCACCGAGGTGTTGGCCGCTGAGCGGGTGGTCGAGCCGGTGATGCCCCGGGTGATCCGCGACGGGGACGTGCTGCGGGTGGTGTTGCCCGGCGACGAACGCTACCCCGGCGCCACCGGGCACCTGGACTCAGCACCGGGTGAGCGGCTGGCTGGGCCATGACCGCGGCGCACCCTGCCTACGGCTCGCTCCGCGAGGTGACACCGCACGCCGCCGTGCTGCTGTGCGACAACCCGTCGGTGATGACCTTGGAGGGCACCAACACCTGGGTGCTGCGGGCGCCGGGGTCGCAGCAGTGCCTGGTGGTCGATCCCGGACCCGACATTGACGAGCACCTGCACCGGGTGGCACGCGTCGGCGACGTGGTGGCCACCGTGCTCACTCACGGCCACGCCGACCACGCGGGGGGCGCCCGGCGGTTCGCGGAGCTGACCGGCGCCCCGGTGCGGGCGGTGGACCCCGAGCACCGCCACGGCAGCGAGGGGCTCGTGGAGGGCGACGTGCTGGAGGGGGCCGGGGTGGTGCTGCGGGTGTTGGCCACGCCCGGGCACACTGCCGACTCGGTCTGCCTGACGCTGCAGGCCGACGGCGACGCGGCCAGCGTGCTCACCGGGGACACCGTGCTGGGGCGGGGCACCACCGTGATCGACCCCCGCGACGGGGAGCTGGGGGCCTACCTCGCCTCGCTGCGCCGCCTGGCTGCGTTACCCGCCGACACCACAGTGCTGCCCGGGCACGGCCCGGAGCTGGCCGACGCCGCGACGGTGGCCAGGCAGTACCTGGCGCACCGCGAGCAGCGCCTGGAACAAGTGCGCAGCGCACTGCGCACCCTGGGTGCCGACGCCACCGCCGCGCAGGTGGTGGCGCTGGTGTACGCCGACGTCGACCGGGTGCTGTGGCCAGCGGCGGAATGGTCGGTGCGCGCTCAGCTGGACTACCTGCGCTGACGCCGGGTCAGCGCACGTGGGCCTTCAGGGTGTCCAGCGTGCGTGACCAGGCCAGCTGCGCCTTCTCGGCGTCATAGGTGCCCAGCAGGTTCTCGTCGTTGAAGAAGGCGTGCCCGGCGTCGTAGACGTGGAAGGTAGGCGAGGTTCCGCTTTGTTCGGCGATCGTGGCCTCGAGCGCAGCCAATGCGTCGGTGGGGATCATCTGGTCCTGGGTGCCGAAGTGCCCCACCATGGTGGCGGTGATCCCGGACAGGTCAGGCTCGCCCTGCACGATGCCGTAGAACGGCACTGCCGCGCTGACCTTGTCCCCGAGCTGGGCGGCCATGGTGATGACGAAGCCCCCGCCCATGCAGAAACCCACCGCGCCCACGGTCTTCGAGGTCACCGCGTCGTGGGCCAGCAGGAAGTCGACCGCGCCAGCAAGGTCGCGGGCAGCCTGCTCCACCGGCAGCTGCTGCATGAGCTCACCGGCTTCGGCGGAGTCGTGGGTGGTGCTGCCGCCGTACAGATCCGGCGCCAGGGCCACGAAACCCTCGGCGGCGAGGCGGTTGGTGACGTCGGCGATGTGGCTGGTCAGACCCCACCACTCCTGGATCACGATGACCCCAGGCCCGGAGCCGCCCGCCGGCAGCGCGAGGTAGCCGTGCGCTGTGGTGCCGTTACTGGGGTAGGTCACGTTCTGCAGTGGGTTCTCAGCCATATCCCCATCTCAGCACGGGTCGTTGCGTTGTGCACGACCCGGGTAGGTCAGGCGCGGGCCATCCGCGCCACCTCGGGTTGGGATCGGGTGGCGATCCAACTGCTGATCACGGCATGCTCGGCGGGACGCGCCAGGTAATAGCCCTGCACATAGGTGCACCCGAACTCGCGCAGTGCCTGCCATTGCTCAGCCGTTTCCACCCCCTCGGCGGTGACCGGGATGCGCAGGGATTGGCCGAGATCGATCAGTAGGCGGACGACCGCGGCGTCGCTGGGCTTGGTGAGCATTCCGGCAACAAAGACCTGGTCGATCTTGATCCCGTCGATGGTCATGGCGGTGAGGTGGCGCAACGAGGACGCGCCCGTCCCGAGGTCGTCGAGGGTGACCCGCACGCCGAGCTGCCGGAGCGCGTGCACCTGGCTCGTCGCGTCGCACAGTTGGCGCAGCGTGGCCCCTTCCGGCAGCTCCAGCACCAGGCGAGCGGGCTCCAGCCCGTGCCGCCGCAAAGGTCTGCTCCACCATCGCCACCAGGGCGGGGTCGGCCATCTGACGGATCGCCAAGTTGACGTTGACCCCCGCCGGCGCATCCTGGCCCAGGACACGGTCCCACTCGGCGAGCTGGCCGCACGCCTGGTCGAGCACCCAGGCCCCCAGATCGGCGATGAAACCGGTGCGCTGGGCCTCGGGCAGGAAGTCCACTGGTCCGCGCAGTCCTGCCGTGGGGTGCTCCCAGCGCACCAGCGCCTCCACGCTCATCACCCGGCCAGTGGTGAGCTCGATAATCGGCTGGTAGTGCACCCGGAACTGGTCGGCCTTCAGGGCGCGGGGCAGCGTGTCATCGATGTCCAGCAGGCCGAATTCCGCGCTGCCCAGGGCGTCGCCGACTTGGTCGACGACCACCACGGTGTTGCCGCCGGCACGTTTGGCCTGGTACATCGCCAGGTCGGCTTCCCTGATCAGCGTCTCGCCGTCAGCATGCGGTCCGCCGATAGCCGCGCCGATACTGACTCGTGGCCGCAACTGGCGACCTGCCAGCAGCAACGGGCACTCCACCGCGGTCAGGAACCGCTGGCCGACCTCGGCGATGAGCTCCGCCTGCTGCGGTGCCGCCGGCGCCCGCAACAGCACCGCGAACTCGTCGCCAGCCAACCGGGCGACCAGGTCACCCGGGCGGGCAGCTGCGGTCAACCGCCGGGCGACGTGCTGCAGGACGCGGTCACCCGTGCTGTGCCCGAGCTGGTCGTTGATCTGCTTGAACCCGTCCAGGTCGAGGAAGAACACCACCACCGTGCCCGGTTCCGCGGAGGCGGCGGCCCGGCGCAGACGGCCCAGGAACAGTTCCCGGTTCGCCAGGCCGGTGAGGGTGTCGTGCAGGGCCTGCTGGGCGAGGCTGCCGGCCAACGCGGTGAGGACGGCGGTCGCGGTCAGCACACCGACCACTGCTCCGCCCGGCTCCTCAACGAGCGCGTCCGGTTGCCAGCTGTAACCGCTGCGCCCCAGCACCGCCACCGCCGCCTGCTCCACCCCGGTTCCGGTGGGCAGCACCAACGGTGACCAGTCGGCGAGCACCGCCGCGCGGCGGCGCCCGTACAGTGCGCCGCCGAAGCCCAGCCGACCCGTCAAGGCAGCCTGAAACGGCAGCCGCGAGATCAACCCCAGCCGTCCGCCGCTGCCGTGGATCAGCACAGCCGGTACCGACGCATCAGATCGGAAACACGCGTTCACCTCATCGGAGCTCGCCCCCGCCGGCACGGTCTCCACAGTCGTGATGAGATCCTCGATCCGTTGCCCGGTTGCCAGCAGTGGCAACAGGTCCATCGCGTGTGGCTCGCTCATGGCTGGTGCATCGGCTGGTAGCTGTCAACCCAGCACCCCCGCATCGGGTGACCGGCTTCACCGATCGGTGCGGCCAGGATCAGCTGACCGTGCAGATGCTCAGCGCACCGGCATCAACCTGCGGCTCGGGCCAACGGCCGTGTCACGGGGTGCGCAGGCATCAAGGTGTGCCGACGGGTCCATACCAACCCCGCCATCCCCATCCCGGCCACGGCGGCGGAATAGAACGCCGCGTCGGTACTGACGTGTTCCACCAGCTGCCCGGATACCGACTGCCCGGCGGCCAACCCCAGGGTGACAGCGGTGATGACCCAGCCGAACGCCTCGGTATGGGTTCCCGCGGGGGCAGCGGTGTCGATCGTCGCCGAATGCGCGGTGGCCTGCGGGGTGATCATCGTGCCCACCACCAGCAGGGCCAGCGCGAGACCCCACAGGGTGGCGGGTACCGCCAGCAGCGGGACGAGTACGGCGAAGGTGGCCAACAGCACCGGGAGCCGAACGTGCATCGGCCGCGGCCACGGTCGGGTGCTGTAGGCCACCCCGAAGATTACCGAGCTCACTGACCACAAGCCGAGCATGACCCCACTGAGCGCCGGAGCACCCGCGGCGGCGGTCACCGCCGGAACGCCGACCTCAACGAACCCGATGACCATCCCGAAGCCCAGTGCGGCCAGCGCCAGAGTGCGCATCCCTGGGGTGCCCAGGGCACCCAGGCCTCGGGGGTGCACCGTCGCTGCCGGGGCCGGACCCCAGGCACGCACGGTCTGCGTGCCGGCGAAGCCGACCCCCCCGATCACCATCGCCGTGGCGCCCACGACGATGCCGGTTCCTGCCCACGGCGCGTACAGCAGCACTCCGGCCAGCGCCGGACCGAGGATGAAGAACACCTCCATGCTGATCGACTCGTAAGCCAGCGCAGCTTGGCGGAGCGGACCCGCAGGGACCAGCCGGCTCCAGGTGGACCGAGAGGCGGCACCGATGGCAGGTTCGGTGAACCCGGTGAGCAACCCCATGCCCATCAGGACCCCGGTGGGCAGGCGGAGTTCGACCCCGAGGACCGCGGCGGCGACCGAAACGGCGAACATCGCGGTCACCACCAGCAGCGGCCGGGTGGGGCCGAACCGGTCGATGACGCGGCCCTGCACCACCGACCCGGCCGCGACGCCGACCAGGACGGCGGCCGACACGAGCCCGGCGATCGCGAACGATCCGGTGCTGGCGCGGACGTAGAGCAACATCGCTAGCCCGATCATGGCGATCGGCATGCGTCCGAGCAGCGAGAACAGCACCGGACCGCGGGCGCCCGGTGCGGTGAGGGCGCGACGGTAGTCAGTGAGCCCGACGGATGCAGACATGCCGCACAGTGTGCCATATAACGGTACGAACGTACCACTTAGTAATGAGGCTGCTGCCGAAGATCACAGTGTGGTCACAATGGGATTAATTTTGGCTCCGGCAACGACATTGCGGCCGTGCGCATGCCGTTGACTACGCCAGAGGCACGACGGGGGTCGGCCTCACCCCGGGTCGACAGGGCGCAAGCCAGTCGCCGGGGGCTCGGCGGGGCCGGGGTGAGACATCGGGGGTCACATCTCGGCCCTGCTGCGCGCTCACCGCGCTCTGGGCACCCGGTCGCGCGCACCTCGCTCTGGGCACCCGGTCGCGCTCACCGCGCTCACCGCGCTCGGCGGGCCAGCCGTTCGGGGTCGGAGATCACCACACTCTTGCCCTCCAGACGCAGCCAGCCGCGGTGGGCGAAGTCGGCCAGCGCCTTGTTCACCGTCTCCCGTGAAGCCCCGACCAACTGGGCGATCTCCTCCTGGGTCAGGTCGTGAGTCACCCGAAGCGCCCCGCCCTCCTGGGTACCGAACCGCTGGGCGAGCTGCAACAGCGCCTTGGCCACCCGCCCCGGAACGTCGGTGAAGATCAGGTCGGCCAGATTGTTGTTGGTGCGCCGCAGCCGACGGGCGAGTACCCGCAGCAACTGCTCGGCGATGTCGGGACGGCGGTTGATCCAGTCCTTCAGCGCTGCTCGGTCCATGCTGACGGCCCGGACCTCGGTCACTGTGGTCGCGCTGGAGGTCCGCGGACCGGGGTCGAAGATGGACAGCTCACCGAACATGTCGGACGGGCCCATGATGGTCAACAGGTTCTCCCGGCCGTCGGGGCTCTTGCGACCGATCTTCACTTTGCCGGAGGTGATGATGTAAAGCCGGTCACCGGGCTCGCCCTCATGGAACACCGTGTGCCCACGGGGGAAGTCCACTGGCTGGAGCTGTTCGGTCAGCGCCTGCACGGCCGCGGGCTCCACGCCCTGGAAGATTCCCGCCCTGGCCAGGACCTCGTCCACGTCCGCTCCTCCTCGTGGGACGAGCAGCCGACGTCCTCGCCGGGCCTGCTGCGCCACCGCAGTTGTTGATCGTTGCGCAGTCTAGGACGAAACCGTGCCGGGTATCACGTCGCGCCCGGGCGCGCGCGGTTTACCTCCGCATCAATGCGCACGGGTGGGTTGGCGCGCCGAGGTGCGGGCGCCGCGGCGTCTGCGCCGGAATACATCTGATGCCCGAGCCGGGCCGTCGGGTGCGGGGGTGCCCACCAGGGTGGCATCGACCTCCACCAGTCCCTCGGTCAGCTCCTCGTCTCGATCGGCCTGCCGCCGCAGCCGGGCCTCCACGCGCTCCATCGACAACGCGAACATCATCAGGAGTACGGGAAAGAACACCGCGGCCAAGCCCACCATCGCCCGAGCATGGCACGGGGTGCGGCGTTGGCCGCCGTGGAAGTGTCGGTCGGCTCCGTACTGTTACCTCGTGAGCAAGGTGCGGACGCGATCGCGGGCGACGGAGACTCCGCTCGGTTTGGTTCGGCGGGCGCGCCGGATGCACCGAGCGCTCGGGGTGGCCTTTCCCGAGGTCTGGTGCGAACTGGACTTCCGTACGCCCTTCGAACTGGCCGTTGCCACCGTGCTTTCCGCGCAGTGCACGGACAAGCGGGTCAACCTGGTGACGCCCGCGCTGTTCGCGCGCTACCCGGATGCGCGTGCCCTGGCCGCCGCCTCCCGCGCGGACCTGGAGGAGCTGATCCGAAGCACCGGGTTCTTCCGCGCCAAGGCCACGTCGCTGCTGGGGCTGGCCGCGGCAGTCGTGCAGCGCTTCGACGGGGAGCTACCGGGCACCCTGAACGAGCTGGTCACGCTCCCAGGCATCGGCCGCAAGTCGGCCAACGTCGTGCTGGGCAACGCCTTCGACGTTCCTGGCATCACCGTCGACACCCACTTCGGTCGACTGGCGCGGCGTTGGGGATGGACGTCGGAGACCGACCCGGTCAAGGTGGAGCACGCGGTGGGCGCACTGCTGCCCCGCGCGGAGTGGACCCTGCTCTCCCACCGGGTCATTTTCCACGGGCGACGGGTGTGCCATGCCACCAAGCCGGCCTGCGGGGTCTGCGTGCTCGCCGCCGACTGCCCCTCCTACGGCACCGGTCCAACCGATCTGGCGCAGGCGGCCGCTTTGGTGCGCGGGCCGGAGACGGCTCACCTGCTCGCGCTGGCCGGGTGGGAGTCATGAACAGCCGGGGAGTCGGGATGACACAGCCATTGGTGGCGCCGCCGCAGTGGCTGGCCGGGTTGAGCGCCGAGGCGGCGGGGGCGGCGCTCGCGGGCCTGGTGTTGCCGGCGCCGCAACCAGGACGGGCGGCCGCGGTACTGGTGCTGTTCGCCGGCACCGGGGTCGACGACGGCGATGTGCTGCTCCTTGAGCGCGCCGCCACCCTGCGGGCACACAGCGGACAAGTCGCCTTCCCCGGCGGTGCGCTGGATCCCGGTGACGACGGTCCGGTGGGTGCAGCGCTGCGCGAGGCGCAGGAGGAGACGGGTCTGGACCCAGCAGGGGTAGATCCGCTGGTGGTACTCCCGGAACTGTTCCTGCCGCCTTCGGGGTTCCAGGTACGCGCGGTGCTGGCCCACTGGCGCGTGCCCAGCCCGGTGCATGCCGTGGACCCCGCGGAGTCTTCTCGGGTGGTCCGGGTGCGGTTGGCCGAGCTGATGGACCCGGCCAACCGCTTCCGGGTACGCCACCCCTCCGGAGTTGTCGGACCCGCCTTCGCGGTGGACGGCCTGCTGGCATGGGGTTTCACCGGGGCCGTGCTGGCCACCTTGGCGGCGACAGCCGGGTGGGAGTTGCCCTGGGACAGCAGCGACGTTCGTGACCTCGCGGCCGCGATGGACGTGGCCCGTGGTCCAGTGATCGGATGAGGGGCGTTTCGGCGTGAACTGGGTGGATCTGCTCGTATTGGTGCTGGCCCTGCTGGCGGCGGCTTCGGGGTGGCGTCAGGGTGTGGCAACGGCTGTGCTGGCCTTCGCCGGGGTGCTGCTCGGTGCGGTGGCCGGCGTGCGTCTGGCACCGATGCTGGTGTCGTCGGTGACCGGCACCGCGTCCCGTACCGCCTTGGGCGTGGCCGTCGTGGTGGCGTTGGTGGCGGTGGGGGAGACGGCCGGTGTGTTGGTCGGCCGGGCGGTGCGCGGCAGCATGCGGCGGGTGTCGGTGCGGCGGGTGGACAGCGTGCTGGGTTCGGTTGTGCAGGCTGCTGCCGTCTTGGTGGCTGCCTGGCTGCTGGCCGTGCCGCTGACCTCCATCGGCGGCAATCAGCTGGCCGGTGCGGTGCGCGCATCGGCGGTGCTCGCCAAGGTCAACGACGTGGTGCCAGCCCAGGCCCGGCAGTTGCCCGCGGAGTTCGGTGCGCTGCTGGACACCTCGGGTCTGCCGAACGTGCTAGGCCCGTTCGCCCGCACGCCGATTACCGACGTCGCCCCGCCCGACCCGGCGCTCCAGGGCAGCCCGGTGGTGCAGAACCTGGCGCAGAGCGTGCTCAAGGTGCGTGGGGTGGCGCCGTCGTGCTCGCGGGGTCTGGAAGGCACCGGGTTCGTGGTGGCCCCCGAGCGGGTGATGACCAACGCGCATGTGGTCGCCGGCACCGACCAAGTGGGGGTGGAGGTCGGCGGGAACCTGCTCACCGGGTCGGTGGTGCTCTACGACCCCAACACCGACGTCGCTATCCTGGACGTGCCCGGTTTGCGTGCGCCCGCACTGAACTTCGCACCGGCGCCCGCCGTGACCGGCACGCCGGCGATCGTGGTGGGCTACCCCCTGGACGGCCCTTACACCGCCAACGGGGTTCGCGTCCGGGAGGACATCAGCCTGCGCGGGCCGAACATCTACGACTCCCAGACGGTGGTCAGAGACGTCTACACCGTGCGGGGCTCGGTGCGCAGCGGCAACTCTGGTGGCCCGATGGTCGACGTCGGCGGCCAGGTGCTCGGCGTGGTGTTCGGCGCAGCGGTGGACAACAGCGAGACCGGGTTCGTGCTCACCGCGCAGGAGGTCGCGAGCGAACTCGTGCAGGCCGCCCAGTTGAGCCGGGCGGTGAGCACGGGCCGCTGTACGGCCTGAACGCCCAGCCGCCGCCGGTCAGTTGGTGGATGCCGGCGGGCGAGGGCCGCTCGCCGGGTCGGTGCGGGGTGCGTCGTCGGCGTCGGCGGCATGCCTTCGGTGTTCGGTCACGTCAGGGTCGACCTCGTCGGCCCGCCGAAACTGGGCGTCCTGCTCGGTTCGCTGGGCCGTGGCGTGCTCACCGCGCTCCTGGGCCTGCAACTCCAACCGCTGCGCTGCGGCCGCCGAGCGGTCCGCCTCAGCGCGGGCCTGTCGGGCCACCGCCTCCTGCTCGGTGGCCTCGGCCTCCTGCACCCGGACGGCCCGCTCGTCCCCCGCGGCCCGGGTCCGGATCTCCTCTGCTTCCTGCCGGCGACGGTCCTCGGTGCGTCGGGCGCTCAGCCGCGCCGCGACCAGCGCGAGTACCGCGAGCACCACCACAACCACGACGATGACGATGATGACCGTTCTACTCATGTGCATCCTCCTGGTCGGGTGCGCGCGGATCGGCGCACCTGCTGGGTCGAGGATTGCCCATCACGGGTGCTGGTGGCAACAGCAACAGTCGTCACAGGGCATCGGTTCGGGCGGAAAGAGTTGGTCAGGACACCGCCCGGACCAGCTGCACCAGCGCGGAGCTGACCTCCTCGGGGGCTTCCTGGTGCGGGAAGTGGCCGACCCGCGTGAGCATCCGGTAGTCGCGTTCCGGCGCCCACGGCGACGAGGCGTCGGCTGTCCCGGGGAGCAGGCAGGGGTCCAGGGCGCCGTGCACTTGCACCACGGGTACCCGCACCCGCCCGCCCACGTCGGCAGCGAAGCGGCGACCTTCGTTGCGCACCTGGCTGCGCAGCGCCCAGCGGTAGTACTCCATAGCCGAGTGCGCGACACCGGGCACCTGTACGGCGGACCGGTTTCGGCGCACCACCTCGGCGAACCCCGGCGCCGTTGGCCAATCCGGGCCCGACCAACGCCGCAACAACACCTCGACCTCAGCGCCGTCGTGGCGGACCAAGGCACGCTCCGGTCGAAACGGCAGCTGGTAACCCAGCGCGTATGCCGAAGCCCGGCCCTGACCCAGCGGCTGGGACCGGACGGCCCGGCGTAACGCCACCGGGTGCGGGGCGCTGATCAAGCCGAGACCGCTGATCAACCGTGGGTGCAGCGCGGCGACCGCCCAGGCGATCAACCCACCCCAGTCGTGGCCTACCACCACCGCCCGCGGGGCACCCAGTGCGCGCACCAGTCCGGCGACGTCCCCGGCCAGGGTCCAGCCGTCATACCCGCGGGGAGGTTTGTCGGTATCGCCGTAGCCGCGAAGGTCCACGGCGACGACCCGCGCACCGCCGTCGGCGAGTGCGACCATCTGGTGGCGCCAGCTCCACCAGAACTCCGGGAATCCGTGCAGCAGCAACACCAGTGGGCCACCCGCGTCGGCGCCGTCGGCTTCGGCGATGTGGAACCTGATGCCGTTGGCGTGCACGTCGCGGTGCGTCCACGGGCCGTCGATCCGCACACTGGAGGGGTTCGGCGGCATAGGGCGGCGGGCTCAGTGCGAGCCGGGCAGGACCTTGGCGTTGTCCTTCACCGCGTCGATGGTTTTCGCCGGTTTGCGCACTGTCCGCACCTTGCGGTAGCCGAGCAGGCCCGCAATGGCGGCCAGGACGACCATGATTGCGAACACGATGGCGAAAGCCGCCCAGCGCGGCAGCCACGTGTCGAGCAGCTCGGCGAGGGTGAAGAACAGGAAGAACGTGCTGTACAGCCCGATGACCCCGGCGACGATGAAGAAGATCCCGCCGCGTACCGCCTTCTTGGCTTCGCCAGTGACCTCCGCCTTTGCCAGCTCCACCTCCGCGCGGACCAGGGTGGATACCTGGGCGGTGGCATCCTTGACGAGGTCGCCGATGCTGCCGGTGCCTGCCATCCGCACGTCCACGTCGGACAGCGGTATCGAGGCGACCGTCGTCGGCACCCCGTCCCGGGTGGTCTGGTCTGTTGCGCTCAACTCGGCCCCTCCACATCGCTGCTGCCAGCAGCTGCCCGGGGGCCGGCCGCTGATCGTCGTTGGGTCATGGTGCCACGAGTGGCCAGCCCCCGGGGTGACCGGCGGCTACCGCATCGCCTCGGGTCACTCGCCGGCGTCGAACACGTCGAACGCGTCATGGGTGCCTGGCGCAGTCGCGGTGGCGGCGCGCCGGGCAGCGAACACCCGACCCCGGCGCACCAGCAGCGTTGCACCGAGCAGGGAGGCAACGGCCGAGGCCACCAGGATCGCCGCCTTCGCCGTGTCAACCTGCTGCTGACCGGCACCCGCGAGGCCCAGCTCGGCGATCAGCAGGCTCACGGTGAACCCGATGCCGCCCAGCACCGACAGCGCCAGCATGTCGCGGTTGCCCAGGTAGCGGGGCCGCGCGGCGAGCCCGATCCGCACCGCCAGCCACGACACCCCGAAGATGCCCACCACCTTTCCCACCAGCAGCCCGGCGATCACGGCCAGCGCGATCCGGTCGGCGCTCAACGAACCCACCAGGTCGGGAGTCAGCGCAACCCCTGCGGCGAACAGCGCGAACACCGGGACGCACACCGCGGCGGAGAACGGCTGAACCCGGTGCTCCAGGCGCACGGCGGGCGATTCGGTCTCGCCGTCGTCGGTTCGCACCCTGGTAAGCAGGCCCAACGCGACGCCGGCCAGGGTGGCGTGCACTCCCGTCTCGTGCACCGCGTACCAGGTCACCAGCGCCAACGGCACATACAGCAGCGGGGTGGTGATACGTCGGTGCTGGGCCCAGGCGTAGAGCAGCAGGCACCCCACCGCCGCAGCCACCCACCCCACAGCCAGCCCGGCGGTGAACAGCACTGCGATGATGACGATCGCCACCAAATCGTCCACCACGGCCAGGCTCAGCAGGAACACCCGGGCGCTACTGGGCAGCTTCGACCCGGTCAACGCCAGGATTCCCAGCGCGAACGCGATGTCGGTGGCCACCGGGATCGCCCAGGCCTGCCCGATCCCCGGGGTGCCCCAACCCACGCCCAACGCGACGAGCGCCGGGACAGCGACCCCGCCGAGCGCGGCGACGATGGGCAGGGTGGCGCTCTTGCGGTCGGCAAGCTCACCGACGACGAGTTCGCGTTTGACCTCCAACCCGGCGACGAAGAAGAACACCGCCAGCAACCCGTCCTTGGCCCAGGTACCGACGGTCAGGTCCAGGTGCAACGCCGACGGCCCGATGCGGTAGTCGCGCAACGTCAGATAAGAGTCGCCAAGCGGGGAGTTCACCCAGATCAGCGCGGCCGCCGCCGCAAGCAGCAACAGGGCGCCCCCGACGGTTTCGGTGCGCAGAAAGCGAGCCAGCTCTGCGGTACTGGGCGTCGCGGCCCGGATAGCGGCTGCCGGGCGTCGGGGTAGTCGGGGCAAGTCGTCCTCCGGAGGTGGGCAGCGTTATACGGCTGCCGACCAGACTTCCCGGCGCTCCGGGCACGATCCTATCGGGTGTCCGTCGAGGGCTCCCGCCACTGCGACCCCTGCGCTCTCAGCCTTCGGCTGGCTTGCTCAACCCCGAACTAATCAGCGACATCACCGTGGCGTCGGCGAGCGTGGAGGTGTCACCGACCTCCCGGTTCTCGGCGATGTCGCGCAGCAGCCGGCGCATGATCTTGCCCGAGCGGGTCTTCGGCAGCTCCGGGACGACCATGATCTGGCGGGGTTTCGCGATGGGGCCGATCTCCTTGGCAACGTGGTTGCGGAGCTCGGTGATGTAGGCGTCACCGTCTTGGGCCTGCCCGCCGCGCTGGATGACGAACGCCACGATGCCCTGACCGGTGGTCGCATCCGACGCCCCGACCACCGCGGCCTCGGCCACCGACGGGTGGCTGACCAGCGCGGACTCCACTTCGGTGGTGGAGATCCGGTGCCCGGACACGTTCATCACGTCGTCCACCCGACCGAGCAACCAGATGGCGCCGTCGGCGTCGTACTTGGCGCCGTCCCCGGCGAAGTACCAGCCCTGCTCGGCGTAGCGCGACCAGTAGGTGTCGCGGTAGCGGTCCATGTCACCCCAAATACCGCGCAGCATCGCGGGCCAGGGCTTGTCCAGCACCAGGTAGCCGGTGACCTCCCCGCCATCGGCGGTGTCCAGCAGAGTTCCCTCCTCGTCCACGATGGCCGCGGAGATGCCCGGCAGGGTGGCCATCGCCGAGCCCGGTTTGCAGGCGGTCAACCCGGGCAGCGGGGCGATCATGATGGCCCCGGTCTCGGTTTGCCACCAGGTGTCCACGATGGGGCAGCGCCCCCCGCCGATCACGTCGCGGAACCACATCCACGCCTCGGGGTTGATCGGCTCACCGACGCTGCCCAGCACGCGCAGGCTGGACAGGTCGTGGGCGTCGGGGATCTCCCTGCCCCACTTCATGAACGTGCGTACCAGCGTGGGGGCGGTGTAGTAGATCGACACCCCGTACTTCTCGATGATGTTCCAGTGCCGGTGCTCGTCCGGCGAGTTCGGGGTGCCCTCGTAGACGACCTGGGTGACGCCGTTGCTCAGCGGCCCGTACACGATGTAGCTGTGCCCGGTGACCCAGCCGATGTCGGCGGTGCACCAGTAGACGTCCTTGCCGGCCTTGTGGTCGAAGACGTTGTGGTGGGTGTAGCTGGTCTGGGTGAGGTAACCGCCGCAGGTGTGGATGATGCCCTTGGGCTTACCGGTGGTGCCGGAGGTGTACAGCACGAACAGTGGGTGCTCGGAGTCGAAGGGCTGCGCGGTGTGCTCCGGGGAGGCATCGGCCATGAGCTCGTGCCACCACAGGTCGCGGCCTTCGGTCCAGCTCACCTCCGTCTCGGTGCGGCGCACCACCAGCACGTGTTTGATGCTGGCGGCCCCGTCCACAGCTTCGTCGACGGCGTCTTTGATCGGGGCGGGCTTGCCGCGGCGCCACTGACCGTCGGTGGTGACCACCAGCTTGGCGTCGGCGTCGTCGATCCGGGAGCGCAGCGCTCCGGCGGAGAACCCGGCGAAGACGACGGAGTGGGTGAGCCCCAGTCGGGCGCAGGCCAGCATCGTGATGATCGCCTCCGGGATCATCGGCATGTACACCGCGACCCGGTCCCCGCTGATAAGGCCCAGCTCGGTGAACGCGTTGGCGGCCTTGCTGACCTCAGCCAGCAGGTCGGCGTAGGTGAGGTCGCGGCTGTCGCCGGGCTCGCCCTCCCAGTGGATGGCCACCCGGTCCCCGTTGCCGGCCTCGACGTGGCGGTCCACGCAGTTGTAGGCGACGTTCAGCTTGCCGCCGACGAACCACTTCGCGACGGGGGCGTCCGACCAGTCCAGCACCTGGGTCCACGGCTCGTGCCAGTGCAGGCGCTGCGCCTGGGTGGCCCAGAACCCCTCCCGGTCGGCGTCGGCGGCGGTCTGCAGCTCGGGCCCGGCGTTGGCCTGGGCGGTGAACTCCGGGCTGGGGGGAAAGACCCGTGCTTCGGGGTGGCCGTGGTCGGTCTCGGACGTCGTCGTCATGGGGTCAACTTATGCGGCACACGTCACACGGGCCACATTCGTTCAGCCGGGGTTTCGGTGAGCGGGACGTGTGCTGAGACGAATGGGCCTACCGTGGCGGGTCGTGCCCGCAGACCCGCTCGCCGCGCTGACCGACCTCCCGGGTGTGGCCGAGGCGGCGGACTCGGCTCGCGACGCCGTGGACGCGGTGCACCGCCACCCGGCCAACCGCCGTGGTTGGGCTGCCAGTGCCAGCGAGGCGTCGGTGCGGGCGGCCCGATCTTCGTCGGGGCTCGACGGTGGGCCAACCCAGCTGGCCTCCGACGTGCATGACCCGGTGCTGGCGGGCGCGCTGCGGGTGGCGGCGGCGCTGGACGGGCAGGTCGCGCGGTGGCCGCGGTCGCCGTTGCAGGTGCTGGCGCGGCTGCACCTGCTGGCCGCGGCGGACCTGGCCCCGCAGGCCGAGCTGGGGCGTCCTCGGCCCGGTACGGGGGGACGGTTAGAACTGCTGGGCCAGCTCAGCACCGGCGGCACCCGGGTGCCCGCGGCGGTGCTGGCCGCGGTGGTGCACGGCGAGCTGCTGGGGTTGGCAGCGTTCGGCACCGCGGATGGGGTGGTGGCCCGGGCAGCCTCGCGCCTGGTGCTGGTGAGCACCGGACTCGACGTGCACAACCTGACGGTGCCGGAGGTGAGCTGGCTACGGCATCCGGCGCAGTACCATTCCGCGGCAGCGGGTTTCGCTGCTGGCACGCCGGAGGGGGTGGCGGCCTGGGTGATCGGCTGTTGCGCGGCGCTGGCGGCCGGGGCGCGCGAGGCCGGCTCCATCGCGGACGCCGCCGCGAGCTGATCCGGGTCAACGAGCCCGCCCCGTCCACTCACCGGGACTAACCTCGCAGCCATGCAATTCCGACCCGCGCGCCGCGACCCGAGCAAGCTCACCGAGGCCCCCGGCTTCCGGGAGTACGTCCGCGACCACTGGGGCCCCGCCGACCGCGAGCCCCGGGTCCTGGCCGGTCAGGCGCTGGCCGCGGCCGAGCACCGCGCCAAGCTGTCGCATGCCTTCCCCGGTCAGCGCATCGCGGTCGCTGCCGGGCGCGCCCCGGTGCGCTCTAACGACAGCGACTACGAGTTCCGACCGGACTCGGACTTCCTCTGGCTCACCGGGTGCACCGCCGAGGGCGCTGTGCTGCTCATGCACCCCAGCGGCGACAGCCACGACGCGGTGCTGCACCTGCGCGAACCGGCCGGGCCCGACGAGGCGGACTTCTTCGCCAGCGCCCGCGACGGTGAACTCTGGGTGGGTGCGGTGGCGGGGTTGGCGCAGTGGAGTACCGCGTTGGGTATCACCTGCCGGCCGCTGGAGGAGCTGCCTGCAGCGCTGCGCGGCAACTACCCGGCGCTGCTGGCCACCCGGGGGGTCGAGCCGCTGTTGGACGCGCTGGTCACCGGTGGTGGTGGGCAGCTGCGGCAGGCGTTGGCCGAGCTGCGCCGGGTCAAGGACGACTGGGAGGTGGCGCAGCTGCAAGCCGCTGTCGACGCCACCGTCGTCGGCTTCGGTGAGGTAGCGACGGAGTTGGCGCAGGCCGAGCGCGCCGGCGGTGAACGGTGGCTGCAGGGCACCTTCGACCGGCGGGCGCGCACCGCGGGCAACGGCGTGGGTTATTCCTCCATCCTTGCTGCGGGCGCGCATGCCCCGGTGCTGCACTGGGTGCGCAACGACGGTGCGGTCCTGCCGGAGGACCTGCTGCTGATGGACGCCGGGGTGGAGGCCACCTCCTACTACACCGCCGACGTCACCCGCACGTTCCCCGTCGGCGGAGAATTCAGCGACGCCCAACGCCAGGTGTACGACCTGGTGCACGCCGCGCACGTCGCTGCGATGGCCGAGGTCAAGCCGGGCGCGCCCTACCGAACCTTCCAGTCCACGGCGATGCGGGTGCTCGCCGAGGGCCTGCACGACTGGGGCCTGTTGCCGGTGAGCGTGGCGGAATCGCTGGAGCCCAAAGGTCAGCAGCACCGCCGCTACATCGCCTGCGGGGTCGGGCACTTCCTTGGCCTGGACGTGCATGACTGCGCGAACTCTTCCGCGGAGGCCTACCACGACGGGGTGCTGGAGGAAGGGATGGCGCTGACGGTGGAGCCGGGGCTGTACTTCCACGCCAACGACCTCACCGTGCCGACTGAGCTGCGCGGTATCGGGGTGCGCATCGAGGACGACCTGCTCGTGACGGCGGGCGGCAACCGAGTGCTGTCGCAGGCGTTGCCGATCACCGCCGACGGTATCGCGGACTGGGTACGGACGCGCCGCGTTTGACCGGGGGTGCCACGTCCTAGGGTTGTGAGCACCGTCTCACCCTGGAGGACCCGTGGGCCCCGATCCCCATAGCAGCACCGTGGACGACGTGCTGCGCCGCAGCGCCGGGCGCCACCCGGAACGCACCGCCCTGGTGTACGCCGACCGCAGCTGGACCTACGCGCAGCTGGACGACGCCGTGTCCCGGGCTGCGGCGCACCTGCTGTCGCTGGGCTTGCAGCCGGGGGAGCGGGTCGCCGCGGTAGGTGCCAACTCCGATGCCTACCTGTTGGCCTTCCTCGGGTGCGCCCGCGTCGGCTTGGTGCACGTCCCGGTGAACTACGCCCTGACTGGTGACGAGCTGGCCTACCTGCTGGCCCAGTCCGGCAGCCGGGTGGCACTGGTCGACCCCGAGTTGCGGGCGGGTGTGCTGGGGGTCCTCGCCGACACCGCCGTCGAGCAGGTGCTGACCCTGCACGGCGAGGACGACGCCGTGCTGCAGCAGTGGCGGAGCGGGCCGGTGAACGAGGTCGCCACCGTCGTCGCCGACACCGACCTCGTTCAGCTGCTCTACACCTCGGGGACCACGTCGAAGCCCAAGGGCGCCATGATGACCCACCGCGCTCTGGTGCACGAGTACGTCTCCACGGTGCTCGCCCTGGGATGCGCACCCGAGGATGACCCGCTGCACTGCATGCCGCTGTACCACTCGGCGGGGATGCACGTGTTCCTGATGCCCTACCTGGCCGTCGGGGCCACCAACCACCTGATGACCCGCCCGGACGTCGGCGAGGTGCTGCGCCGGGTGGAGGCTGATCGCCGCGGCGCATTGTTCCTGGCTCCGACGGTGTGGGTGCCGCTGGCTAACCACCCGGACCTGGGCACCCGCGATCTGTCGTCGTTACGCAAAGCGTTCTACGGCGCTTCGATCATGCCGGGACCGGTGCTCACCCGGTTGCGCGAGCGGCTACCCACGCTGGGGTTCTACAACTGCTTCGGCCAGTCCGAGATCGGGCCGCTGGCCAGCGTGCTCTCCCCAGTTGAGCACGCCGACCGGCCGCAATCCTGCGGTCGCCCAGTGCTCTTCGTGCAAGCCCGGGTGGTCGATGACACCGGGGCAGATGTAGCGCCGGACACCGCCGGTGAGCTGCTCTACCGCTCCCCGCAGCTGTGCACCGGCTACTGGGACGACCCGCACGCGAGCAAGGAGGCGTTCCGTGACGGGTGGTTTCACTCCGGTGACCTGGTCCGCCAGGACGCTGCGGGATTCATCACCGTGGTCGACCGGATCAAGGATGTGATCAACACCGGCGGGGTGCTGGTGGCCTCCCGGGAGGTGGAGGACGCGCTCTACACCCACCCCGCGGTGGCCGAGGTCGCCGTGATCGCTTTGCCGCACGAACGGTGGATCGAGGCTGTGACCGCCGTGGTGGTGCTGCGCGAGGGGGCTAGTGCCAACGAGGCGGAGCTGATCGAGCATGCTCGGACGTCGCTGGCGCCGTTCAAGGTGCCCAAGGCCGTGCATCTGGTGGCCGAGCTACCTCGTAACCAGAGCGGCAAGTTGCTCAAGCGGGTGTTGCGCGAGGAGCTGAGCGCCGACGCCCCTGGCTAGCGGAGCCCGACTGATGGGTCGCACGACGCACGAGGACCCCGGACCGAGGGAGTCCGGGGTCCTCGAGCACGAGCAGCCTGGTTACCAAGCGTGCAGTGGGCGCCGTGTACGTGGCCTCGGCGTCCTCCGGGCGTCATTCGCCCGGTGCGCAGGCCCACGGCGTCAGTCTGGCCAGGCGCGCTCGGCGTGGGTACCGGGTTGCTCGTGCTGGGATTCTCGAACGGGAGCCAGGACCTTCTCTTCCGGTCCGGACTTGGCCTTTCGGGATTCCGTCCCCCTGTTCTACCCCGTGATCGTCGTCACAGCAAGAGCCTTTTGGGGGGGATCGTTCAGCGGTTGCGTCGACGGCGAGCCAGCCCGTACCAGGTGGCGCAGGCCGCGGCAGCGCCCAGTCCCAGCGCAGCGGTCGCTACCGCCGAGCTCGACGCCGTGGGGATCCGCGCCCGCAGCGACACCGGGTCGGAGAAGGTCAGCACCGGCCAGCCGCGCAGGACTGCTTCCTTGCGCAGCGCCCGGTCGGGGTTCACCGCTGTCGGGTGGCCCACCTCGGCGAGCATGGGCAGATCGGTGACCGAATCGGAGTATGCGTAGCACTGGCTGAGGTCGTAGCCCCGGACGGCTGCCAGCCTGCGCAGCTCTGCGGCCTTGGCCTCGCCGTAGCAATAGAACTCCACGTCACCGGTGTATCGGCCGTCCACCTCGACCATCCGAGTACCGACGCTGAGGTCGGCGCCGACCATCGCCGCGATAGGGGCGACCATCTCCTGCCCGGACGCCGACACCACCACCACGTCGTGGCCCTGAGCGGCGTGCTCAGCGATCAGCGCAGCGGCCTCCGCGTACACCAGCGGGTCAACGACGTCGTGCAGGGTCTCCGCCACCAGGGCACGCACCTGACGCACCTCCCAGCCGGCGCACAGCGCGGTGAGATGAGCGCGCATGCGTTCCATCTGGTCGGAATCGGCCCCTGCCAGCAGGAACATGAAGTGGGCGTAACTGCTCTTGAGCACCGCGCGCCGATTGATCAGCCCCTGGTGAAAGAACGGCTTGCTGAACGCCATCGTCGAGGACCGGGCGATGATGGTCTTGTCCAAGTCGAAGAACGCGGCAACCGGGGTGTCGGCTGGCGCAGTTGTCAGGGACACCCGCCGAGCATAGGTGCGCGGCCCGCCCCAGCACCGGTGAGATCGGGAGTGCCCAACTGAGGATCATGTCGGGGTACAGTCAGCGGCGGTTCGGGCTTGTTCCGAACGAGTTCAGCCCGACCCCCCGGGGCTGAACTCGACGACCCCCGCCCCTCCCCCGTGGCGGGGGTCGTCCCATCTCCGGAAGTGAGTGCCTGAGGCACCAAGTTGTCCACATCGGGCTGGGTTGTCCACAGATCTCGGTGCCGAGCCCCTGGGACGACGCCGACGGCGCACGGTGGCTGCACACGAGTCGGGTGCAGCCCGCTCACCGGAGCCGACGGAGCATCCCGTGACCAGTCCGAATCCCACTCCCTGCCGGGTTCTCGCGCTCGTCGCCGACCCCACGTTGCAGGAGGAGCTGCTGCGGCTGGCCGCCGCCGCCGGGTGCGACCTCGAGCTGGCCGTCGACGTCACCGGGGTCAGGGTGCCCTGGGCGCGAGCTCCGCTGGTACTGCTGGACGCTCGCGCGGCGGCCCGGTGCGCCGCGGCCGGGCTGCCCCGCCGGGAGGGGGTCCTGGTACTGAGTGCGGACTCCGATGGCGACGAACTCTGGCGTAGCGCAGTCGCCGTTGGCGCCGAGCACGTCGTAGCGCTGCCCGAGGGCGAGGGGTTTCTGGTGGCGGCCCTGGGGGAGCGGGTGGAGCGGGCCGACGACGGCGGCCGGGTGCTGGCCATTCTCGGGGGCCGCGGTGGTGCTGGGGCGTCGGTGCTGGCCGCTGCGGTGGCCGTCGCCGCCGCGGAATCCGGTCGGCGGGCTCTGCTGGTCGACTGCGACCCGCTGGGCGGCGGCTTGGATCTGGTGCTGGGTGCGGAGAACACCGCGGGGTTGCGCTGGTCTGGGGTCGCGTTGACCGGGGGACGGGTGGCCGCCAGCGCGCTGCACGATGCGCTGCCGACCGTGGGTGGCTTGCTCACCGTGCTCGCCTGCGGGCGCGACGAGGTGGCCCCGACGCCGGAAGCGGTGGCCGCAGTGCTGGACGCGGGACGCCGGGCCGGTGACGTGGTGGTGTGTGACCTGCCCCGCACCGATGGCCCCACCACCCGAGCCGTTCTGGATCGTGCCGACAGCACCGTCGTGGTCGTCCCGGCCGAGGTGCGGGCATGTGCCGCCGCCGCCAGGGTGCTGGCCGCCGTTGGGCCCCGCGCAACTGGGCTCAGCGTCGTGGTCCGTGGCCCGGCGCCCGGGGGTCTGACCGCGGCCGACGTCTCGCGGGCGCTCGCTGTGCCGGTATCGGCCGCCACCCGGCCACATCCAGCGCTGGCCGCACAGCTCGAGCGGGGTGGACTGCCCCGCAGGGGCCCGTTGCCGACCGTGGCACGTCGGGTGCTCACCGCACTGCTGGACGCTGACCTCGCCCGGTCACGGCGGGCGGCATGATCACCGGGCAGGTGCTGGAGCAGGATGCGCTCCTGGAGCGGGTGCGTCACCGGTTGGCGGAGGTCCCCGGCCGGCTCAGCCCGGCCCTGGTGGCCACCGCGATCCGGGCCGAATCCGGCGGTGTGCTCGGCGACACCGACCTACTCGCGGCCCTGCGGGTGCTGCAGACCGAGTTGACCGGGGCCGGTCCGTTGGAGGCGTTGCTGCGCGAGCCGGACACGGCGGACGTGCTGGTCACCGCGCCGGATGAGGTGTGGGTGGACCGGGGTGCCGGGTTGGTCCGCACCGATGTGCGGTTCACCGATGAGGCCGCGGTGCGCCGCTTGGCGCAACGACTGGCCCTGTCGGCAGGTCGTCGGCTCGATGAGGCGCAACCGTGGGTGGACGGCCGGCTGCCGCAGGCGGGATACGGCGGCACCGGGGTGCGGCTGCATGCCGTACTGCCCCCGGTCGCGGCGGACGGGACGACGCTGTCGCTGCGGGTGCTGCGCCCGGCCACCCAGGGACTGGACGCACTGGTCGCCACCGGCGCTGTGCCAGCCGGTGCCGCCCGACTGCTGGAGGCGGTGATCACCGCGAGACTGGCATTCCTGGTGGTGGGGGGCACGGGTGCGGGCAAGACCACCTTGCTCGCCGCGCTGCTGGCTACGGTCGATCACCGCGAACGGATCGTGTGCGTGGAGGACGCCGCCGAGTTGGCGCCGCAACACCCGCACGTGGTGCGCCTGGTGGCCCGCGCGGCCAACGTCGAAGGGGTCGGCGAGGTCACGGTGCGCCAGCTGGTGCGCCAGGCGCTGCGGATGCGACCGGACCGGGTGGTGGTGGGGGAGGTGCGCGGTGCGGAGGTCGTCGACTTGCTCACTGCGCTGAACACCGGTCATGACGGTGGGGCGGGCACTGTGCACGCGAACTCCCCCCGCGAGGTCCCGGCCCGGCTGGAAGCGCTGGCCGCGCTCGGGGGGATGGCGGCCCCCGCCCTGCACAGCCAGTTGGCCGCTGCCGTCCAGGTGGTGTTGCACGTGCACCGCGGACCGGATGGCGCACGGGGGCTGGCCGCGGTGGGAGTACTGGTGCGATCGGCGTCCGGGGTCGTGACGGTGCTGCCAGCGTGGTCGCGCAGCGGGGGCTCCGAGCAGGGCTGGGCGACGTTGGTCGAGCTGCTCGCCGATCGGGGGGTGACGGTGTGACCGCGTCACTGTTCGCGCTGGCTGCTGCCGTGTTGATGGCGCCGGGGGCGGTCGGGCGGCGGCGGCTGCTGGCGGTGACGTCGGTGCGGCGCAGCCACGCGTGGACGTGGCGCGGCACGTCCGCGTTGGGTTCGGTGGTGTTGGCGGCGTCGGTCGCCGCGGTGCTGTTCGGACCGCTGCCCGCGTTGGCCGCCACCCTCGTCACCGCGACTGTCTACCGGCGGTGGCGGGCCCGGCTCGTGGCCCGCCGCGGCGCTCGGGCACACAGCGAGCTCGCTGGCGCGGTCGAGGTCCTCGTCGCCGAGCTCCGAGTGGGTGCGCACCCGGCCACGGCTTGCGCGGTCGCTGCCACCGAGGTCGGCGGCACGGTGGCCCGGGTGTTCGCCGAGGCGGCCGCCCGGGCCCGGCTGGGGGGAAGTGCGCCCGACGGGCTGCGTTCGGGTGAGCCCGCACTGGATGCCGAGCTGGGTCGGATGGCGGCAGCATGGCGGGTGGCCGACGAGCGTGGGGTGGCCCTCGCGGAGCTGCTCGACGCCGTGCGGCGCGACCTGTCCGGACGCAGCCGGTTCCGCAGTCGCACCGAGGCCGGGTTGGCCGGGGCGCGGGCCACCGCAGCGATCCTGGCGGCGCTGCCGCTGCTGGGCATCGCGCTGGGCCAGGCCGTCGGGGCAGCCCCTGTCCAGTTGTTGCTCGGCAGCACCGCCGGCGGCTTGCTGCTCGTCGTGGGCACTGCTCTGGTGTGCGCCGGGCTGGCCTGGTCGGGTGCGATCACCGCGGCGGTGGGTGGGCGATGAGCACCGTGCCGCTGCTGGCACTGGCCGTGGCGCTGCTGGTGGCACCCGGCGCGGGCGCTGCCCGCCGACGGACCCGAGCGCTGCTCGTGCCAGCGGGCGCCGCGTGGAACCGGTGGGCCGGTGCGGCACCACTGCTGGCCGCGGGCTTGTGCGGGGCGGCAGTGGCGTTAGGAATGGGCGGTATCGGCGGGGCGCTGGGCGGGGCTGCACTCGCCGCTGGTGTGTACACCGCCATGCGGCGCTTCGGTGGTGAGCGCCCCGAACAGGTCGACCCGCTGGCGGTGGCCGGCACCCTGGACCTGCTCGCGGCCTGCCTGCGCTCGGGGTTGCCGCTGGCGACGGCGGCCGCCGCGGTCGCAGCGAGCGCACCGGAGCGAGTGGCCTCGGCGCTGCGCCAAGCCGGTGATCTGTTGGTGCTGGGTGCCGAGCCGGAAGTGGCCTGGGCTGCGGCGGCGGCCGAACCGGCGACGGAACCGTTGGCCCGCCTGGCCCGGCGCTCCGCCCGGTCCGGCGCGTCGTTGGCTGCGGGCGTGGCGGAACTGGCCGGCCAGCAGCGCGCGGCGGCCGAGGACACCGCCGCTGCCGCCGCCGAGCGAGCCGGTGTGCTGGTGACCGGGCCGCTCGGCCTGTGCTTCCTGCCGGCGTTCCTATGCCTGGGCGTGGTGCCTGTGGTGCTGGGCCTGGCGGGACCGGTGCTGCGCGGCGGCATCGTCGGATGAGCTTCCCCCAGGGGAGATTCCGCGGTGGATGGTCCGCCGCGGGTGTTGAGGAGGGACACATGATGGGGATCAAACAGCGATTGCAGAACACCGTGCTCGAACTGGCGGTCGCCGACGACGGGATGTCGACCGCGGAGTACGCCATCGGCACCATCGCCGCGGCGGCCTTCGGGGCGGTGCTCTACACCGTGGTGACGGGTGATTCCGTGGTCGGTGCGCTCACCGGGCTGGTGCAGCGGGCACTGGCGCCGACCATCTGATGCGCGTGGTCAGCCGGGTCCGTGCCCGCCTCGCAGGGGAGCGTGGCGCCGTGACGGTGGAGGCGGCGATCGCCTTGGCGTCGCTGACGGTGGTGCTGCTGCTCGCCGTCGCAGCGGTGCTGGCCGCCGCTGCCCAGGTGCAGTGCCTGGACGCGGCGCGGGAGGCGGCCCGGCTGACGGCCCGCGGTGAGGGTGAGCGGGCGGCGAGCGTGGCTGCGCAAGTGGCCCCTGCGGGCGCGACGGTGCAGGTCAGCACCGCCGGTGACACCGTGGTGGTGGTGGTCAGTGCCCGCAGTGCGATGCTGCCGGGGCTCGACCTGCGGGCGCAGGCCGTCGCGGTGCTGGAGCCGTGATGTGGGCAGCGGCGGGTGACGAGCGTGGTTCGGCAACGGTCCTAGCCGTGGGGATGATCGCGGCGCTGGTGACGGTGAGCACCGCCGCGGTTGCGCTGGGAGCCGCGGTGGGCACCCGTCACCGTGCCGAGGCCGCTGCTGACCTCGCGGCCCTTGCGGCGGCAGCCCGTGCGGTGCAGGGGGTCGCAGCGGCCTGCGACAGCGCGCGGGTGGTGACCGAAGGCATGGGCACCGAGCTGGTGCGTTGCGACCTGGACGGCTGGCACGCGGTGGTGCAGGTGCGGGCGCAGGGTCCGGTCTCGGTGCTCGGATGGGGCAGCGGGCACGGCAGGGCGCGGGCCGGCCCGGTGCCGCCGTGAGTAGCGTGGACTGCCGGTGCGAGCGGCGCGCTCAGCGGCGCAGGGGGGTTCCGTCGGCGGCCAGGTGATCGCGCCAACTCCGGCTGGGCCGCCACCCGAGCAGGCGGCACGCCTTGGCGCTGGATATCCCCGAAGCGTCCACCCGGTCCAGTGCCCGCACCTCGATCGTGTCGCCGTAGTGCTCGCGCACCGCGGCCGCCAGGTCGCGACCACCCACGTTGTCCGGGCTGGCGATGTAGAACACCTCGTGGCCGGGTAGGTCGCTCTGCACCCCCAACACCAGTGCGTCGGCGAGGTCGAGCACGTCGATGTAACTCCACAAGCTGGGGGTCAGTTCGTCGCGGTCGCGCAGCAGAGGTCCAAGGTTGCGTTCGTAGTTCTGCGGGGTCTGCACCCAGGACGGTCGGATAGAGATGCACCGGAGGTCGCTGCGCCGCACGGCAGCGTCGCACAGCTGCTCGCCGAAGTGCTTGGCCAGGGCGTAGGGGTCCTGCGGGGCAATCGGGTGTTCCTCATCGACCGGCACGTAGCTGGGCAGGAAGTCACGCTCGGGGAAGAAGAACCCGGGGACGGTCTCGCTGGAGAGGTTCACCAGCCGGGTGACACCGAACCGCACCGCGGCCTCGAGCACGTTGAACGTCGACATCAGGTTGTTGGCGAACACCACGTGCGCGGGGTTCTGGGTCGGCTCCGGGATGGCCGCGGAGTGCACCACCGCGTCGTGTCCGCGGACCACGGCGTAGGCGTCACCGGCGTCGGTCAGGTCGGCCTGCAGGTACCCGGCGGCGTTGGGCTCGGCACGGTCGAAGACCGGCCTTGCAAGATCGCACGCGGTGACGGCGTGACCGGCCACCTGCAGCGCGCTGACCGCGGCGCTACCTACCTTCCCGTGTGCGCCAGTGACCAGAACCTTCACGATGGGCCTCCTGACGCTGGGCAGCCCCACAACGGGCCCGCTGCACGCAGTATGTGTACACGACGCCGCTCCGCCGACCCCACCCTCGCGTTATGTACAGATACTGCGCTCGGAGCGCCAGAGCTGGCCGCGTTATCTGTACATAACGCGAGGGGTGAGGTCCGTAGCGCGCGCGGGCTGTCCTCCCGGCCGCGAACGTGGTTCACTTATCCCTGGTCGCAGCTTCTGTGTTCGTAGGTCTTGAAAAAGTTCTCGCGCTCGCAGGATCGTCGTTGCGGGTGTGGTGTGTCGAAAATTCTCCGTTCGTCGGGGTGTCGAGGCAGGCTCCACCCCCAGCCGGCCCGGCGGGTCGCACGTGCGATTCACCGCACTCAGCTTTCGTAAGAGGAGATACAGGCATGGCACAGGGAACTGTGAAGTGGTTCAACGCGGAGAAGGGGTTCGGCTTTATCGCCCCCGAGGATGGTTCCGCTGACGTCTTCGTCCACTACTCCGAGATCTCGGGCAGCGGCTTCCGCACCCTCGAGGAGAACCAGCGCGTGGAGTTCGAGGTCGGCCAGGGCACCAAGGGCCCGCAGGCGACCGGCGTCCGCGCGGTCTGAGCAGTCCGCTCAGCTTCACCGAGCCCCCACCGTCTGATCGACGGTGGGGGCTCGGTCGCGTGCCAACTAGTCGTTTCATCCGAGGGAGACCACTGTGCGATCGCACACCCGGTTCGTGAGCGCGGTCGGCGCGGCAGGATTGCTCCTGCTTGCCGGATGCTCCACCCCCGCGCCAGCGACGCCTTCGCCGCCATCATCTGCGGCGTCCAGCACCCCTGCCCCGGCCGGGCCCACCAGCGCATCTCCAAGCAGCCCACCCACCGCGGCGGCGACGGCCTGGGCAGCGAAGTTCTGCACCGCGGTCGCGCCACTGTCCGCCCTCGGTGCCCTACCCAATCCGGACACGTCCACCCCCGCCTCCACCAAGGCGACCCTGGTGAGTTTCTATACCGCGGGCGCGGGCGCGTTCTCCCAAGCGGCCGCCGCGCTGGGCCAGGTCGGCCCACCGCCGGTCGCGGGCAGCGAACAACTGACCCAGCAGTCGGCGGATGCGCTCACCCGGTCGGCCGCCCAGTTCACCGGCCTGGCCGCCACCGCGCAGGCCGCGGACCCGGCGAACACCGCGGCCATCGGCGGCCTGGTCACCGGTTTCCGGGACGCCGTCACCTCGCTGCAAGCCACCTTCGCCGGACTGAACCAGACGCGTGCACCCGGGATCACCGCCGCCATCGCGGCCGCGCCGTCGTGCGCTGCACTGGCGGCCCCGCCACCTTCACGATGACGTCACGGTGGCAATGCTGCGATGCGGAGACCCCGTGGGAAGGTGAACGGGAGAAGGTCTGCGGGCGGAGGTGGCGGTGACCGACGCGCTTCGCCCCCTGGCACGCCCACGGCTCTACGAGCAGCTCGTACAACGGCTGCGCGAGCACGTTGCCGAGACGGGGCTGCGGGCGGGCGACCGGTTGCCGCCCGAGCGGGAGCTGGCCGAACGGTTGGGGGTCAGCAGGAACTCCCTGAAGCAGGCCTTCGTGGTGCTGGAGGTGCAGGGTCTGCTCGATATCCGGCACGGTGACGGCACTTTCCTGCGTCGTGACGACCTGAACGCCGAACCACTGGAGGTGCTGCTGGAACGGAAGCAGCGCTTGCCTGACGTGCTCGATGCCCGAGAGGCGCTTGAGCTCAAGCTGGTCGAGCTGGCGGCGTCCCGCCACACCGAGGTGGACCTGGCCGCGATGGCGCAGGCGCTGACGGCGATGCGGGTGGACGTCGAGCAGGGCGGCCGGGGGGAGGAGGGTGACCGGCTGTTCCATGCCGCCGTCGCCGACGCGGGCCACAGTGCCATCCTGCAGGGCTTCTACCATGCCCTCGCGCCGCAGATCAGCGAGAGCCGTCGCGAGTCGCTGCGGCAGCCGGGGCGGCCCGAACAGTCGCTCGCCCAGCACGAACTGATCGCGGCTGCGGTGCAGGATGGGGATGCTGGAGCCGCCGTGGACGCCGTGCGCCAGCACGTTCGCAGCGTCGGGCGGGTGCGCCTGTTGGACTGGCAACCCTGAGCGGCTGACACCCTGAGCGGCTGGCAACTCTTGCCACCGTCCTCAGCGGGGCCGGGTGCGGCGAGCGAGGCGCTGCGCGGTGCCCATGGCGTTGAGCGCGTCGAGTTCGGCGCGCATGGCCCGCAGCAGTCGGTCGGCGAAGGCCCCGGGCTCATCAGCGGCGTCAGGCCGCTCGTCGACGACGACGTCGACGATGCGCTCCGCCCGCAATGCCAGGCTGCCGATGCCCTGTCGCTGCGCCAGCTCCGCGGCCCGCTCGGCGGTGCGGTGCAGAATGGCGCTGGCTCCCTCCGGTGGCAGCGGTGACAGCCAGGCGTGCCGCGCTGCGATCACCCGGTCGGCGTTGGCCAGGGCGAGTGCCGCCCCGCCCGAGCCTTGTCCGAGCAGCACAGCCAGCGTAGGAACGGTCAGCGACGCCGCGTCGTAGAGGCACGACGCGATCTGCTGGGCAATGCCCTGCTCCTCGGCGGCGGCGCTCAGTTCGGCGCCAGCGGTGTCGACCAGCGTGATCAAAGGCAGCCGCAGTTCCTCGGCCACGGCCATGCCGCGTCGGGACACCCGCAAGGCCGCCACCCCCAGCTCGGCACCGTCACCCTGGGCGTGGCGATCCTGGCCGACGAGGACGCACGGCGCGTCCCCGATGCGGGCCAGCGCCAGCACCACCTGAGGTCCCGTTCCGCCGCGACCGGTACCGGAGAGTTCGACGATGTCGACCGCACCGAGCGCCAGGATCTCGCGGACGCCAGGCCGGTCCCTGCGGCGGGTCCGCTGCACGGATTCCCATACCGGCGCCGTCTCGTCGGCCAGCGCGCCGGGTTCGTCGGTGAACACGGCGGCGACGGGGGTGGCGGTACTGCAGCGGGAGGGCCCGCACAGCACGTCCAGTGCCCGCACGGCCGAGCCCCGCACAGCCGAGAGCGGCAGCACGGCGTCCAGCAGGCCGTGCGCGCGCAGGTTCTCCGCCGTCTGCACCCCCGGGGGAAACGGTGCGTCGTGCAGTGCCTCATACACCCTGGGTCCGAGGAACCCGATCAGGGCACGGGGCTGCGCAGCGGTGATCTGGCCGAGTGAACCCCACGAGGCGAAGACCCCGCCGAGGGTGGGGTTGCGCAACCACACCAGGTACGCCAGCCCGCAGCGGCGGTGCGCGGCGAGTGCGGCGGCCACCGTGGCCATCTGCACGAACGCGGGCGTGCCCTCCTGCATGCGGGTGCCGCTGGACGCCGGTGCCGCCAGCAGCGGCAAGCCCCGCGCGGTGGCCTGGGTGATGCAGTGGGTGATCAGCCGTGCCGCGTGTAACCCGATCGAGCCGGCCAGGAACGCGTACTCACCGACGATCACCGCCACCGGCCGGCCATCCAGGCGCCCCTCGCCGACGACGACAGCCTCCTCGGTGCCGGCCCGCGTCCGCGCCGACGCGAGTTCGGCGGCGTAACTCGGCGTGTCCGGGTGCCACGGCTGCACCTGCGGTCCCCAGTCGAGGAAGCTGCCGGTGTCCAGTACCGCGTCCAGGACCTGTCGGGCACCACTCACGGCTGGGTCCTCGGGCGCTGCGCCAGCCAGGCACGGATAGCCGCTGCGTCGCCGTCGAGGGTCGGGGGGGCGAGGTGGTCGACCCTGGTGCGTTCGCTGCCGTCGGCCGGGTCGAAGAAGCGCAGCGGCGGTCCCGGCAGTGTGATGGGGCCCAGGGTGGCGTGGTCGACGTCGATGAGCAGTCCCTGGGACCGGGTCTGCTCGGCGGAGTACACCGCGTCCAGCGTCCGCACCTCCCCCACGGGGATGCCGGCCTGCTGCAGCTGCGCGATCAACTCGTCGGCGCCCATCTCGGCGAACCGCCGCTCCACCAGGTCTCGGACCTCGGCGGCGTGCGCTGCCCGCTCACCGTTGGTCGCCATACCCTCTTGCGCAGGGTCGAGGCCCAGGCAAGCGCAGAATCGCTGCCAGAGCCCTTCGCTGCCCACCGCGATCTGCACCGCCCCGTCGCGGCAGCGGAACAGGCCGTAGGGGTAGATCGAGGGGTGCTGGTTGCCTTGGGCGCGGCCTACTTCCCCGGCCACGGTGTACTTGGTGCCCTGAAAGCCGTGCACGCCGACGACGGCCGCCAGCAAGGAGGTGCGCACCACCTGGCCGCGTCCGGTGCCGGCCCGCTCCAGCAGCGCGGCCAGCACCCCGTACGCGCCGTACATCCCGGCCAGGATGTCGGCTATCGGGGTGCCCACCTTCTGCGGGTCCTCCGGCCCGGATCCGGTGATCGACATCAGGCCGGCTTCGCCCTGGGCGATCTGGTCGTAGCCCGAACGCCCGGCTTCGGGTCCGTCGTGCCCGAAACCGGTAATGGACAAGATCACCAGCGCGGGATTGAGTGCCGTGAGCTCGGCGACAGAGAACCCCAGTCTGTCCAGGACCCCTACCCGAAAGTTCTCCACCAGCACGTCGGCGTGGCGCACCAGCTCGCGCAGTGTCTCGGCCCCCTCGGTGCTCTTCAGGTCCAGCGCGATGGACTCCTTGTTGCGGTTAGCCGACAGAAAGTACGTCGACTCCCGAGCGGCACCGTCGGGCTGGACGAAGGGTGGACCCCATCCCCGGGTGTCGTCGCCACCCCCGGGGCTCTCGACCTTGATCACCCGAGCGCCAAGGTCGCCGAGCATCATGGTGGCGTGCGGGCCGGCCAGCGCCCGCGTCAGGTCGACGACGACCGTGCCGGTCAGCGGACCCGTCACAGCCACCCCGGCACCACCAGGACGAGCCAAGCCACGATCGGCGCGATGACGACGACGGCGATCCCCACCCGCAACAGCTTCGCGTAGAACGCGTCCTTCTCGGCCTCCTTCGCGTTGGCCAGCACGATCGCCCCGTTGGTGGAGAACGGGCTCACGTCGACGACGGTGGCCGAGACGGCGAGGCCCGCGATGACCCCGATCGCGCTGATGTTGCCGGTCAGCAGGAACGGGACGGCCAGCGGGATGAGCGCGCCGAGCAGGGCGGTGGAGGAAGCGAACGCCGAGACGATGGCGCCCAGAAAGAACAGCAGCAGCGCGGCGACGAGCGGGGAGCCCACCCTGCTGATGGCGTCGCTCACGTAGGTGATCGTGCCGATCTTCTGCAGCACCGAGATGTAGGTGAGCACCCCGGTGATGAGCAGCACCACCGGCCAGCTGACCTGGGTGACGGCCTTGCGCTGCGCGTGCGGGGACACCAACGCCAACACGACGGCAACGGTCAGCGCGGTCAGCCCCACGTCGAGGTCGAACACCAGGGTGCCGGCCGCGAGGCCGACGAGGCCGAGCAGGGTAAGCACCCGTTACGGCGTGGCCACGGTGTGCTCGGGAGAGTCTTGCTCGGTCGCGGCGCCCACCACCGCGGCCCCGCGGACCCCGGTGGAGACGGTCTGGGCGCTCTGATCGGGGTGCGGGTGCAGTCCTGCGCCATGCGCCGACGACGTGGCGGGGGTTGTTGCAGGCGCTGCGACGGCCAGGGCGTCGGCGTCGGGATCACCGGCCCTGCGGCGCAGCAGTGCCGGACCACCGAGCAGCAGGAACGCGATGACGGCGATGGCCAGGTTGAACAACAGGCTGGTGAGGAACAGCGTCGCGGGGCTACTGGGCAGCTGGGAATCGGAGACGATCTTGTTGGTGATGCTGCCGTAGATGCTGATGGGGGAGAAGCCGCCGGCCTGCGCGCCGTGGATCACCATCAGGCCCATCAGCAGGGGGCTGATGCGGTAGCGGTAGGCGAAGCCCAGTGCGATCGGTGCGATGATCGCGACGGCTGCCGGGCTCACCGCCCCGGCCGCGGTGAGGGCGCCGGAGACGGCGAACATGATCCACGGAATCACCACCAGGCGTCCCTGGACCGCCCGCACCGCCAGGCCGACGAGCCAGTCGATGGTGCCGTTGTTCTGGGCGATGGCGAACAGGTAGGTGATGCCGATCAGCGTCACCGCCAGCCCGGCCGGGAATCCTTTGAGGATCTCGTCGGCGCTCAGGCCCAGTGCCGTGCTGCCCAGGACGAACGCCGCCACGAACGCCAGCGCGCCGATGTTGATCGGCACGAACGTGGCAATGACGAAGATCAGGGCCAGGACCAGTATGGAGATCAGTTCGGTGGACATGCGTTACCTCCATCGATGGTAAACAAGACGCAAAGTGCTCAGTGAGTCATTGGGTGAGCCTCTCAACGGCCGCTGTGACTGTCAACACAATTCGTCGGGCGAGTTGAGCCGCCGCCGAGTCCGGCCGCCCCAGTTCGCTGGCCCCGCCCTCGGGCCGTGGTCAACAGGACGTGACGGTGCGGTCCGGTTCTCTACCCCACTGTGACGTCCTGCTGATCATGAGGGGGGAGGAGGGCGACCCCGCGCCCTCAACGCCGCCGGTCTACCCAGGTGGCGGCGGCGCGCCCGGCGCGGCAGGAGCAGGAGTGACGGGAGCAGGAGCGGCAGGCGTGTCAGTCAGCGGAAGGTAACCGAACTTGGCGAAGGCGGCCTGCCCCTGTGCTCCGAGCAGGTAGTCCAACAGTTGCTGGGCCTGCGCCGGGTGTGGGGCGTGGGTGGCTGCGCCCACATAGTTCGTGGCGATCACCTGGAAGGCGTCGGGAATCGCGATGATGTCGACCTGCTTGGCCAGCTCGGCGTTGATGTCGGTGCGGTAGACGATGCCCGCGTCTGCCTCGCCGAGCGCCACCTTGTGCGCCACCTGCTTCACGTCGGTCTCGGTGGACACCACGTTCTTGAGCACCTGGTCGCGGAAATTCGCCCCGTACTGGGCGTTGGCCTTGCCGAGGATCTGCCTGGTGTAGATGCCGATGGGCACGGTCGGCACCCCGATCACCAGCTTGGCCGGCTTGGTGCCGAGATCGCGCAGCCCGGTAACGCCGGCCGGGTTGCTCTTGGGCACGACAATGACCTCAAGGGTGCGGCTGACCGGGAAGTACTGCGGGATCAACCCGGCGGCCACGGCTTGTTGGGCGTGCGCCTCGTCCGCGGAAATGAACAGGTCCACCGGGGCGCCCTGCTCCATCTGGGTGTACAGGATCTGGGTTCCGGCGTAGGACGCCTGCACCTTCTCACCGGGGTAGCGGCCCTGGAACTCCTGGATTACCTGGTTGAACGGCTCGGTGGCGTTTGCGGCGACGAAGGCGGTGACCGCGTTGCCACCTGCTGCGGCGGCCCCGACGGACCGACTTGGTGGTGCGACGGCCATCGCGCTGACCACAACCAGCCCGGTGATCACCGCGAGCAGGGTGCCCACCGTGCGGTGCAACCGGGTACCGGCCATGTGCTGATGCCCGGCCGGGTCGCGTCGGCGGGGGCGGAAACGGCGGCGGGACGCGGCGCTGTCACCGGTCTGGGTGTCGTGGCCGGTGGTGACCACCAGTTGCCGGGTATCGGCCGGGTCCACCCGGGCCGTGACCTGGTCACCGATCTGAAATGCGGTCGCACCGTCGCGACCCGGTGCCACCTCGGCTACGGTGTGTGCCGGCAAGTCCAGGCCGATGCGTACCACCTCGCCGCGGGGCTGCACGCTGACGATCGTCGCTGCCCACCCCGGGCCGCTGCCCACCGGATCGGTGCTCAGCGCCACCCTGGCGGGGTCCACCGCCAGCATCGCACCGGGCGTGCTCGCGGCGTCGACCAGCTCGGCGGGGATCACATTGGTGCCGGTGAACTGGGCGACGAAGGCGTTGGCCGGACGGGAAATGACCTCCTGCGGCGACCCGGTCTGCACGAATCGGCCGCGGTCCATCACCGCGATCCGGTCTGCCAGCACCTCCGCGTCGGCGAGGTCGTGGGTGACCACGATCGTCGGGATCGCCAGCTCCTGCAGCAGACCCGCGAGCTCTCGCCGCAGGTGCGCGCGGGTCTGCACGTCCAGCGCCGACAACGGCTCGTCCAGCAGCAACATCCGGGGCTCGGTGACGAGCGCTCTCGCCACCGCCACCCGCTGCTGCTCGCCGCCGGACAGCGTCGCCGGCCGATCGTGGGCCAGCGGGGTGATCCGGACCCGGTGCAGCGCCTGTGCGACCCGGCGATCGCGGTCGGCCTTGGTCAATCCGCGCAGCCCATACCCCACGTTCGCGGCCACGCTGAGGTGCGGAAACAGCGCATAGTTCTGAAAGACCACCCCGACACTGCGTCGCTCCGGGGGCAGCGCCACAGCGGTATCGGAGTCAAAAAGGGTGCGCCCGTCCAGGCTGATCTGCCCGGTGCTGGGGTTTAGCAGGCCAGCGAGCATGCGCAAGGTGGTGGTCTTGCCGCACCCGGAAGGTCCGACGATCACCAGGGTTTCCTTGCCCACCTGGAGTTCGACGTCCACGCTGAACTCCCGCAACCGGGTGTAGAGCTGAGCCGACAGGGTCATGCGGACTCCCGCCGTGTGGCGTTCCGGGGCGGGGAAGCTCGACGCGAGCTGACACCGGTCAGCCGGTGCCCGGCGTACTGCACGAGCAGCAGCGGAATCAGCGCCACCGCCAGCAACAGCACGGCCACGGCGACGGCAGTGGTCAGGTCGGACTCCAGGGCGACGTAGATCGCCAGCGGCATCGTCTGGGTGCGCCCGGGTAGGTTGCCAGCGAAGACCAGGGTGGCGCCGAATTCGCCGAGCGCGCGGGCCCAGCCCAGCGCCATCCCGGTGAGCACACCGGGCGCGGCCAGCGGCATGACGACCCGCCAGAAGGTGCGCCATACGCTGACCCCGAGGGTGCGCGACGCGGCGATCAGTTGGTCGTCGACGGCTTCGAACGCTTGCCGCGCCGAGGAGACGTACAACGCCACCGCGGTGAACGCCTGGGCGAGCACCACCGCGACCGCCGTGAACGGGATCTGGATGCCGGCGTAACCCAACGCCCCGCCCAGCAAACCGCTGCGCCCGAACACCAACAGCAACCCCAACCCGGCGACCGAGGCGGGCAGCACGATGGTCAGCTGCAGCCCGACGTCGACCAGGCGGCGTCCCGGGAAGTCATGCTTGGCCAGCCACCACGCCATCGGGGTGCCCGTGGCAACGGTAAGGACCAGGGCGGCCAGGGTGGTCGTCAGGCTGAGGGTGAGCGCTTGGCGACCGAGCGGCCCGGCCAGCTTGGCCAGCAAGGTGGTGGGGCTGGCGTAGAACAGCAGCGAGACGACCGGTACCGCGAGAAACGCCAGGCCCAGGGCGATGAGCAACCCCAGCAGCAACCGGGCGGTGCTAGCGCGCAGCGAGAGCAGTCGCGTCGCGCTGTCGTGACGACCCAGTTCGGGGCGCTGCTCGGGCGGGGCGGGTCGACCGGTGACCAGCGCGGTCACATCGCCGCCCGTTCGGCGGCGAAGCACCGCAGCAACTGAAACTGCACGGGTTCGCCGGTCTCCGGGTCGCGCTCCTGGTCCAACTCCCACCGGGGTGCTGCCGCCATCGCCTCGGCCAGGATCTGCTCCACGGGCCGACCGGCGGCGACCAGGTAGCAGCCGGCCATCGTCAGGTCGCGGCCAATGCCGCGCAGGCAGTGCTGGAAGACCCGGCCCTCCGCGGCGGCGATGACGTCGAGGACCTCGCTGACCTGCGCGACGGACGGCGGCTGCTCATCGGCCCAGGCAACATGCAGGTATTGCATGCCCAGGTTCTCTACGATCTTGCGGTCGTCCTCGGCGTGCAGCCGCAGGCTGATCACCGTCGTGACGCCCTTGGACTGCATCCAGCGATAACCGCGTTCGGTGGGCTGAGCCCCGGTGAGGTAGCGCTCGTCGACGACGTGCACGTTGTGTCGGTCCCGGTATGCCAGCAGGTCCGCGTCGGTCTCGATCAGGCCGGTGGGTTGCCCGCTGCGCGCGGCGACCAGCTCACTCAGCTGCGCGGTGAGGTCGGTGAGGGAGTCCACCGACTGGGCCAACAGCCCATCGGCTTCGAAGCAGTCCGCCACCGTCAGGTAGGTGTCCACCGCGTACTCGGCGTCGGGGCTTAGGCCCACCTCGCGCAGCTCACCCATCAGGGTGGCGAGCTGACCCTTGACCTCGTGCGGCGTCTGGTCGGGTGCTGGGCCGCGCCGCTCGTCCTCGCCCACGGCGGCGTCGAACAGCAGCGAGTCGGCGAGGGAGTACATGCAGCGAGCCTCCGATGTGGGTGAAGTCAGTGTTCGGGTCTGATTATGTATGCGGTTCGCCGTGAGTCGCCCACCGGTTCGGTGACAGAGTAGTGACGGTGGGTGGATCGGGCCTTCTCATGCCTTGCGGTGTCCGCGGCCTACCGTGCACGTTGTGCCCCAGCTGTCCTTCTTCTCCGCGGACTTGGTCGAGCCCGATGTGGCGGACCTGGCCGGGGTGCTGGCCGCGCACGGGCAACTGGTCCGCGCCGGCGAGCTGGCCCGGGTGTCGGTGGTGCTCGACGCGCCGTGGCGGGCGCAGGCGCTGGCAGAACTGGTCCGCGCCTGCGGGGTGGCGGCCGAGGTCGGGCTGAGCGAGGAGGGCCGGCCGCTGCTGCGCACCGCCGCCTGCACTGAGCTGGGACCGTTGGGTTCGCAGTGGACCAAAGGTGCGGTCAAAGCGGTGCCGGCGGGCTGGATCCCGAACGGGCGGGCGCTGCGCGCGTGGGCGCTGACCGCGGGCCGCGGCGATGACGCGGGGTACCTGCTGGGGTTGGACCCGCACGCCGAGGACACCCACTCGCCGTTGGCTGCGGCGCTGTCCCGGGCCGGGTTGGCGGCGACGTTGTTGGGTGCCCGCGGGGGCGGTCCGGCACTGCGGATCAGCGGGCGACGACGGCTCACCAGGCTGGTCGAGACCGTCGGCGAGGCCCCCGGCCACGCCGTCGGAGCCCGGTGCTGGCCGGAGGTCCGCACCCCCCACGACGGCTGAGCCCGGACGGGTGCTGAGGGCAGGTCCGCCTCGTGGTGTGTCACCCTGTGCTCGTCCGACGACGTGTAGCAGGACAGCTCGTCGGTGTCAGGCGCAGTAAGGAAGGTACGGACCGCAAGTGGCAGCAGCACGGAGCAAGGGCACCGGCACGGGCACCCGGCGGCTGGTGATCGTGGAGTCGGGGACGAAGGCGAAGAAGATCGCCCCGTACCTGGGGTCGGACTACGTCGTCGAGGCGTCGGTGGGCCACATCCGGGACCTGCCGCGCGGTGCCGCCGACGTGCCGGCGAAGTTCAAGGGCGAACCGTGGGCCCGGCTCGGGGTGAACGTGGACAACGGCTTCGAGCCGCTCTACGTCGTCAGCCCGGACAAGAAATCCAAGGTCAGCGAGCTGAAGAGCCTGCTCAAGGGGGTCGACGAGCTCTACCTGGCGACCGACCCCGACCGGGAGGGCGAGGCCATCGCCTGGCACCTGCTGGACACGCTCAAGCCGACGGTTCCGGTGCGGCGCATGGTGTTCCACGAGGTCACCGAGAGCGCCATCCGGGCCGCGGCCGAAGACACCCGTGAGCTGGACACCGACCTGGTGGACGCCCAGGAAACCCGCCGGATCCTGGACCGCCTCTACGGCTACGAGGTCAGCCCGGTGCTGTGGAAGAAGGTGATGCCGAAGTTGTCGGCTGGCCGGGTGCAATCGGTGGCCACCCGGATCATCGTGGCCCGCGAGCGGGACCGGATGGCGTTTCGCACCGCGTCCTACTGGGACATCTCCGCGACGCTGGATGCCGGGGCCGACGTCACACCCCGCACTTTCGCGGGGCGGTTGTTGTCGGTGGACGGTGCCCGGGTGGCTTCTGGGCGCGATTTCGACTCCCTCGGCCAGCTCAAGGCGACGTCGACGGTGACGGTGCTCGACGCCGCAGCGGCCGACCAGCTTGCCCAGTCCCTGCAGGGGGTGGGGCTGACGGTGGTGTCGGCGGAGGAGAAGCCCTACACCCGGAAGCCGTATGCGCCGTTCATGACGTCCACCTTGCAGCAGGAGGCGGGCCGCAAGCTGCGGTTTTCCTCCGACCGCACCATGCGCATCGCACAACGGCTGTACGAGAACGGCTACATCACCTACCTGCGCACCGACTCCACCACCTTGTCCGAGACCGCCCTGGCCGCGGCCCGGACCCAGGCCCGCGAGTTGTACGGCGCGGAGTACGTGCACCCGCAGCCGCGGCAGTACAGCCGCAAGGTGAAGAACGCCCAGGAGGCGCATGAGGCGATCCGGCCCGCCGGGGAGTCCTTCCAGACCCCGGGTCAGCTGCGCCCCGCGCTGAACACCGACGAGTACCGACTCTACGAGCTGATCTGGCAACGCACCGTCGCCTCGCAGATGGCCGACGTCCGCGGCACGACCCTGAGCTTGCGCATCGCGGGGACGGCGGGCACCGGCCAGGAATGCGTGTTCGCCTCCGCCGGGCGCACCATCACCTTCCCCGGTTTCCTCAAGGCTTACGTGGAGACCGTGGACGAGCAGGAAGGCGGGGACGCCGACGACTCGGAGTCGCGGCTGCCGGCGCTCACCGAGGGCCACCGCGTCACCGCAGCCGAACTCAGCCCGGACGGGCACACCACCAGCCCCCCCGCCCGGTTCACCGAACCCAGCCTGATCAGCCGCCTGGAAGAGCTCGGTATCGGGCGCCCGTCCACCTACGCCTCGATCATCAACACCATCCAGGAACGCGGTTACGTCTACAAGCGCGGCAGCGCGCTCGTCCCGGCCTGGGTGGCGTTCGCGGTGATCGGCCTGCTGGAGGAGCACTTCGGCCGGTTGGTGGACTACGACTTCACCGCGGCGATGGAAGACGAGCTGGACGCCATCGCCGGGGGACGCCAGCAGCGCACCCACTGGTTGGCGGGCTTCTACTTCGGTGGCGAGACCGGGCCGAAGGACTCGGTGGCGCGCTCGGGGGGTTTGAAGAAGCTGGTCGGGGTGAACCTGGAGGAGATCGACGCCCGCGAGGTCAACTCCATCCGGCTGTTCGACGACAGCGAGGGGCGCGCGGTGCATGTGCGGGTGGGCCGTTTCGGGCCCTACCTGGAGCGCATGGTGGCCGACGAGACGGGCGAGTTGGTCAGTCAGCGGGCGAACCTGCCCGACAACCTGACCCCCGACGAGCTGAGCCTGGCGGTGGCCGAGACGCTGTTCGCCACCCCGCAGGAGGGCCGCGAACTCGGGGTCGACCCGGGCAACGGCAACGTCATCGTGGCCAAGGAGGGCCGCTTCGGCCCGTACGTCACCGAGCTGCTGGCGGAGGTGGTCGAGGCACCACCGACTGACCTCGACGGTGCTGGTGGGGGTGGGGTGGCCACCAAGACCCGCGCGTCGACCAAGAAGGTGGCTGCCGCCAAACCGCGGACCGCGTCGCTGCTGAAGACGATGGACCTGGCCACGGTGGACCTCGACGACGCGTTGCGGTTGCTGTCGCTGCCCCGGGTGGTCGGCACCGACCCCAACACCGGGGAGCAGATCACCGCGCAGAACGGGCGTTACGGCCCCTACCTGAAGCGCGGCAGCGACTCTCGGTCACTGGTCGACGAGGAGCAGCTGTTCACCGTCACCCTTGAGCAGGCGCTGGCCATCTACGCCGAGCCCAAGCGGCGCGGTCGCCAGGCTGCAGCGGCCCCGCCGCTGCGCGAACTCGGGGTGGACAGCGTCAGCGGGAACCCGATGGTGGTCAAGGACGGCCGGTTCGGGCCCTACGTCACCGACGGGGAGACAAACGCCAGCCTGCGCAAGGGCGACGACGTGCAGACCCTCACCGACGAACGGGCCGTGGAGCTACTGGCCGAACGCCGCGCCCGCGGCCCGGCACCGAAGAAGACGGCGACCAAGCGGCCCGCGGCCAAACGCCCCCCCGCCAAGAAGGCCCCGGCAAAGAAGGCGGCGGCGAAGAAGGCGGCGGCACGAAAGCCGGCGTCTGGCCGCTAGGGGCAGCTGTCAGTCGGCGTCCGTAAGGTGCAGGCGGTGGGCAGCGTCTTCGACCGGTTGGTCGGCCAACCCGAGGTGGAGCAGGTGCTGCGCGCCGCCGCGGCTGCCGCGCTGGGGGCGCCGTCGGCCGCCGATGCGGGCTCGGCGATGACGCACGCGTGGTTGTTCACCGGCCCTCCCGGGTCGGGTCGGTCGGTGGCCGCGGTGTGCCTGGCCGCGGCTTTGCAGTGCACCGAGCCCGACGCCCTGGGGTGCGGGCAGTGCGCCGCGTGTCGAACGGTGCTGGCGGGCACGCACGGCGACGTCCGGCGGGTGGTGCCCGAGGGATTGAGCATCGGCGTCTCGGAGATGCGCGCCATCGTGCAGATCGCCGCCCGGCGGCCGAGCACCGGCCGCTGGCAGGTGGTGGTGGTGGAGGACGCCGACCGGCTCACCGAGGGCGCAGCGAACGCGCTGCTCAAGGTGGTGGAAGAACCGCCGCAGCGCACTGTGTTCCTGCTCTGCGCGCCGTCGACCGATCCGCTGGACATCTCGGTGACGCTGCGTTCGCGGTGCCGCCACGTCGCGCTGCGCACCCCGACCGCGGCGGCGGTGGCCCGGGTGTTGCAGGACCGGGACGGACTGGACGGGCAGACTGCGACGTGGGCTGCGTCGGTCAGTGGTGGGCACGTGGGCCGGGCGCGCAGGTTGGCCACCGACCCCGACGCTCGCGCGCGCCGCCAGGCGGTGCTGGCACTGCCCCGCGCCGCGAGCTCACCGGCCACCGCGTACGCAGCAGCTGAGGCACTGGTGCGAGCCGCCGAGGATGAGGCGAAAGCGTCGGCGGTAGGACGCGATGAACGCGAGACCGAGGAGTTGCGCACCGCCATGGGCGCCGGGGGCACCGGCAAGGGTGCCACGGGGGCGCTCCGCGGGTCGGCGGGGGTGCTCAAGGACCTGGAGAGAAGGCAGCGTTCGCGGCACACCCGCGCCCAGCGTGATGCGCTCGACCGGGCGTTGGTCGACCTCGCCGGGTACTACCGCGACGCCGTGCTGCACGCCGCCGGGTCGGCGGTCGCACCCACCCATCCCGACCGCGCGAGCGAGGTCGTCGAGCTCGTCGAGTCCGGGGTGACACCGCAGGCGTTGCTGCGGTGCCTGGAGGGAGTGCTGGGCTGCCGGGAGGCGTTGGCCCTCAACGTCAAGCCGCGGGTCGCCGTCGACGCGATGGTGGCCACCGTGGGATCGGCCCTGCGATGGGGCAGCGTCAGTCGGTGACAGCGCTGCGCTGGGATCGGCGCCGCGGCGTGGCTGCGAGCAGGACAGCGCCGATCAGCATCAACGCGGTGCCGGTCCAGGTCAGCGGGATCGCTGCGTAGGAGGCGTCGGTGTAGGCCAGCGGGGGTGGCGTCGATGCTGCGCGGGCCAGGACGGCGGGGGCGGTTCGTGGGGAGCAGTCCACGCCCCCGGCGCCGACGGAGGCCCGAGCGGTCTGCTCGCCGATCCCGATCTGCAGCAGACCGTTGGGCAGCGAACCGGGCGGCAACGCGCCGCCGAGGACGGCACCCAGCGTGGTGGTGGGCAGGACGGCGATGTCGAGCAGGGCGGCCGCGCCGCCGACCGACGCGCCGGCCGCGCGCCGGTCCAGCGCGCCGATCTTCACCGTCAGCACGCCGAGGTCCAACGACGCCGGGACAGCGGCTGCGGCCGGGGTGAGGATGCTGCCCAGAGCGCCGAGGACTGGTGCGGGGAGCCCGGTGAGCGCGTTGGGGACCAGCGGGATCTGCAGCGGGATGCTGAACGCGGACTCGTCGACGGTAGCCGTCAGCGGGTTGTCGGTGGAGTTTGCGGTCAGCCGCCCCACTTCTTGGCCATTGCGCAGGAACTGCAGTACGGGGGCGGAATAGTCCACAGTGGAGGTGGCTGCGTCCCCGGTGGACGTGGCGGTCAGGGTGGGTTGGGACAACACCTTGACGGTGGTCTGCAATGGGGTGCCAGGCAGCAGGGTGATGTCGGCCAGCGAGACCGTGCTCTGCGCCTGCACCCCCTTGCCTGCCTGGCCTGCAACGTCGACCAGGCGGGTGGTGGAGGTGACTTTCGACGTGCCCGGCATCGTGAGGACGGAGCCGGTGCCCGCACCGCCGCCGAGCAGGGTGGCCAGGGACTGGAAGCCGTCCTGCACCTTGCCGAGCAGGCCGGTGAGTGCGGCGACCGGGTCGTTGGCGGTAGGCAGGGTCAGAGCTGGCAGGGTGTTGACGGCCGTCAGGTCGGCCAGCGACGTGCTGGCCGCGCTGATCGGGTCGACGCAGGGGCCTAGCGTGTCGTTCCAGCGGGCCTGCACCGATCCTTGCAGCAGTCCACCGCGCAGCAGCGGGCTGAGCTGGGTGGGGAACGCGTTGCCGCCCGTGGTCGGGGTGGGGTGATCCGGGGGCGCGGACTGGGACAACGTTTCCGGGTTCGGAATCGGGGTGCCGCCGAGGCTGAGCCCGAATGGGGACGACGTGGCCGTGGACTTGCCGTTAGCGGGGCCGGTGCTGTCGGCGGTGGCACGGCTGAGGGCGACTGCCCCGGTGAGTGCCCCAGTGCCCGGCGTGCCCGGGATCGTCGCCCCTGGCAGGGTGCGGAGCACCAGCAGGCCGGCACCGGCGTCGGCGGCCACCGGGGTCGGGTTGGGTGCGGTGGTCTGCGCTGGTAGCGGGGTGGCGGCGGTGAGCGGGGTTGGGGTGAGCGGGGTGGCGGCGGTGAGCAGCACGATCGCGGCCGGCGCGGCGGCCAGCACCAGTCGACGACGACGGTTACCCACGTGTCCTCCACGTTCCCTGTCAGTACTCTGCACCATCAACGACCTGTTGCGCGATGGGTGACGGAGTTGCTCGGTATGCTCGGCCAGTCCCCGGGCGCGCCGCCTTAGCTCAGTCGGTAGAGCATCTCACTCGTAATGAGAAGGTCGTCGGTTCGATTCCGACAGGCGGCTCCACGGAAGTCCAGGTCAGAAGGTTTTTTGTAAGATTAGCGATGTTCCTCAGGTGTCCTGAGGTGCCTGGCTATGCCACCTGTGGACTGGACTTGAGGCACAAGATATGGCACGGCAGGTGCAGATGAGGATGCTGGATTGGGCAGTGCTTGTGGACTCCGCGATCGCCCGCGCCATCAGTACGGGACGAACACCACCCGGGAGGTTGTGACCCACGCCGAACGCCGCGCGGGGGCCTACCCGAGTAGGACGGCCACGCCGACCGTAGCGATGCGGGCCGTGGTTCCACCGACCGCGGATGAGGAGAACAGGACGCCCGTGGCGCAGATGACGGGAATCGACTACGCGGATTCAGCTTGGGAAGCCGTTCGGCCTCACGACGCGCCTGGGGCTTGGCCTGGCGTTGTGCACCCAGTTGAACCCCATCGTCAGTGCTCAGGGGCCTGCTGGCCGGCGATGGGACATCGTCGGCCGGGGTCGATACGTGGTCGGTACGGCCTCGGTGGAGGTACTGAGGAGGTACAGCAAACCTCAAAGACGCCGCCTGTCCTCGGGCCGTATTCCGCCGCGCAGAGTAGTGTCTTCCAGGGTAGTGTGCGATGGCCCCGCCCGACCGGCGGGGCCTGAGCCCTGATCCACCGAGGGTAATTCGGGGTCGCTTGACTTTGCGGGTTTGTGGATTGGCGGGCTGCCGGGGGCGTGGCCCCTCCCTAATGAGATCAGTCGGGTGCTGTCAGAGCGTGGCTGCTAACCGCGCGGGCCGGTCCGCTGTCAGTCCGCCTCTCGCCTATTCTGAGACGTCCACCGTAGACTTAGAGCGACCGGCAATTGGTGCGGGTGAGGTTGCTGTGACTGGTGTGTCGTTGAGGTAGGGCACGGGCCGACGGGGTGATCATCGGATTGCGACGTCCGGACAATCACCCGTGGAGGGCCCGTGCCCCTGCTGCCAGCATCCCTGATCGAACCCCTGTGGGTCGAGTTCGCCGCGCTGATCGGCGCAGCGGACCGCCCGGAGTACGACCCCGCTCACCCCCTGGGCTGCCATCGACACCGGGTCGACGACCGAGCCGTGTTCGACTGTGTCATCGCCGCCTTGGTCCACGCCCAGCGGGTACGAGCGGGTCGCGGTGCCGGGTTGCTCGGACCGCACGATCCGGCGTCGGCTGCAGGACTGGGCCCAGCGTGGCGTCACTAAGGACCTGCTGCGGACCGCGTTGGCCAGCTACGACCGGATGCTCGGGCTCGACCTGGGCGACCTGTCCGTCGACGGGTTGATCACCACATCCCCGTGCGGCGGGAGGTTTCCGGCCGCTGTCCGGCCGACCGCGGCAAGCAGGGCACCCAACGATCGGTGGTCACCGACGCCAACGGGCTGCCCCTGCACCTGGTCGCCGCAGCCGCCAACGCCCACGACTCGCCGCTGCTGGAACCCACCCTGGCAGGGGTCCCCGACGCGGTCGGGCCGCTGCCGGATGGGGCCTGTGTGCACCTGGACGCCGGCTACGACTCGGGCAAGACCCGGGACCTGCTGCACATCCTGGGCTACGACCACCAGATCGCGACCAAGGGCAAGCCCTCACCGATCCAGGTCGGCAATCGATGGGTCGTCGAGCGCACTCACTCTTGGATGAACGGCTTCGGCAAGCTGCGCCGCAGCACCGACAAACAACACCGTATCGTCGAGTTTTTCCTCTTCCTCGCGGCCGCGATCACCGTCATCCGCCGACTGATCAACACCGCCCGGACCCGGTACCGCTGGGATCAACGCCCCACCACCCGACGGCTCCGTTGAACCAATTGCCGGTCGGTCTTACTCACGGATATATGGGCTCACCCATCAGAGCTGCCCTCGGACCCCCGTGTGAGCGCTAGGCGCCCCGGGGCCGCGGCAGGAGTTGGCGCGAGGCCGACGGAGGCGACTAGGACGCCAGGTACCGCGGTCACGTCAGGCCTTCGTCAGATAGAGCTCGTAAGAGTCAACGTCGGCAGCGATCGTCGCGCCACCAGGCTGAGCTCGTAGGAAGTCGCAGATCACGCGGCTGTATGAGCGCCCACCATCCACAGCACTTTTCGCCCAATAGATCTGCGTGTTCGACTTTGTTGCTTCAAGCAGCTGAGCGCACTGGTTACTGTCCAGATTATGAAGCTCGCGGAGCCGTAGCCAAACGATGTCGGTGGACTTAAAATTCCTCGAGTCGTCCATGGCTTGCACAAGAGACGCCGCCAGTAGGGCGGACAGTCCGGGTCTATCCTGCAAGCGCTTGATGGTTTCATTTGCTATATCGTCGGCGGTCAATCCGCTGGCAGGCATCGCTTGGCTCTTGCCGAGGGGTCCATACGGAGACGTATCGAATTTGAAGGCAATAAGGGCCCGCGGAGAAACAACGTCAGGGCGCTACGGCGTGTCGGGCTGTGGTCTGAAGGTGTAGTTCCAGTCTCCGTGGAAGTCGTGGCGAGTGATCGGCAGGGCGTCGATGTCCTTGTTGGTGTA
>JAABUR0100000872.1_pt1 | contig 59671 bp, 55 predicted proteins | sample 5560091 | NCBI WGS metagenome assembly JAABUR01 (sample SAMN10711879, study PRJNA513375) | rock metagenome | isolation source: Antarctica rocks | place: Antarctica: Victoria Land, University Valley sud | reverse complement strand
CGCACTCCAGGAGGGGCCTCAACCGCGGGACGCGGTCAGGCAGACGGAATCGTGTCGGGCAGATCTCATGACCGTCAGCGGGCAATTTTCATGTCCGCCACCGGGCAGCTTCGTGGCCGTCTATGGGCAGTTTCTCGTGTCCGCTGTCACCGCAGGGCGGTGCAGCTGAGGGCAGCCGATCTCGGGAGGTGCCGGGATCGGTGGGAGCAGCCGACAAAGCCGGGACACGCCAGTACTGCCAGATGGTGTGGGTTCGGCGAGCGTGACGAAGAGGAGTACGCGAGGAACCAGCGTCAGTACGTCCCTTAAGGGTTCACCGGCTCCAATCTGGTGGATATGGGCCGGGTGCGGTGCGCACCGATCCCGGCGATGTCGGGTGGGGAAACTCGCGGGTGGGCATGTGGATGTTCGCCTGGGAGGCCACGGTGAAGTGCTGGGGGGTAGCCGTGGCGATGCCGCAGGGACAGAGTTGGGCTCCTCCTTCGTCGAGCGAGTTGTAAGTGAACACGGGAACCGTTCCGGTCCTTGCCCGAGCCCACGCTTCCGGCGTGGGGCACCCCGGGTGCCCCCATTCGCGATGGCAAGCTGAAGCTCATCCGATACTAGACGGACGCGAAGAGCTGTTTGATCTGGAGTCGGACGTCGGCGAGGCCATCGACCTGAGCTCAAGTCATCCCGAGGAGTGTGCGCGTCTCGGTCGTGAGTTGGACGCGTGGATGGCTAGTGTCGGTGCCCGGGCGCCCGGGCGCAATACCGCGAGTCGAGACCTCTTCGTCGACGCCTGAGAGGCGGGCTCTCCGAACCGCGCCCGCCTCTCAGGCGAGGCTCCTCGAAAATTACATCCCGCGCGAGCTCGGCTGCGCCGAGACGTGAGGCGACGTCACCAAGCGGGGTTTCGGCCATGACGGTGCGTGCCGTCGGAGAGGATTCGACAGCGGCCGACAACATCGACTCTGTCAACCGTGGTCCCAGACGCGTCGGATAGCCTCCCAGCGTGAGGCTGCTTGGAGCATAGGCGTTGATCGCCACACCGGCGGCGCGTCCGAGCCACATCCCCATCTCATCGATCACCGACTGAGCCGCAGTGTCGCCCTCATCGCTTCGCCGGCGGAGCTCACCGGCGAAATCGCTGATCATCGGGAATTGGCGCGCGATGTCGATACCGCGTGCGGTTGCGGCCGCGGAGAGCGCTCCGAAGCCGACAACACAATAGAGGCAACCTCGCGCGCCGCAGACACATCGGGGTCCATCGACAGATAGCGGTATGTGGGCGAAGCGGAGATGTTCCTCGCCGGAGGGCTCACGCATGCCGTCGTACCTTCTCCCGCTGAACCTCCATCCACAACCCGTAATGCTGACCGGCCCACCGCTCATCACCATGGTTACGGGCCAACCCACCAATATGGTCGAAGCCGTAATACGGGCCGGTGAAACTGAGCGCACTCAACGCCGCGGTCAAGGACCTCGACCGCACCACCGTCGCCCACCTCGGGGAGCACCCGGACGAACAGATCTTCACGTCGCTGCCAAGGTCGGGTCAGATCAACGCCGCCCAGATGCTCGCCGAGACCGACTGTCAATGCCTGGGTTGCGGCCCGGTTCAGCCTGCCGGGAATCACCGCACACAAGTCCGCGTTGCAGGACGGAAAGCAGCTCCCGGTGCCCGACTATGGAGACGCTCCAGTTGCCATTGGCGAGGGGTTGCCCGCGGTCTCGCGGTAGCTGCCAAGCCTCGCTCGGCAATCACGCGCACCACAAGCTCGAGCGAGGCTGGCAGCACAAAGCAGGCTGGGTGCTCCTGCACCCGGCCGTGAATTCGGCATCACGATATCCTTGCCGGCGTCTGCGGACGCGGTGGTTGTCGATTGCGAGCCCTCACTGGCAACGACCTTTTTGCGTCCTGAATGACGCGATGTGTGATTCGCTTCAGTTGCGCCCATACCCGTCCGGATCAGCGCGCGACCGTGCGGAAACCGGCGTTGCCCATCGAGGAGTCCGGGGTGTTGGAGGTGCGGGCTGCGTTGCGGTAGCGGTTGCAGTAGGAGTCGTGGCACAGGTAGGACCCACCCCGCATCACGCGCCCGGTGCCTCGCTCCGGGCCGGTGGGGTCCTGGTGCGGACCGCCTGCGTAGGTGCGTGGGTCGAACCAGTCGGCGCACCACTCCCAGACGTTGCCGACGGTCTGCCACAGGCCGAAGTCGTTGAGGGCGAACGTGTGCACGGGAGCCGTCGTGAGGAAGCCGTCCGCGACGGTGTTGGTCACCGGGAAGTCGCCCTGCCAGATGTTGCACCGCCACTGGTCCCCGTCGAGCAGGTCGTCGCCCCACGGGTATCGCGCGCCGTCGAGCCCGCCGCGTGAGGCGTACTCCCACTCGGCCTCGGTCGGCAGCCGCCGGCCGGCCCACCGGCAGTAGGCGTCGGCGTCGGTCCAGCTCACGTGGACCACGGGGTGGTCGGCGAGGCCGTCCAGGTCGGAGTGGCGGCCTCCGGGATGGCGCCAGTCCGCGCCGCGCACCCCGAGCCACCACGGTGTGCCCGGTGGTTGGCCCATGACGTCGTCGGGGTCGGCGGCCAGGGCGAGGTGGAAGACGGCCGAGAAGCCGAAGGTCTCGGCCTCGGTCCGGTAGCCGGTGTCGTCGACGAAGACGGCGAAGTCGGCGTTGGTGACCGAGGTCGTGTCGATGACGAAGGCGGACAGCCGGACCGGGTGCACCGGACCCTCCCCGTCGCCGGGATTGCCGTCACCGCCCTGGTCTCCCATGGCGAACTCGCCGCCGGGAAGGTCGGCCTGGGCGACCCGGTGCCGGCCGAGCTCGGCTGCGTCGACGGCCGGGCCCGTGACTCCAGGGGTGCCGCTGGGTGGCTCCGCGTTCGTCGGCCGGGACGGAGCGCAGCACGAGTATTCGGAGACCGCTCCGTCGCTGCTCTGACGGCCCATCCCCGTCACCCTACCGCCCCGTGGTCGGCGCGACTCCCGCCCTCCCGGTCGATGGCGCCGAACTGGGCCAGCCGCGGCCACGACGGCTGGGGGACCGGGCCGTCGAGGAGCGGGTCGCACGTCTCTTCCTGCCACGCAGTCAACTGGGCGTGCAGGCCGGCACGGAGCTCGTCGTGGGCCGGGTGGTCAGCCAGGTTGTGGCGCTCGACCGCGTCGGTGGTGAGGTCGTACAGCTCCACCGGCGGGCGGTGCCGCCACCCGTCGTCGCCGTACCCCCGGCGGGTGGCGGAGCTCTCGATGTCTGGGGGGAGCATGATCCAGGGACGCTCCTCCCAACTGACGATGAGCTTGTGCGTGGCGGTTCGCACGCAGCGCATCGGGTCGTAGTGGTTGTGGAAGGTCTTCTCGGCGAAGACCGCAGTGCGCGCTGCCGCGACCGAGCGGTCGGTGATCGCCGACGCCTGCGAGATCCCCTCCACGTTGGCGGGCACCGGCAGGCCCAGTCGCTCCAGCACGGTGGGCAAGAGGTCGACGTGACTGAACAGGCGCTCCTCAGCACCGGGGGCCACGTCCCAGGCCCGGGGGTAGCGCTGGATCAGCGCCACCTGAAGGCCGGGGTCGAACAAGGACGACTTCGCACCGGGGAAACCCGGGCCGTGGTCGGTGGTGAAGATGAACCAGGTGTCCTCGGCCAGGCCGTGCCGCTCAAGTGACGCCAAGATGCGCCCGACCGCCTCGTCGGCGACCCGGATGGACCCCTGGAAGGCGGCCAGGTCGTCGCGGGTCCACTCGTTGTCCGGGAGGTAGGCGGGCACCTCGACGGCGTCCGGGTCGTCGAACTCGTACAGCTCGGGCGGGTAGGGCCGGTGGGTCTCGATGAACCCGACCGAGGCGAAGAACGGCCGGTCGTCAGCGGCCGCCGCTCCCACCCAGGCGTCGAACCGGTCCGCCAGGTTTCCCGCGCGACGTTTCTCACCGTGAAGGTTGTACGTCTCGTCGAAGCCGAGCTCGGCGGCGTCGGCCGCCTCGTGCTGGACCCCGAACAGCGCCGTCTGGTAGCCGGCGTCGGAGAGCAGGAGGTTCAGCTCACGCTCTCCCGGCCGGTAGGAGTGGCCCCGGTGGGCGAGCCCGTTCATCCCCGTGCTGTGGGGGTACCGGCCGGTCATGAGCGAGGCGCGGGCCGGCGAGCACAGCGGCGTGGTGCAGAACGCCCGGTCGAACCGGGTCCCCTCCCCTGCCAGCGCGTCCAAGACGGGTGAGGTCACGCTTCGCACGCCGTAGGTGTTCAGGTGCACCCCCAGGTCGTGCCAGTGCACGAGCACGATGTGGGGACGGGACGGGGAGCGCTGAGTCACTGGGCCGTGACCTGGTTCGCCACCGCCGGGGACCGCTCGATGGCCCCGAACTGGGCCCACCGGGGCCACGGCGGCTGCAGGATGGGCCCGTTCAGGAGGGGGTCACCGGTCTGCTCCTGCCACGTCGTGAGCTGCGCGTGCAGGGCCGTCCTGAGGTCGGCGTGCTCAGGGTCGTCGGCGAGGTTGTGGCGCTCGACCGGGTCGGTCCTCAGGTCGTAGAGCTCGACCGGCGGGCGGTGTCGCAGGTGGCCGTACCCGTACCCGTAGCGCGTGGCGCACCCCTCGATGCCCGGGGGCAGGACCAGCCAGGGCCGTTCCTCCCAACTGACGATGAGCTTGTGGGTGTCGGTGCGGACGCAGCGCATCGGGTCGTAGTGGTTGTGGAAGGTCTTCTCGGCGAAGACCTCGCTGCGTGCGGAGGCCACCGACCGGTCGGTGATGGCCGAGGCCTGGGAGACCCCCTCCACGTTGGCGGGCACCGGCAGGCCGAGCCGCTCCAGGATGGTGGGGACCAGGTCGACGTGGCTGAAGAACCGCTCCTCAGGGCCTCGGGCGGCGTCCCAGCCGCGGGGGTAACGCTGGATGAGGGCGACCTGGATGCCGGGGTCGAACAGGCTCGACTTGCCGCCGGGGAGGCCAGGGCCGTGGTCGGTGGTGAAGATGAACCAGGTGTCGTCGCTCAGCCCGTGCTGGTCGAGGGATGCGAGGATGCGCCCGACCGCGTCGTCGGCGACGCGGATCGCGCCCTGGAAGGCGGCCAGATCGTCGCGGGTCCACTCGTTGTCGGGCAGGTAGGGCGGCACCTGCACCGTGTCCGGGTCGTCGAAGTCGTAGAGCTCCTTGGGGTAGGGCCTGTGGGTCTCGATGAATCCCACGGAGGCGAAGAAGGGCTGGTCACGGGCGGCCGCGCCCTCCAGCCAGGCCCCGAACCGCTCCGCGACCGGGTGGGCGCGTGTCTCCCCGTTGCTGGTGCGGTAGAACTCGTCGTAGCCGAGGGAGGCCGGGTCGGCCGCCTCGTGCTGGATCCCGAACAACGCCGTGCGGTAGCCGGCGTCGGAGAGCAGCAGGTTCAGGCCGCGCTCACCCGAGAAGTAGGAGTGCCCCCGGGTGGCCAGGCCGTTCATCCCGTTGCTGTGCGGATACCGCCCGGTCATGAGCGAAGCCCGGGCCGGCGAGCACAGCGGCGTGGTGCAGAAGGCGCGGTCGAACCGGGTTGCCTCCTCGGCCAGCGCATCCAGCACGGGGGAGGTCACGCTCTTGATCCCGTAGGTGTTCAGGTGTACCCCCAAGTCGTGCCAGTGCACCAGCACCACGTTGGGGCGAGTTGCCGAACCAGCCATGTCACACCTTCTGTTTCGGTCGTCCTGGGGCCGGGGTCGCTGCCCCGGCGGTCTGGGGTCACGCTCCGGCGATGCGCGCATACCTCGTCGGCTCGCGCACCATCTCCGCGTTGAGCGCGTGCTCGTGCAGCTCCGCCCGCACCGGCGCCATCTCCGGGTCGTCGAAGCGGTTCGTGGTCTCGCCGGGGTCCTCGACGAGGTCGAACAGGTCGCCCCACGGCCGGTCGCGGTAGACGGTGAGCTTGTAGCGCTCGCCGACGTAGGAGCGCAGGTCGACGGCGGTGGGCTGGTGCCGGTTCTCGACGATGACGTGGTCGCGCACGGAGGTCTGCGCGCCAGTCATCACCGGCATCTGGTCCACTCCCTGGACCGTCCCCGGCACCGGGACACCGGCCGCCGTGAGGAAGGTCGGCATGAGGTCGACCAGCCCCAGCATCGAGGAGGTCTGGCCAGGGACGATACGCCCCGGCCACCTCACCATGAACGGCACCCGCAGCAGGTCCTCGTAGTGGAAGGGGCCCTTCTGGGTCAGGCCGTGCTGGCCGAGGAAGTGGCCGTGGTCGCTGGTGAACACGACGATGGTGTTCTCGGCAACGCCGAGCTCCTCCAACCGCCGAAGGATCCGCGCGACGTTGTCGTCGACGAGCGACATCATCCCGAAGTAGCTCGCCATGTTGCGGCGCAAGCGTTCGTCCGAGACGAGGTGGCTGGTGAACCCGTGGTTGAAGTACGGGGTCTCCTGGTACTCCGAGAAGTCCGGCTCCGCCTCCTGAGTCTCGGCGAACCACGGCGCCATGGCGTCGAGCTCGCCGGGGTTAGCCGTGCCGGGCTCCATGTCGTCGGGGTCGTACATCGAGGCGTATCGCTCCGGCACCAGGTAGGGCGGGTGCGGGTCGTGGAAGCTGGCCCAGGTGAAGAACGGCCGGTCGGTTGCCACGGCTCGCTCGATCGCGGCGATCGAGCGCTCGGCGGTCCAGGTGCTGTAATGCATCTCGACCGGGAGGTCCCAGTGGTGCTGGCGCCGGGGCTCGTCGGGCTCCGGCGGCCAGCTGCGGAAGTGGTCACGCCACTGGGTGAAGCCCTGCTCCTCCATCCAGATCGCGTAGTGCTGGCCGACGTGCGACTCGTCGGCATGGTTGCGGGCGAGCTCGATGTGGTCGAAGCCGTAGTAGGGGCCGTGGAAGCCGCGCCAGAATTCGAGGTCGCGCAGGGTCGGTTGGCACTCCAGTGAGGTCTGGCCGGGCTCGGAGGCGAGCGGCTGAAAGTGCGCCTTGCCGATGAGTGAGGTCGCGTATCCGACCTCGCCCAGCAGGTCGGGCAGGAACCTCCCGTCCTCGTCGAGCTTGGTCCCGATTGTCCAGCAGCCATGCCACGAGGGGTACTGGCCGGTGATGATGCTGGACCGCGACGGTGAGCACAGCGGGTTGTTGCAGTAGGCGCGGTCGTACACCATCCCCTCGTCGCCGATCGAGTCGATGGCGGGGGTGTTCAGGCCCGGCGTCGAGCGACCGGTGGCCGTGTGGTGCTGCTGGTCGGTGGTGATGAGCAGGATGTTGGGGCGCTCGACGTCGCGCGGTGAGTCGGTCACGGGTTCGCCTCCCCGATGAGCAGCCCCGAGGAGCGCATCGAGACGTAGATCCGGCCGGAGCTGTCGACCTTGATGTCGTGCGGCAGCTGGGCCATCGCCCGGTAGGCGCTGGTGGTGATCTCACCGAACGAGCCCGGCGCTCCCGTCGACGGGACCACGGGGGCCGTGAAGAGGCCGGGCTCGTTGGTCCTCGGCCCCGAGGTGGGAGAGCGCTGGGCCACGGTGGTGAGGTAGAGGGTGTCGCCGGCGATCGTGAGCGGGCCGGGCCGCTCCGGCGCACCGGAGACCTTCTCGAAGGTCACGCCGCTGCCGAGGCCACCGCCAGTCGTCGTGTGGTCACCGACCCGGCCGACGCCTTTGAGGGCGTACAGCCCGTCGAGGGTCGAGACGTACACCGTGGTCGTGCTGTTGCCGGTGTTGCGGTGGGCCGCGATGTAGTCGGTGGTGTCGAAGCCGTCGGTCTCGACGTAGGGCGCGGCGCCGATGGCGGCGACCTGGTGGAAGTCCGAGCCGCCGTTCAGCGACTCGTAGACCCCGCCGTTTCGGTCGTAGTAGAGCACGTCGTTGGTGCCGGGCACGGTGGTGAAGGCGACACGGTGGGTCTGCTCGCCCGACGACAGGGGGCCGGCGTACGACCACGACGAGCCGTCGAAGGTGTAGACGCCGCAGCCCTCGACCGCGGCGACGACGGCCTGCGGAGTGGTGTTCGGCACGGTCGCGAGCCCGAGCACGTCCGTGCCGGTGGTGCACCCGAGCCGGTAGGTCGCGGAGCGCAGGCCCATCGACGCCCACGAGGGCTTGCCGGCGGTCCACCCGCTGCTCCGGTAGACATCGCCGCCGTGCGGCTCCGTGGATCCGTCGGCCAGCTTCTTCGTGAGGAACTCGGTGGCCGCATAGGCCGTACCCGTGGCGTCGAAGGCCAGGTCGTGGACGTTGAGGTAGGCGTTCGGGTCGGGACGCGACTGCTTCACGTTCGTCGCCATGTGGTCGGTCGAGGAGAACACGCTCCAGTCGGTGTCGCCGAGCAGCACGTGGTTCTCGTCGGTCGGGTCGATGGCGACCGTCCACGAGAAGGTCGCGTTGAGGTTCTTGGTCGCGGGGTCCCAGTGCGGGTTGCTGCCGGTGGGGTCCAGCGTGCGCCAGATGCCGCCCCGGCCGGTGAGGTAGAGCGCCCCGTTGCCGGCCACCTCGAGGCTGGAGGCGTAGGGGTTCTTCTGACCCGGGTGGTTCTCCGTCCCGGCGTCGCTGTGCCACCAGCGTGAGGTCCGCCCGACGACGGTGTCACCGACGCTCTGGACGATGTTCGTCCAGGTCTTGGCGACCGGGTCTCGACGCAGGACCGAGTCGTAGAGGCTGGAGCCCAGCGAATTCTGCGGGGGCTTGGTGGCTGCTGCGTAGACGGTGCCCTGCGAGACGGTGACCGCGCTCCAGCTCGTCTCGGAGCCGACGGCGACGTCCTTTTCCTGGTGCCACCCGTCGGTGATCCGCCAGCTCCAGACGCCTTCGTCGCCCGCCGCGGCCCACACCGTGGGTCCGCTGACCGCGAGGTCCTCGACGGTCTGCGGCTGGCCGCTCACGCCGGGGCTGGCGATCGCGGTGCAGGTCCCCGTCCCGGTCTGCGCGTTGGTGACGTGCCAGACGGAGCCAGGGTTGATCGCAGCGTTGGCCTTGTCGGGGCCACCGGTGACCGCAGAGACGACGAGCTCGGTGCCCGCGGCGCCGGAGGGGATGAGAGCCACTGCGCGGATGAAGGAGTCGTCGGTGATGACGCCCGGGCACAGCCGGGTCCAGCCGCTCGCCGACGGCGTCGGGGCGGTGGCATCGCTGCGGTAGAGACCACGGTCGTAGGAGCCGCCGTAGACGTGACCGTCGCCGCCCACCGCGAGGAGGTTACCCACCGAACGGGGCAGCGCGGCGAGGAAGTCGCTGCTGGACGCCCCGGCTCCCGCGAACTGGGGCTGGGAATCGCTGCGCGAGACCAGCTCCCAGTGCAGGCCGCCGTCGGTCGACCGGGCGACGCCGCCGCCGCTCTGGCTACCGCCGCTGCCGGGGTTGCCGATCGCGGCGTAGACGAGGTTGGTCGTGGTGGGTGACCACTCGATCGAGGCGATGTGAGTCGAGATCGGGTCGGCGAACAGCTCGCGCTCACCGGTGGCGGGCACGTCGACCGGGGACCAGCTCTGGCCGCCGTTGGTCGAGCGCCAGATGCCGGATGTGTCCTGGCCCTCGAGCAGCACGTCCGGGTGGTTGGGGTCGGCCGAGATCGTCGAGGTGGCGCCGCCGCCGTCGATGCCGCTGGGCGTGAAGCCGTACGCGCCGCTGGTCGCCGCCGGTGCCCCGTGGCCCGGGTGCGGGGGGTGCGCCGGGTGGCTGGGATGGCCCGGGTGCGGGGGGTGCGCCGGGTGGCCGGGATGGGTCGGGTGGGCCGCGGCCTGCGGCGCGACCGCGAGGGCCGCGGTCACGGCCGCTACGGTGACGAGCACCGTTCGGGTGCTGCTGTTCATCTGCTTCTCCTTGAACATGAAGGCTTCACGGGGGTCGAGGTCACGTGGGGGTGCCGAGGAGTCCCTCGGGCACTGCCGGGTAAGGGGTGTCCCAGCGCGCGTACTGCCGTCCACGCCCTGCCGGATCGCGGTCGTGCGGGTCGACGGGCTCGGTGACCGGGGGGAAGTCTCGCCAGCCGGTACCGGTGGACGCGTCGAGCGGGGCGTCGTAGCCCTCGGCGCGGAAGTACTCCTGCAGCTGGGCTGACAGGCGCGAGAGCGTGCTCGCCTCCGCGGGGTCCCTGGAGAGGTCGGCGGTCTCATCGCTCCCGACCTCCAGCAGCAGCTCGCGGCGGTCGGCGGCGCTGTAGACGTACTTGCGGTCGGTGCCGAGCCAGGCGTACAGCCCGGTGGCGCCGTCGTTGAACTGTCCGACGAGGCCGGTGCGCACCGCCGCTTGGTCATCGGCGAGCACCGGGGCGAGGTCAAAGCCGGCCGGGGCGGGCTCGGGTAGGCGCGCGCCGATGGCGGCACAGATCGTCGGCGCGAGGTCGGAGTGGCCGGTGACCGCCTCCGGTCGCGCGCCGGCGGGCACGTGGCCCGGCCAGCTGAGGACGTAGGGGATCCGGGCGGCCGAGTCGTGGAACCCCCGCTTGCCGAAGGCCCAGTGGTCGCCGAGGTACTCGCCGTGGTCGGCAGTGAAGACGACCAGGGTGTTCTCCCGCTGGCCGGTGCTCTCGAGGGTGTCGAGGATCTGGCCGACCCAGTGGTCGACATGGCTGACCAGCGCGTAGTAGTAGGCGCGGATCACCCTGATGCGGTTGATCTCCAGGTCGGTCGAGGTCCACTTGGAGCGGTGCTGGTGCCGCACCTGGTGCAGCAGCCGGTCGCGCTCCTCCTCGTCGCGCACGGGGTCCGGCATCTGCAGCGGGTCGTACATCAGGTACCACGGCGCCGGTGGGTCGAACGGGGGGTGGGGCTTGATGAACGAGGTCCAGCACAGCCACGGCTGGTCCTTTTCGGCCCGTTCCTGCAGGAAGTCAACCGTGGTGCGCCCCGTCCACGCGGTAGTGGTCAGCTCCTCCGGGAGCTGGGATGGCTGCGGGGAGTAGTAGAGCTCGTGCCGCACTCCGTGCGGCTCGGCGACATCGGTGCGGCCCTGCTCGTGCAGGAAGGTCAGGTACTCGTCCTCCTCGGGGCTGTTGGGGATCTCCTCGGACAGGCGCATCCGATGGAAGCCGTGCGGGGTCCGACGCGGCTGGAAGTGCATCTTGCCGATGGCCTCGCAGTGGTAGCCGGCGTCGGCGGCGGCCCGCACGAACGTGTCGGCCTCGGCCGGCAGCGGGGTGCCGTTGTCGACCACTCCGGTCTGATGGGGCAACCGGCCCGAGAGCACCACGGACCGGGCGGGCACGCACACCGGGGACTCGGCGTAGGCGCGCTGGAAGGAGGCGCCGGAAGCCACGAGGCGGTCCAGGTGGGGGGTGCTGATGTCCGGGTTGCCGTGCGCGGAGATCGCGTCGAAGCGGAACTGGTCGCACATGACGAGCAGGACGTTGGGTGCCGTGGACGTCATGGGATCAGCTCGCCGGCGGGTAGCCGTAGTCGGACAGGGTGAGCTTCTTGGCCGAGACGGCTTGCTGCAGGGCCTCGTTGTACTTGGCCGTCAGGTCCGACAGCGCCGCGGCCGGGTCCGCGTCGTTGGCCAGCAGCTTGCCCACGCCCGCGCGCCAGTCGTCACCCTGGATGTTCAGCTCGCTGCTCGGGAAGTTGGGTGCCGGCCGTTGCAGCCCGCCGGACTTGACGACGAACAGCGGGAGATGCGGGCTCGCGCCGCCAGAGAGGTCTGCCTGCGCTGCCGCAGCGGAGGCCGGCACGTCGAACCCGGCCTTTGCCTTCATCGTGGCGAACTCGGGTGAGAGCAGAGCCTCCAGCACGGTCGTGGCGTCTTTGAGGTCCTTGACGTTCTTGTTCATGGCCCAGGCGCCGCCGACGTGCACGATCTGCTGCTTGAGCTGCTGGCCGTCGGGCACGGGGGTGTTGGCGATCCCCCAGTCGACCGTCGACTTCAGCGTGATGTCCAGCTCCGGGGCAGCGCCGGTCTGGTCGACGTACATGCCGATCTTGCCCTGGCCGAACGCCGCGCGGAGTGCGTCGATGTCGAGCGAGCTCGCACCGGGGTAGGTCGTGCCCTGCTTCTGCATCGTCCGCATGAGGCTGACGACCGGCTGGTACTTCTCGAACTCGAACTTGTGGGTGTCGACGTTGTAGAGGCCCTCCTGAGTCAGGTTCGTCGTCGCGTTGACGATCAGGGGCTCGATCATCCAGTTGACCACCCCGTTGAACTTCAGCGGCAGTCCGTAGCCGTAGGCGCCCTTCACCTTCTCGGTGATGGTCTTGGCGTCCTGCTGGACCTCGCTGAAGGTGGTCGGCGGCTTCTCCGGGTCGAGCCCGGCCTTGCGGAAGAGGTCCTTGTTGTAGACCAGCGCGATGTTGCCGACGTTGGTGGGCACTGCCAGCAGCTGGCCGCCGCGGACGAACTGGCTCGGGGACTGGTAGGCGGTCTTGAGGTCCTTCTTGGTGGCCTCGCTGATGACGTCGCCGAGGGGATGCAGGTAGCCGGCGTCCTCGAGGCCGACGAGGTTGTTGGGGGAGAAGACGTCCGGACCCTGCCCAGTGCGCAGCGCGAGGGGCAGCTGCTTGTTGAGGTTCCCCGAAGAGATCACCTTGAGGTCGATCGTGATGTTGTTCTTCTTCGCGACGTCGTCGAGGAAGGACTTGGTCAGGTCGGCGTCGGCACCACTGCTCGCCCACACGACGACGGGGGCCTTTCCCCCAGACTGCGTGGAGCTCTCGGCTTGGCAGGCCGTGGTGACGGCAACCGCGGCCACCGACAGGGCGGCCAGGGCTGCTCGGGTGCGTCGTTGCGTACGCATGGCAGGTTCTCGCTCTCGTCTCCGATATTGATTGATGATCATGTGATCAACATTGAGATCATTTCGGATCACTAGGGATTGGTATACCCCACCCACCGAATGCGGTCAACCCCTGGCCGCGGGCCGAGGGGCCCAGGTGAGGGCGAGCACGCTCAGCCACGCGGTGACTGGAGGGACGAGCAGTGTGGCGACCACGCCAGCCGACGGGGGCAGGAGAAGGAGAAGGGCCCATGGGACCATCCACGCGGCGGCCGCACCCATCGAACGACCCGGGCGGCGGGTCAGCAGTCGGGCGGAGTCGGCGAACGCAGCCGGGGCCGAGGCGCTCTCGCCCGACGCCAGCAGGACCCAGGTGGGAGCAGCCAGCAACAGCCAGACCAGGCCTAGCGCCAGCAGCATGCCGGTCAGCAGGGGACTGCCCCGGTGAACCACGACGAGAAGGTCCAGCGCGACCACCGTCGTTCCGGCCAGCAGCAGGAGACTGAGGACCAAGCCGGACCGCAGGCCCCCGCGCAGGTCCGCCACGACGTCCCGCCAGGTCGGGGTACGGTCGTGGTCGCGGTGCCAGCGGATGACCGCGCGGTGGAGGGCGAAGGTCGCCGGGCCCACGGATACGACCGCCACGCTCGCGAGCAGCCAGAGCAGGCCCAGGTACCCCAGGGCGCTGACGGCTCGGACCAGCCGGAGGACCACGCCCGGTTCCGCCTCTGCGAGTCGGCCGTGGCCCACGGTCCCGCCAGGCGGGCCGCCCTCCAGGTGCCTCGCCCAGCTCATCCCTTGAGGGCCCCGTCCGCGAGGCCCCGCACGAAGTACCGCTGCAGAGCGATGAACACGACCACGATGGGGATGAGGATGAGCATGGCCCCCGCGAGCATCAGGTTGTAGGGCGGGGTGTCCGTGCCGCCCGCCACCCTCAGCTCGTATACGCCGATGACCAGCGTGCGCAACTTCGGACGCGCGAGCGTGAACACAAAGGGGATCTCGAAGTTGTTCCAGCCGTGCTGGAAGGCGAGCACCGTTGTGGTGGCGAGCACGGGGCGCATCAGCGGGAGAGTGACCCAGAGGTAGCTGCGGAACAGTCCGCAGCCGTCGACCCGGGCCGCGTCCTCGATCTCGGTTGGAAGCGAGCTCACGAACGACATGACGAGGAAGGAGTGGATCACCGATATGGAGGAGATCTCGACGAGGATGATGCCGACCAGTCCGCCGAGGCCCAGGGTTTCGGCGATCAGGTACCGGGGGTAGAGCGTGGCGGTGCCGACGCCGACGAACAACGTCACGCCCAGAAGCCCCTGGTAGTAGCGCATGCCGGGCACGACCTTGCGCGCCATCACGTAGCCGAGCATCGACGAAGCGACGGCGTCGTACGCCACCACGCCGAGTACCACCAGCACGGAATTGCGCAGGTAGGTCCCGAAGTCCGCCACCGCGATCGCATCGCGGTAGCCGCTGAGGTCCCAGACCTTCGGCAGCAGCGCCGCCCCCGACTGCAAGAGCTCATCCAGGCTCTTGAACGAGGCGAACAGGGCGTAGGCCAAGGGGAGCAGGGTGAGTGTCGCGACGACGGTCAGCAGCAGGTAGGTCGCGGATCGCCCGGCGAGTCGGCGCCCCGAGCCACCTGAGCCGCCGTGCGGCGCAGTGGCGGGCGGCAGGATCGAGAGGGCCACGGCGTCCGCGCCGTTGGGGTCGTCGGGGTCGACGTCAGGGAGGGTGCGCACGTCGCTCATCGGGCCGTCCTTCCTGAGCTGGTCCCACGCTGGGCACTGAGCAGGTACAGAACCGACACCACCGCGATGATCACGCTGGCGGTGACGCTGAGTGCCGAGGCGTAACCGATCTGCGAGCCGCGGTTGGAGGAGAAGTAGTAGCCGAACATGTACGTGAACATCACGTCGGTGCTGCCGGCAGGTCCCCCGTCTGTCAGCGTCTTGACCAGATCGAAGGATCGCAGGGTGAAGACGATGGTGAGGATGACGATGACCCGCATCATCGGGGCCAGCAGCGGGACCACGATGAAGCGGAAGCGCTGCCAGGCGTTCGCGCCGTCGATCGAAGCGCTCTCGAGCAGCTCCTTCGGCACGTTCTGCAGCCCGATGAGGAACAGCACCGTGTTGAGCCCGAAACCGGACCAGACCCCGACCACCACCAGGCTGCCCAAGGCCGACCAAGGATGCCCCAGCCAGTCGAAGTTGCGGTCGAGGACGCCCAGCGAGCGCAGCAGGCCATTGACGATGCCGTTCTCGGGGCGCAGCAAGAAGTAGAAGATGATCCCGAGGATCGCGACGCTGACCACGTGCGGCAGGAAGAAGATCGTCCGGAACAGCCCGCCGAGCCGCAGCCTGCGGTTCAGCAGGACCGCCAGGCCGAGGGACAGCGGGATCTCGAACGCCACCTTCAGCACCGCAAACTGACCGGTCACCACGACGGAGTGCCACCACGATGCGTCGTTGAGCAGGTCGCGGTAGTTCTGCAGCCCGACCAGGCTAGGGGTGGAGAATCCGTTGTAGTCGGTGAAGCTGAGGTAGACGACCCAGGCCAGCGGCGCGACGGTGAACAGCAGGAACGGCATCATCTGGGGCAGCACCATGGCCATCCCAACCAGTCGCTCGCGACGGCGCCAGCCCGGGGGACGCGTCGTGCGACGCCCGCTTGCCTGCGCTGCTGGGGCGAGGGAACTCACGATGGTACCTCCGAGGTGGCCGTTGGCCTCCACTGACTGAAAACGATCGTCGGAGTGATCGTAACGGGCCCTTGGCGATCACTCAAGGGATCAAGGCAGATCACTGCGCGATAACGGGGCGGTCGCACGCAGCGGCGATCCGTGTGCGAGTGGGCGCTACGCTTGACCGATGCTGATCGCCGAGCGTCACAGCCGCATCCTGGGAACCCTCCGCCAGCACGGACTGGTGTCTGTCCGCGACCTGGCTCGCGAGCTCGCGGTCTCCGAGGTCACGATCCGACGTGACATCCGTGACCTCGCCGCTTCCGGGCTCGTCCGGCGCACCCACGGCGGCGCGGTGTTCGCCAGCCCGCACGGCCAGGAGCCCACCTATCAGGAGAAGACCGGCGTCGCGATGGCCGAGAAGCGGGCCATCGCCGCAGCAGCCGCAGAGTTCATCGTCGACAATGACGTGATCGGTATCGGCGCCGGCACGACGACGGAGGCCCTGGCGGCGCGCCTCACCCATCACCGCACCCTCACCGTGGTCACGAACTCGCTGCTCGTGGCCGACGTCCTGAGCGAGGCAGAGGGCGTGGGGGTGATCGCCTCGGGGGGCACGATGCGGCGGTTCACCCGGGCTCTGACAGGCATGCTCGCTGAAGCGGTCATCGCGGAGCTGCACGTGTCCACCTTGTTCATCTCGGGGAACGGGCTCACGGCGGCGCGCGGCCTGTCCACGCCCGTACTCGGCGCTGCGGGGGTCGACCGGGCCCTAGCGGCCATCGCCGACCGGATTGTCGTGCTGGCCGACCACACCAAAATCGGCAAAAACACCATGACCCAGACCGTGGAGACCAAGCGCATCGACCTGCTGGTCACCGACCGGGCCGCGGATGCCGAAGAGGTCGCCAAGCTGCGGGCTGCGGGGGTCGAGGTGACCGTCGTCGACCCGGAGCCAGCGGGTGCGCACGACATCGGGGAGTCGCTCCGGCCCCTCCGGGGCCCTCAGTTCCGAGGTACCCACCGCGATGGAGTAGGCGCGCTGCATCCCGTCCGCCGTGCGGACCGTAGCCCCGGGCAGTGGTCACGAGATGCGGGCCAGCAGAGCGACGTCTCGGGCCGGGACCGTCACAGCCCCGTCGGCGCGGGGGTGACCCCACGCCTCGCCCAGGTGGGCGTCGGACCAGTGATGCGGGAGGGAAACGGTGGTGGGTTCGTCCCCGCGGTTGAAGACCCCGAGCCATCGCGGCTGATCGCCGGGCTCGACCCACAGATCGATGGCGCCGTCGCGGGCGAGGAGCCTGCCCATCACGCCGGTGTCGTGACAGGCCAGCACGACCGGGTTGGTGACCAGCTCGATCACCTCGGGGCCGGAGCTGAGCACGTCCGCACCCAGGAAGAGGGGTGATGCGGCGAGAGCCCGCATGGTCAGCACGGTGCGTTGCTGCCCGGGGGTCAGGGCGGTGGAGCGGTGCGCGCCCCGGCCGTGCAGCTCGGCGACAACCCCCGCCTCCTCTTGGCCGAACGGCACGAGCAGCTCCCCGAAGGGCAGCATGTCCAGGTCCACCCAGCACCCGTCGATCTGGCGGTCGACCCACACCTCCCAGGCCTCGAAGGCGGTGTTAATGTCGGCAGCGTTGTCCCAGACGTCCCGCGTGACGCGCAGCAGGTCGCTGCGGCCATAGGCGCGGCGGTGTCGCTCATCGGTGTCGCCGCCGGGCGACAGACTGAGCGAGATGTCGCCCCCGACCCGGTCGATAGCCGCAGCTACGGCCTCGATCTCCGCCGGGTGGGCGGTGATGTCGTCGGCCTTGATGAAGCGGAAGCCCCACTCGGCCAGCAGCTCGATCCAACCGTCGTAGTAGGCCTGGGCGCCGGGCGCCCGCATGTCGATCCCGTAGTTGAGCTGCGACCACCGGCAGACGCTCGTCTGGTCGGCGACCTGCCGGGCGGTCACCCGCGTCCCGAGGACGGGCAGGTCCCGCTCTACCGCCCGGCGTGGGATGCCCCGCATGATGTGGATTCCCGGGACGAGGCCGCGGTCGGCGGCGTGGCGGGCGATCCGCTGGAGTCCGCCGGGAAAGTTCGAGCGGGAGGGGAGGTAGCGACCGTTGGCATCGAGGTGGACGTCGAGGGCGGCCGCCCGGCGGGGCAGCCGGGTTCCGGGGAGGTGGTCGTATTCGTTGAACCAGCCCCCGTCGATGACGAAGTGGTCGAACCCAGACGGCGCGAGGTGCTCCGCTTGGGCGTCAATGGTGGCGAACGCCGCGTCTTCGTGGAAGTGCAGGCCGTAGCCATCGAAGCTGTTCCACCCACGGGGTGGTCGGGCGAGGCCCTCGGCCCGGGCTGGCGTCGCCAGCCTGTCCTCGAGGGCCGCGGTGTGGGCGGGCGAGGTCGGGCTCGGGACCGGCAAGGAGGAGGTCATCGGTACATTCGTCCCTTTCGTCGGGTGGGAGACGGGACCGGCAGGGGCCCCAGCAGGCTCGAGTCAGGTACGACCGGTGCAGGACCGGTGTCCGCGGCAAATGGCCTAGCCTGAGTGTTCGAGTCGAACGAAAATGATCTTCCTGATGACCATACGGTGATCATTCGCTCGGGCACAAGAGGGTCGGGCGTACGAGGGTGGATGCGCGCCCCTCGCCCTGAAGGCGGCGAGCAGGCGCCACCGTGAAGACGTCGCCGTGCGGAAGGCCGCGGGGCCCTTTCTTCTGGAGGAACTCGACCCTCAACCGTCGATCATGGCTTCATCGACACTCTGAGGTGCGAGGCCCGCGGTCGAGTCGGTCGGTCGGGTCTTGCGTGAGCAGGGAGCCAGGCCGCCGCGCGGACCTACCGAGCCCGGCGCCGAGGCCGCCCGCAGCGTCGGTGACGCCTGCGTCGTGGGCGCCGTCCGGGACCTGGCCGGGACCACCGGCCGAGGCCATCGTCCGAGGCTGGCGTCGGAGCGCCTGTGCGGGCGGCGGACGATGAGCGCAATGGTCCGTCGCAGGGGCACCCGGATGTGAGCTCCAACGAACGGCGCGTATCGTGTCGAGGCCGATGAGGTCGGCGAGGGCGAGCGGTCCCTGAGGGTGCGCGGCGCCGCGGACCAGCCCTTGGTCGATGTCCTCGGCGGTGGCGAAGCCCGACTCCAACATGCGAACCGCACTGAGGATGAAGGGAATGAGCAGGGCGTTGACGACGAGGCCAGCCCGGTCCTGGCAGTCGATGGCGTGCTTGCCGAGGGTGCCCTCGACGAAGGTCCGGGGCGCCTCGGTCGTCTTCTTGGCGGTCAAGAGGCTGGGCACCAGCTCTACGAGGGAGAGGACCTGCACGGGGTTGAAGAAATGGACCCCCAGGACGTGGCTCGGCCGCTGGGTCGCCACGGCGAGCTTCATGATGGGGATGGAGGACGTGTTCGACGCCAGGATGGCCTCGGGGGAGGCGGCCACCTCGTCGAGGCGACGGAACAAAGCCACCTTCGCGCTCTCGTCCTCGACGATCGCCTCGACGACGAGCTCGCGGTCCGGAGTCGAGCCAGGTCGGTGACCACCGCGACCCGGTCGAGGACCTCGTCGGCGTCGTCGAGCTTGCCCCGCTCCTGCGCCCGGCGCAGTGACGTCTCGAGGCGCGTGCGAGCAGCGTCCGCGGCGGCCTCGCTGGACTCCACGACGTCCAGCGCGGCGCGGGCGCAGACCTCCGCGATCGCCGCCCCCCGCCACACCGATCTTCGTCATGGCCATGGTGACTGTCCCGCTCCCCTCGTCCGGCGGCGGACGGCCGCCACGTGCTGGTTGACCGCTCAATCGTAGAACACACATCGCGCCTGGCGGACGCACAGGGACCGGCGCGGCCGGGCTCAGGAGAGGGCGGTGACCTCCAGCAGCAGGGCCTGACCGGGGTTGAGGGTTGGCAGCGAGACACCGACTTTGGTCAGCAGGACACCCGGCACGACCACGGGCCGTTTGCGCGCCGCATCGAACCACGCGGGTCCGGCGATCTGGTGAGGTGCCGCCGGTCCTGCGTCTTCCCGGATTCGGACTTCGTAGTCGCGACGGGGATCGAGACCCGGGAACGGGACTCGGCCGGCCTGTGCGGCGGCCGAACTGCCCAGCCTCGCCCAGCAGAACAACGCCCACGAACCGTCCTCGGCGACCGAACCGTGAAGCAGTGTCTGCTCGTCCGCGAGATCGGCGTGCACCCGCCGGCCACTCTGAACCAGGCCGCGGAACTCCGTGTAGAGGGCCGCCCACCGGGCTAGCTGCGTCATCTCGTCGGGGGTGCACGAGGTGAGGTCCCACTCGATTCCCGCGGAACCGAAAAGCGTTGTCAGGAGTCGGAACGACGCATCGCACAACCTGCCAGTCGTGTGTGAACGCGGCGCTCCTACGTGGCTCCCGATGTACTCAGGTGGCACAACGGCTTCGGTCCATCGCTGGATCGACTGGCGCTCGACCGGGTCGTTGCAGTCCGAGGTCCAGATGCGGTCCGTGCGTTCAAGGACGCCGAGGTCCACCCGGCCGCCACCGGAGGAACACGACTCGATCTCAAGGCCCGGACAGCGCCGCCGAAGTTCGTCGAGAAGGGCATAGAAAGCGAGGGTCTGGTCATGGACGCCTGGCCGATCTCCGTCAGGGCCCCGATGGACCGCCTCGTGCAGCTCTCGGTTGTGGTCCCATTTCAGGAAATCGATGGAGTATCGCTCGACGAGGGAGGAAATGCTCGAGACGAGGTAGTCGAAGGCCTGTCGCTTGGCGATGTCGAGGACGTACTGGTGCCGGGACGACCCGCCGAGACCTGCCGAGGGGCCCAGGATCCAGTCAGGGTGCTCGCGGGCGAGGTCCGAGTTCGGGTTGACCATCTCCGGCTCCACCCACAGACCGAACTCCATGCTGCGACCGCGGACGTGGTCCACGAGCGGGGCCAGGCCGTCGGGCCAGACGATCTCGTCGATCTGCCAATCCCCGAGGCCCGCACGAGCATCGCGTCGGCCGCGGAACCAGCCATCATCGAGGACGACCCGCTCGACACCGATCTCGGCAGCCCTGTCGACGAGCTCGGTCAGCCGCCCGAGGTCGTGGTCGAAGTAGACCGCCTCCCAGGTGTTCAACACCAGCGGCTGTGGGGTGCTCCGTGGCTGTTCCGAGCGCAGCTGGGCGTGGAACCTGTCGGCGACGCCGTCCAGGCCTTCGTCTGACCAGGAAAAGACGACGCGAGGGGACTTGTAGTCGCTACCCGCGGCGAGGCGCACCTCGCCCGCACGAAGGAGCTCACCACCTCCGAACACCGCGGAGAACGCACCCGCCCCTTCGGGAAGCCGCTCGACAAACCATTGCTGGTCACCGCTCCAGGCGACGTGCATGGACCAGATCTCGCCGGTGCGCGACGTGAAGGACGGAGTGCCGACGGCGAGCAGGTAGGGCGAGTCCGCGCCGGGCTTGCCTCGCCGGACCTGGCGGGAGTGCTGGCCGTCCCGGATCTGGCCGCGTTGGGGACTGCGCTCGCGGCTCCACTTGCCGGTGAGGTCGAGGATGTCCGTGGCCCGGGCCGGCACCGGCAGCATGGCGACGACGCCGATGAGGTCGTAGGGTGCGTCGTCCAAGGCAGCCTCGGAGGTCGCCGTGGTCTGCAGCTCAACGAGACCGTGCTCGGACAGCCCGACGGTCAGCCGGATGGCCAAGCGGGAGACGTCGTCGACGAGGTGGACGTCGATCCGGCCGCCTCCGCGGTCACGCTCCTCGACCGTCGCTGACACCGTCTTTGGCCGAGGAGTCGTCGCCGTGCCGGCTCGATGGCCGGCAATCGACGGGACGCCAGACCATCCCTCAAACTCGGTGGGCAACAGGGAGAACACCCTGGCCACGTCCGGCGCGTTGTGGAGCTGAGCCGTCCCACCCGTCTCTGCGAGGACCCGGAGTGACGACTCCGACAGGGCCCCCAGGTCGACGCCCCAGTGCAGGACCACCGGCACGTCGGGTCGGAGGTCGACGACGAGGGACACGCCCGCCGAGCGAAGGTGGACGATGCGATCACGTTCGGTAGGCAAGTGCTGTCCTCTGTCGCGGAACTGGTCCAGACCATGATGGCGTGCAGCTCGCTGAGAACGCCAACCGCTGCATCGTGGATCAGGCTGGCCGCTGCGCCGCGCCGCGGAACGGTTCGGGGTCTCGGTGACTACCGCGCGACGCTGGGCCGGCCGGTACCGCCATCAGGGCCGGGCCGGGATGCTGGACCGGTCCAGTCGCCCTGACACCTGTCCGCGGCGGCGGGTCCGTTCGAGGATCTGGGCCCGTTCGTACTCAGCGATCATGCCCTGGAACTGCACCAGCAGTGCGTCTTCCGCGCTCTGACCGCGTGGGCCCTTGACGAACGTCACGCTCGTGCCGGCCTTGGCGAACTCTTCGATCAGCAGCGCCTGGTAGGCGTACTTTCGGGCCAGGCGGTCCGGGGAGTAGACCAGTAGCACGTCCACCGGGACCAGGCAGACCAGGTCCCGCAACCGCTCCAGGGCCGGACGGACCAGCGTGGCTCCGGAGTGCCCGTCGTTTTGAAACACCCACTGTTCAGGCACATCCAGCCCCAGCTGCCCGGCGTGCGTACGCAGTGCCGCGGTTTGGGATCCGATCGTCTCCTGCTCCTTCTGTCGGGCCGAGGAGACCCGGTCAGGAAGAGAGTTGTGCCGATGAGCAACGCAGCGACCTACGCCCGCAGCGTCGCGGGCTGGAGCGGGTCGCCGAGTTCACCTGGGAGCGGTGCGCCACGGTCCACGAGCAGGCCTACCGTTTCGCAGCCGGACGCTGACCACGGAGACCGTCGTGTACGCGGACTCCCAGCCGGCGTGCGCGGGCGAAGGTCGCACTCCACCTCGCTTCGGGAGTCATTGGTGTCGCTGGTCAGGACCTGCAGCACGGGGCGTCGTCCTCGAACAGGGTGAGCTGGCGGGCTGGTCAACTGCGTTCTTCGCCGAGGCCGGCGCGAGGACAAGCCCCCGTGACGAGATCGGGCCGCGTATCGACGCCGGGCTGCTCTTCGTCTGGGAGGTGGACGAGACGGTGTCTCCATGGCAGCGGTCTCCGCTGCACAGGGCGGAGTCAGCCGGGTCGGCCTCGTCTATACCCTGCCGGAGAACCGCAAGCAAGGCTTCGCCAGCGCCTGCGTCGCCAGTCTGACCGCCCAAGAGCTGGCCACGCCAGGACGCACCTGCATGCTGTACACCGACCTCGCCAACCCCACCTCGAACGGCATCTACCAGGCGGTCGGCTACCGACGCGTCGGAGACGCCGTGGAGCTCACGTTCCATACCCCTTACCAGGAACAGGCGTGACAGGATCAGGCCCAGGTCACTCGACTCACAGGACAGATCGTCCCATGAGACGCCTGGTGCTCTTCGACCTCGACGGGACGCTGGTCGACCATGAGAGCGCTGCTGCCGAAAGGGTCGAGCAGTGGCTGATCGGCAACGGATGGGCGGAGGCAGCGAGCATCGCCGGCCTGGTCAGGGACTGGGACGCGATCGCGGAGCGGCAATTCCGCGCATACCGGAAGCGCCGGACGAGCAGCCGCGGCCGGCTGCGGGAGTTGCTGCCCCACATCGGTCGACCCCTCCGGCTGGTCGGACGAGCGCTTGGACGACGCCTTCGCGACGTATCTCGTTGCTTACCAAGGCGCCTGGGTTCGTTCCCCGATGCCGTGCCTGACGAGCCGGCCAACATCCGGAACTAGGCGCGGAGAGTGAACCCGCGCGACTGGCGATGAGCGGGAAGCCCGCACGATGGTGTCGACGTCCGAGGCTGGGACGCTTCGCAACCACGACCGGGCTGGGCGAGCTGATACGCCTACGGGTGAGGGAACACGGCTTCAATGCGGGGCCCGTCTGAGGACCAGAACACCTTGTACGGCGGGTGGCCCGCAACGGGGAGTCGGAAGCGGATGCCGTCGGGTGTCGTGATGGCGGTGGACCGCGCCTGTGCCTGTGCGGGGAGGCGGAAGATCAGCTCGCAGGCGTCCAGTACCGCGTTGTAGAGCTCGGCGTCGGGACCGGCTTCCAGCGAGTCGAGCTGCTTGTCGGCGATCTGGGAGTAGGCGTCGTCGGCACTCACGCGGGCCGGCGCTGGCGGGCCCGGCGCACCGTGGACGACTGCGAGGCGCGGGTGAGCAGTGCCTGCAGTTCGGGGTCGCCGTCATACTCCAGCTGCGCATCGGTCACGACGCTAGCGGGCTGCAGGAGGATGGAGCCGTCCTCATTCTCCTGGACCAGGAATCGTTGGTTCACGTGGCCGGGGATCACAACCCGGCTCCGGGCGTCGGTCTCGATCAGGGTGCTCACGATGCACGCTCCTGTCTGTTAGGGGCTTGGCCCTCAATGTATACCCACTCTCCCACTGTGGGCAAGTGGGACCGTGGGAGAGATCGACCGGTGCCGACCTTCTCGTGAAGCGCAGCGAAGGAGATGGTCGCGGGTGTGGAGCCGGACAGGCGGGCCGCGGGCCGCGGTCATGTGGTGCTCCCTTTGCTGGGTTCAGTACACAGCCAGTACACAAAACGACCGTTGACGGCACTCAATCACCGTTACCTTCAACGAGGCTACGTGAGCAATACCAACGGTTTACGCGACTGTCAACGAATAACCAGCAACCCGGACAATGACCTCGTAATGAATAGGTCATCGGTTCGATTCCGATAGGCGGCTCCACCAACACCACCCGCACCCGTCGGAAACGTTTCCGCTGGTCAGCGGCCACCTCGGGTGGCATTCGACGCCAACCAGGGTCGTTATCAACAGCACAACCGAGTGCGACCACGGGATCCTTGGGCCATATTTGGGCCGCATGACGGGGAGGTCGTGGCCCGGGGTGTGGCCTGCGGGACTGCAGGCCGGCCTTCAGGTTGTCGCCTTGTTGCGCTCCATAGCGCGATAGACGGTGGAGCGGCCGACGCCGAAGAGGTGGGCGAGTGCGGCGGTGCTGTGCTCGCCGGTCTCGAACAGCGCGACCGGGTGCGCCTCTTGACGCGGGTTGAGCGTGGGCTTCTTGCCCCGCAGTCGGCCCTTGGCCTTGGCGACCTTCATGCCCTCACGGGTGCGGAGCCGGAGGAGGTCGGGCTCGAACTCTGCGACCATGGCCAGGACATTGAACAGCAGGCGGCCCACGCGTTCGTTGGGGTCGTAGACCGACCCGCCCAGGTGGAGCCGGACCTGGCGTGCGGTGAGCCCATCAGCGATTGCCGGAGCATCAGGCAGGGAACGGGCGAGCCGGTCCAGCTTCGTCACGACCAGCGTGTCGCCCTCGCGGCAAGCTGCCAACGCTTCGCGGAGACCCCGACGTTCCCGGTTGGTGCCGGTCAGACCGTGGTCGACGTAGATCCGTGCTATATCGGCTCCCACGGCAAGCAGACCCTCGCGTTGAACAGTGAGGTCCTGTGATCGGTGGAGCAGCGTGCATAGCCGATGAGCAGAGCCGTCATGGCGCGCCTCCTCGCATGGGCCGGCCCACTGCCGGTCGCGGCCTTCACCGGCGACGCACCGACGCGCGCCGTCATCCGGTGGACTCCTGCACTCGCACCGGGAGGAGCCGCCCGCTTGCCCGACGACCGAATGCTGGTCATACTTGTGACCATGTCGGAGACCAGGTCGCTCGCAGAAGCAAAGGCTCACCTTTCCGAGTTGGTGGCTCGTGCCGGGACCGAGCACGAGCGGATCACGGTGACCGTCCATGGACGCCCCACTGCCGTGCTCTTGGCCGTGGAGGACCTCGAAGCGCTAGAGGAGACGATCGCCGTGCTTTCCGACCCGGCGCTGATGCACTCGCTCAGCGAAGCCGATGCCGAGCTGGCTCGCGGCGAGGGGGAGGACCAAGAGAGCCTCGCAGCGGTCATGCGGGCTCGGCGAGCCACTGCGTGAGCGATCAGCCGTACGAACTGATCATCGCTCCCACCGCTCGCCGACAACTCACCGACCAACTGCCCGAACCGGTGGCCTTCGCCGCCTACGAGTTCATTATCGGCCCACTACTCGAGAACCCGCATCGGGTAGGCAAACGGCTGCGCCCGCCCCTGCACGACCGCGGCATCGCCCGACGAGGCACCTACCGCGTGCTCTACCGCATCGACGACACCCGTCGACTCGTCACGGTGGTAGGCGTCGTCGCACGCGCCGACGCCCACCGACCCCACTGACATCTTCCCGCAAGCGGATCTTCAGCGGTCATTCTTGGGAAGTGGTCGGTAATCGTGAGGCCTAGTGAGACCAGAGCCGACAATGAAGGCATGACCGGAGACGGCGCCGACATGGAGGGAAGGACATCCATTTCTGCCAAGGGCCACGCGGGACCACCTTGAAGGGCTCGAGCGGCATCGAGGCGATCAACGACTGACCGACCGCGCAGCGGGCAAAGAGGATGTTGTGTACGGGGGGGAGCCTGCCTTCTCGTGGCGGGTTGGGTCGATCGGTGAAACGCTCGTGACATGATCGACGACTTTGCCAAGGAGTACCTGCACGACGACCTGCGATGGGCTCGCTCATCTCTGTTGGCCAAGCTGGACGGACTGTCCGAGTACGACGTCCGTCGGCCGCTCACAAGCTCCGGGACCAACCTGCTCGGTCTGGTGAAGCACTTGGCCTTGTGCGAGGCCCGATACTTCGGGACGATCTTCGATCGCCCATATCCCGAACCGATTCCCAACTTCGACGACCCGGGTTTCGAGAATCGCGACCATCTGTGGGTCACGGAGGTTGAGGCCCGCGCGGACATCATCGACCGGTACAGGCGTGCGTGCGAGCACGCGGACGCGAGCATCGACGCGCTGCCGGTCGATGCTCCGGGCTACGTGCCGTGGTGGCCCAGGCCAGACGTGAAGCTGTTCAACGTCCTGGTTCACGTGTTGACAGAGACCAACCGGCATCTCGGTCACGCCGACATCCTCCGTGAGGGACTCGACGGTGGCGTTGGCTCGGACCCAACCCCGTTGTCCCCCCAGGACGAGGTCGACTGGGCAGGGCATCGGGCGAGAGTCGAGAGGGCCGCTCGATCGGCCCCCAACGAGCACTGACAGCGCCAGAAGGGCGCATGGTGGTCGAGCGGCGGACCCGACGAAGAGGTGCACGCCGAGCTGGGTGGCGACGGAGGGCAGCCGGGTGAGGTGTCCGTCCGTTCAAGCGTCGACTGCCCTTGCTGACTCCGCGTGGGGCACCCCGTCCTGACAGGCTACGGCGGTGGCGCGCGCCACTGCCAGGGCGGCGGGGACCCCGTTGTGGGGGCCTTTCTCGAAGTCGTCACCCAGCGTGGCCATCGTGTTGGTGAGGTGCGCGAGGCAGACCACGTCGCGGTCGCGGGCAGCTGCGTAGGAGTAGAGGGCGGCGGCCTCCATCTCCACGCACGAGATGCCGGCTTGTTGGGCGGCTGTGACAGCCGAGGGGGTTTCACGGTACGGCGCGTCTGTCGTCCACGAGGAGCCGGTCAGCACAGGTTCGGTCAGGCCGGTGTAGGCCCCGTTCAACTGCATCTGCAGCTTCGTCGACAGATGACTCCAGGTCCCTGGCGGAAGGTAGTGCGCGCTGGTGCCTTCGTCGCGCAGGGCGCGCTCGATGAGCAGGAAGTATGGGGGTTGCCTCGCTGCGCTGAGAAGGCCGGCTGAGGTGATGCTGATGACCAGGCGCGCTCCGGACGCGGCGAGCTGCTCAGCCACCAGGACGGCGAAAGGTGCGCCGACGGCCGTGCCGACGACGCCCATCTCGACTCCGTGCAGGTCGGTGGTCCACATGTCGGTGTGGTAGCAGGCCCAACCCGGATGGCGCTGTCCGGTACCGCTGGCGGTCAGGTAGCGCACGATGTCACCGTCGGGGTCGAGCAGGGCAACCTCCGGGACGCGGACATCGGGCAGCGATCTTTGCCGACGAGCCTCGCGGAGCAGGTTCTCCGGGACGAACAGCGAGGGTTCGTCGTACCGCTTCCCTGACAGCAGCGGGAGCGATCCCACGCCGCCTGGGGGGGGTGGTCGGTGGCTCATGTCATCTCTGGGTCCCGTCGGGGCAGCCGTGGTCATCCGTTGTCATCCTCACACGTGGCGCCGCGGCCGGGGCGAGGCAGCGCGGCATACCGGCATGTCCTGGCGCTCACCCGCGACGGTGGATTTAACACAACGATAACCAGCGGAGGGTGCAAGCGCGGGATGATCTCGCCATGACTCCTCCGGACCGCACCGTCGGCGCCAGGACCACCGCCGAGATCAACCCCATCGAGGCAGAGCACTACGGTTCGAAGACCCTGGCCGTCGAGCCGGGAGGGGTCGACGTCGTCCCGCTCGGCGAGCGTCATGGCGTCCCCCGGCAGATGTTCTGGACCTGGATCTCCCCGAACCTCGAGTTCGCGACGATCGGCGTCGGGATCCTCGGGGTGCTCTTCTTCGGCCTCACGTTCTGGCAGAGCGTGGCCGCGATCATCCTCGGCACCGGCCTGGGTTCGATCACCCACGCGATCGTCTCGTCGTGGGGGCCGTCCAGCGGGATGTGCCAGATGGTGCTCAGCCGCACCGGCTTCGGCTTCCTCGGGAATGCCCTGCCGGCAGGGATCAACGCCGTCGTGGCCGGCATCGGGTGGTTCGCGGTCAACAGCATCAGCGGCGCCCTGGCCCTGCACGCGCTCGTCCCCGCTCTGGCGACCGGTGTCTGCCTGGTCCTCGTGGTCGCCGCGATGCTGCTCGTCGCCTTCATGGGTCACAACCTCGTCCACGCCTTCGAGCGCTACGCGCTGCCCGTCCTCGCGACCGTGTTCGTCCTCGGGGCGCTCGTCATCTTCAGCAAGTCCAACCTGGGCCAGGCGGCGCTGCCCGGTGGGCCGTCGACCATCGCAGGCTTTCTCGTGATGACCGGGGCCACCTTCGGGTACACCTGCGGGTGGAACCCCTACGCCTCGGACTACACGCGTTACCTGCCCCCCGGGACCGGCCGGCCGGCCGGGCTGTACGCCGGGGCGGGCGTCTTTCTCTCCTGCGTCCTGCTCGAGAGCGCGGGCGCGGCGATGGTCTCGGCCGTCGGCAGCACAGCCGCACTCGACCCGGGCGTCTACACGTCGGTGATGCCGTCGGTGCTCGGCAAGCTGACCCTGCTGTGCATCGCCCTCGGGGCCATCGCCGCCAACGCGCTCAACGTCTACTCCGGCGCGATGTCGTTCCTCGCGATCGGCTTCCGGCTGGCGGCCCGCCGGGCCCGGGCCGTCGTGGCGGTCGTCTTCGGCGTGGCGGGCCTGCTCGTCGCGTTTGCAGGGCTGGACAACGCCGGCGCCAACTACGAGAGCTTCCTGCTCGTCATCTCCTACTGGATCGGGCCGTGGCTCGGCGTGATCCTCGTCGACCGTTACCTGCGCCGGGGCAGCGACGTCACCGGGCTGCTCACCGACCGCGGGTACCGGAACTGGGCCGGCCCGATCGCCATGGCCGTCGGGATGGTGCTGTCCATCTGGCTGTTCTCCAACCAGCAGCGGTACGTGGGGCCGGTTCCCACGGCTTACCCCAACGCGGGCGACCTCACCTTCGAGGTGGGCTTCCTCGTCGCCGCCTGCCTGTATGCCGTGCTGTTCCGGGTGCTCCCGCCGCGTTCGGCCACCGCGACGACGCCGGCGACCACAGCCTCCCCTACTCGTGGCTGAGGGCGACCGGCACGGCGAGGACCGGGCTCGGCTTGCCGTCGCGCTCGAGGAGGCCAGGGTCGGTCTCGCCGAGGGCGGCATCCCCATCGGGGCCGCGCTGTTCGCAGTGGACGGCCGTCTCCTCGGACGCGGGCACAACCGCCGAGTCCAGGACGACGACCCCGCCACGCACGCCGAGACCGACGCGTTCCGCAAGGCCGGACGCCAGCCGTCATACCGCGGCGCCACCATGGTCACCACGCTGTCGCCGTGCTGGTACTGCAGCGGGTTGGTCCGCCAGTTCGGAATCTCCCGCGTGGTCATCGGGGAGGCCCGCAGCTTCCACGGCGGGCACGACTGGCTGGCAGAGCACGGCGTGGAGGTCGTCGTGCTCGACGACCCGGAGTGCGTCGGGATGATGGTTGACTTCATCGCGCTGCGGCCGGACCTCTGGGACGAGGACATCGGCGCAGACGGCTGAGGAGGCTCGCCGTCCCGGCAACGAGGAGGAGGCGCCGTGCTGGTCCTGTCCGCCGCGCAGGTCGAGACCCTGCTCGACGTCGACGATCTGGTCGATGCCCTCGAGAGGGCGATGGTGGACCTCAGCGAGGGTCGCCTCTCGATGCCCTCCCGGGTGGCCGCCCAGGTCCCCGAGCACCACGCCATGCTGGTGGCGATGCCCGCCTTCCTGCCCTCCGCCGGGGCCCTGACCACCAAGCTCGTGTCCCTCTTCCCCGACAACAGGGACCGGCCCACCCACCAGGCCCTGATCTGCTGCTTCGACCCCGACACCGGCAGCCCGCTGGCGGTCATGGACGGGACCTACGTGACGGCAACGCGCACCGCGGCCGGTTCCGCGCTCGCCACCAGGCTGCTGGCCAGAGCGGATGCCGGCGTGGTGGCCGTGATCGGCACCGGGACCCAGGCCCGCGCGCACGCCCTGGCCGTCGCCCGGCTGCCGGGGGTCGCCGTCGTGCGCGTCGCCGGCCGCAACCAACCGGACGTCGAGGAGCTGGTGCGGCGGCTCGGTGCGCTGGGGATCCCGGCCGAGGCGGCGCCCTCGATCGAGGACGCCGTGTCGTCGGCCGACGTCGTGTGCGCAGCGACCCACTCAGGGAGCCCTGTCGTGCTCCGGCGCTGGTTGCGTGCCGGCGCCCATGTCAACTCGGTCGGCTACAACGCGGACGGAACCGGCGAGGTGGACACCGCGACGCTCCGCGACGCGCTCGTCGTCGTGGAGTCACGCGACGCGGTCCTGGCCCCGCCGCCCACCGGAGCGGTCGAGGTCCGGCGCGCCCTGGAGCTCGGAGCCGTCTCCTCGCACGACCTCGTCGAGATCGGGGAGATCAGCGCCGGGCGTCGACGGGGCCGGGTGGACGAAAACCAGCTCACGCTCTACAAGTCCGTCGGGGTGGCCGCCCAGGACGCGGCGGCGGCAGCCCTGATCCTCGCCGCGGCACGGGAGCGCGGCGTGGGAACCCGGGTCCGGATCTAGGTCGTGGGACCGCGGGTCAGAGCAGGACCGGAGTCAGAGCAGCGTCTGCACCGGGTGCACGTCGCCGCAGGGGACCCCCAGGGCGGCGTGATGCTGTCGGATCGACTCGGCGTCGGGGCGATCTTCCCGCCCAGGGTCGAGCCTGTCCCCGGAATCGGAAGACTCCGCCCGACAAGCTCTGGGTGTTCACCGGCCCGTCGCGGCCCGGACACCGCGCATGGGAGGATCGGGGCCATGTCAGAGGCGAAGGTCAGCAGCATCCAGCGAGCGCGGGCGACGACCGGGTCCTACTCGATCACCGTCCGGATCCACGCCGGCACCGACCCGGCGGTCGTCGGCGAGCTCGCCACCGCCGTGTCCACCGCAGGTGGCATCACGACCGCCCTTGACGTCGTGGAGTCGCGCCACGACCGCCTCGTCATCGACCTGACCTGCTCGGCGACTGACGGGGTGCACGCGGAGGAGGTCGTCGACGCCATCCGCGAGGTCGAGGGCGTCACCGTGCACAAGGTGTCCGACCGGACGTTCCTCCTGCACATCGGGGGCAAGATCAGCGTCGAGCCGACCGTCCCGCTGCGCACCCGGGACGACCTCTCCATGGCGTACACGCCAGGGGTGGGCCGGGTCAGCCTGGCCCTGGCCGCGCACCCCGAGGACGTTTCCCGGCTGACGATCAAGGGCAACTCGGTCGCCGTGGTCACCGACGGCTCCGCGGTCCTCGGGCTCGGCAACATCGGTCCCGGGGCGGCACTGCCGGTGATGGAGGGCAAGGCAGCGCTGTTCAAGCGCTTCGCGAACATCGACGCCTGGCCGATCTGCCTCGACACCCAGGACGTCGACGAGATCGTCCGTACCGTCGAGATCATCGCGCCCGGCTTCGGTGGCATCAACCTCGAGGACATCGCCGCTCCAAGGTGCTTCGAGATCGAGGCGAGGCTGCGCGAGAGTCTCGACATCCCCGTCTTCCACGATGACCAGCACGGCACGGCGATCGTGGTCCTCGCTGCGCTCACGAACGCCCTGCGGTGCGTCAGGCGAGAGATCGGCGACGTGCGCATCGTCGTGGCAGGGGCCGGTGCGGCCGGTACCGCCATCGTCACCCTGCTCCTGGCCGCCGGCGCCCACGACGTGGTCGTCTGGGACCGCGAGGGGATCCTGTGCCGCGAGGACACCGACCTGCCGCCCGCCAAGCTGTCGCTGGCCCAGCGCACCAACCCCAGCCTGATGCGGGGCGACCTGCGAGCCGCCCTCGGCGGCGCACACGTCTTCATCGGTGTCAGCGCCGGGGGTGTCCTGCCGGCCGAGTGGATCGACGACATGGCCCCGGACCGGATCGTCTTCGCCCTTGCCAACCCCGACCCGGAGGTCGACATCGCCGAGGCGGCCAAACGCGCTGCGGTCGTGGCAAGCGGACGCAGCGACTACCCGAACCAGATCAACAACGTGCTCGCCTTCCCGGGCGTGTTCCGCGGTCTGCTCGACGCGCGGGCCACCCAGGTCACCACCGACATGCTCCTGCGCGCCGCCATCGCCATCTCCGGCGTGGTCACCGACGAGCAGCTCAACCCCAACTACATCGTGCCGAGCGTGTTCGACCCGGCCGTCACCAAGGCCGTCGCCGGGGCGGTCGCGCAGCCGAACGCACCCGCAACCGCGGCCGCCGCCTTCGCCTGACCGCTGCGCTGCGCGTTCTCAGCGGCTGAGGTCGCCGGGTACGCCGGGGATGCCGGGGATGCCGGCATCCATCGCACAAAACGCGCGAATGGTTACCAACCCGTGACCTGGCGTGGACACCTGAGCGAATCACGCACCTGACCTGCGGAAAAACACGACTGTCATTCTGCCGATCCCACCGCTGTAACTCCCGAATCGGTCCTGTTCTCAAAGGGATTGGAGTGATGGGTGTTCCCGGTGGGACGAATGAGCCATACGCTCAGCCAGCCGTCACGTTGCGCCCGCGAGAGGAAACCGTGCCCAAGGAACTGCGTCCGGCGCGTCGCGCCACCCGCCTCGCGCTCGTGTCCCTCTCCGGTATCGCACTGCTCACCTCCGTCGCCGCGCCCGCATACGCCGACCCCGGCCCGGTGTTCCCCTCCGCCGACCAGGTCGCCGGAGCCAAGGCCGCCGTGACGGACCGGGCTGGGCAGGTGGCCGCCCTGGATGCCCAGCTGGCGGCCTCCCGGGACACGGTCGTCCAGATGCAGGACGCGGCCGCGGCCGCGGGGGAGGCCGCCAACGGGGCGCAGTTCGAGCTGGCCAAGCGCACGAAGGAGAGCGGCGTGGCTCGCGCCAGAGCCGACGCGGCCCGCGCAAAGGCGGACGAGGCCAACCTGGCGCTGTCGCGGTATGCCGCTGACGTCTACCAGCAGGGGGGCGGCAGCATGGGTCCTCTCGACGTCTTCTTCGGGGGTGCCGGTCCGCAGGACGTGCTGGACCGGGCCGCAGGGCTCGAGGCCGTTGGAGGCGAACGGGCTCGCGCGATGCAGGAGGCGGAGGCGTCCAACCTGCTCGCGCAGTCCCTGCAGCGTGAGGCGTCCGATGCCGAGGCGCGCCAGGCCGCCGCGGCTGCTGCGGCTGCGGCCGCCGCGAAGAAGGCCAGGTCCGACTCCGACCACGCGGTCACGGAGACCGCCCGCCTGCGGGCCCAGCAGCAGGCGATGCTCCAGCAGCTCGCCACCCTGCAGAACACCTCCGTCCAGATCGAGCAGCAGCGTCAGGAGGGTCTCGCGGCCCAGGAGGAGACCCGTCGCGAGGAGCTCGCCCGTCAGGTTGCGGTAGCCGCCGCCGCGCAGGCCGCGCAACAGGCAGCAGCGCGCGCAGCAGCCCAGCAGGCGGCCGCGGTGGCGGCCGAGCAGGCGGCTCGCAGTGCCCGGGAACAGGCAACGGCCGCCGCCGCGCGGGTGGCGGCCGACGAGGCCGCGCGTCGGGCGGCCGCGGAGGCGGCCCAGGCCCCGCCACCACGGACAGTTGCGCCCCCGCCCCCCGCCGCGCCCACTCCAGCGCCGCAACCAGTCGTCGGTCCGCCCGCCGCCCCACCGGTGGTCAGCGCCCCCGCGCCGCCGGCGCCGCAGCCCCCGCCGGTCGTGACGGTCCCGGCACCGCAGCCCCCGCCGGTCGTGACGGTCCCGGCACCGCAGCCCCCGCCGGTCGTGACGGTCCCAGCGCCGCAGCCGCCGCCGGTCGTGACGGTCCCAGCTCCCGAGCCGCCGCCGGTGGTGACGGTCCCCGCTCCCGAGCCGCCGCCGGTGGTGACGGCGCCAGCTCCCCATCCGCCACCCCCTCCGCCCGTCGTCGTCAAGCCGAAGCCCACGCCACCGCCGCCGCCACCGCCACCACCGCCCCCGCCACCACCGCCGCCGCCGCCCCCGCCCCCGCCGCCGCCGCCGCCGCCACCGACCGCACCCAAGGGCGGGGTCGCCGCCGTGATCGCCTTCGCCCGCGCCCAGCTCGGTGAGCCCTACGTCTGGGGCGCCGCGGGGCCAAGCTCGTGGGACTGCTCAGGCCTGACGATGATGGCGTGGGCGCAGGCCGGCGTCACCCTGTCGCACTACACCGGGGCGCAGTGGGCCGAGACGCGACGGGTGCCCCTCAGCGACCTGCAGCCGGGTGACCTCGTCTTCTACGGCGCCACCGGGCCCACCAGCTACCACATGGGCATGTACATCGGCAACGGCCAGATGATCGCCGCGCCGCGCACCGGGGACGTCGTCAAGATCTCGTCGATCTACTCGATGCCGGACATCCTGCCCTACGGCGGGCGTCCCTGAGTCGACGCGTGCGCCAGCGCGTCAGTGCGCCTCGGGCAGCCGCCAGCGCGCGGTCGTCAGCCCGGCCGTCCTGGCCCGCTCGATCGCCTCGAGGATGATCTGCTCGGTGGCGGCACGACCGGCCCAGTGGGCGCCCTCCACCGACTTGCCCGGCTCGAGGTCCTTGTAGGTCTCGAAGAAGTGCTGGATCTCGAGGCGGTCGAACTCGCTGATGTGCTCGAGCTCGGTGATGTGCGCCTGGCGGGGGTCGCCGGCCGGGATGCAGAGGACCTTGTCGTCGCCCCCGGCCTCGTCGCGCATGTGGAACAGGCCGATCGGGCGGACACGGACCAGGCAGCCGGGGAACGTGGGCTCCTGCAGCAGCACCAGCACGTCGAGGGGGTCGCCGTCCTCACCGAGGCTGTCCTCGACGTAGCCGTAGTCGGCTGGATAGCTCATCGAGGTGAAGAGCAGCCGGTCGAGACGGATCCGGCCGGTCTCGTGGTCGACCTCGTACTTGTTGCGGGCCCCCTTCGGGATCTCGATCGTGACGTCGAACTCCACGGCATTCCCTCGCGATCTCGGCGATGACTTAGGCTGGGGGACCAAGTGTCGCGCATGGGAGCGGCTCCGTGGCGGAGGGGGGCTGATGCGCCGGCCCGTGGTCGCCGCCCTGAGCGTGACGCTGGCCTTGGGCGGGTACGCCACCCTCGACGTCTACGACCGGGTCCCCGGGATCCTCACGCTGGCACCGGAGCCCGGCCCGGCCCCGCCCTCCCCGGCCCCGGGCCCCCCCGTCGCCGTACCGCTCCCACGCCCAGAGCCCCCGGGTATGCCGTTGGCTGCCTCAGGCGCGCAGGGCCCGGTCCCGTCGCCGGCGGGGCTGCAGGCGGCGCTGGCACCGGTCCTCGCCGAGCCGGCCCTCGGCAGGAGCGTGTCGGTGGCGGTCCGGGACGCGGCAACGGGGTCCCACCTGCTCGACCTCGACCCGGACCGGCCGAGGACGCCGGCATCAGCCGTGAAGCTGCTCTCCGCCGTCGGCGTGAACAGCGCCTTCCCACGCGGGGCCGCCCTGACGACCAAGGTGGTCCAGGGCCGGGAGCCGGGACAGGTCGTCCTCGTCGCCGGCGGCGACACGTTGCTCAGCCCGGGTGCGGGGGACCCCAACGCCGTCGCGGGCCGGGCCGGTCTGGGCGATCTTGCCGCTCTGACTGCCAAGGCGTTGCAGGACAACGGTGCGCGCGCGGTCACGCTGGCGGTGGACCTCGGCTACGCCCCAGGTCCGCTGTCCGCGCCGTCGTGGTCGCCGTCCTTCGTCGCGAACGGCATCACCGGTGCGGTGGCCATGTTGGGCCTGTCCACCCAACGGGCCACGCCGGGCCACCCCGGACCGGCCAACCCACCACCCGCGGTCGCCGCCGCGCTCGCGGCGGCGCTGAGGCAGCGCGGTGTCGCGACGACCGTCCAGCAGCCGCCGGTGACGGCGGACCAGGACGCACCCGTCCTCGGCTCGGTCGTCTCGGCCCCCGTGGCGGACCAGCTGGCACTCGCCCTCGAGGAGAGCGACAACGCCCTGACCGAGTCCCTCACCCGGCAGGCAGCCTTCCTGCGCGGGGCCGGCACGACCTTCGCGCAGACCGCCGACTTCGTGCGCACCACGATCGCCGGGCTCGGGGTCGACGTGACCGGCGCGACCGCAGTCGACGCCTGCGGTCTCTCCCGCGAGGACGCGGTCCCGGCCCGGCTGCTCGCCGACGTGATCGGTCTCGGCCTCGCGGACAAGGTCCCCGGCATGCGGGACACCCTGAGCCGGCTGCCCGTGGCCGGCCTGACCGGGACCCTCTCCGACCGGTTCACCGCGCCCGGCACCCATCCAGCAGCAGGCGTCGCGCGGGCCAAGACCGGCACCCTCACCGGCGTCAACGCCATCGCGGGGACGCTGGTCACCGTCGACGGGCGCCTGCTCACCTTCGCCGTCCTCGCCGAGGGCAGCCCACCCGGCGCGGGAACACTGCTCGCGCGGGGCTCGTTGGACCGGTTCGTGGCGGTGCTCGCATCCTGCGGCTGCCGCTGACGGCCCGCCTGACCGACCGAGGGGAATGACGATGGCCCAACCGATCGGGGACGCGGCAGACGACCGGGCGGCAGGATACGTCGACTGGGACTTCGCCCGGCTGACCGGACGCCGGCTGGTCAACCCGGGACCCAGGGTCAGTCGCGACGAGGCCGCCGCCATCGTCGCCGACCTGCGGGCGGCCGCCGCCACCGCGCACGCGCCGGTGGCCGCCACCTCCCGCCTGAGCTCCCCGGAGGGCTCGGCCGGGGTGCTCGTCGTCGACCGGCCCGGCTGGATCGATGCCAACGTCGCCAGCATCGAGGCCCTGATGACGCCGGTGATCGCCAAGATCGCCGCCGGCGCCAGGAGCACGCCGAGCCCGGTCACCGCCATCGGCAGCAAGGTCACCGGGGCCGAGAGCGGCGCCCTCCTGGCCTTCCTCGCCAGCAAGGTCCTCGGCCAGTACGACCTGGCGCCGCAGGGGACCCCCCGCCTGCTGCTGGTCGCCCCGAACATCGTCCAGACCGAGCGCGAACTGGACGTCGACCCCCATGACTTCCGGCTGTGGGTCGCCATGCACGAGGAGACCCACCGGGTGCAGTTCACCGCGGTGCCGTGGCTGCGGGACCACCTGGTCGTCCGGTCGCAGGACCTGTCCATGGACATCGCCCCCACCCCCGCGGAGCTGGCCGCCCGGCTGCAGGAGGTCGTGCGCCGCATCCCGGACGCGTTCTCCCCCGGCAGTTCCGGACTGAGCGAGATCTTCCTCACCCCGGTCCAGAAGGACAAGGTCGCCTCGATCACGGCGGTCATGTCCCTGCTCGAGGGACACGCCGACGTCGTCATGGACGACGTCGGCCCCTCGATCATCCCCACCGTCGCGGTCATCCGCGAGCGGTTCACCAGCCGCCGCGCCAACCTCGGCTCGCTCGACAGGTTCGTCCGGCGGCTGCTCGGTCTCGAGGCGAAGATGCGCCAGTACCGCGACGGCGCCGTCTTCGTCCGCGGCGTCATCGACCGGGTCGGGATCGACGACTTCAACGCCGTCTGGACCTCGCCGGAGACCCTGCCGACGCCCGCCGAGATCGGCGACCCGAGCAGCTGGGTCGCGCGGGTGCACGGAAGGTCATGACCGGGCCCAGCCCGGCCGTCGCCGCGACCCGGCTCGCCGTGCGCGCGGACCTGTCGAGGCTCCCTGCCGGAGCCCACGTCCTCGTCGGCTGCAGCGGCGGCCCCGACTCGCTCGCGCTCGCGGCCGCGGTGGGGTTCGAGGCGCCCAGGGCCGGGATCCAGGCGAGCGGGGTCGTCGTCGACCACGACCTGCAGCGCGGGTCATGTCACGTCGCGCAGCGGGCGGCCGCCCAGTGCCGCGAGCTCGGCCTCGACCCGGTCGAGGTGGTCACCGTCCGCGTCGCGAACCATGGTGACGGGCCCGAGAGCGCCGCCCGCAGGGCCCGGTACGCGGCGCTCGAGGACGCCGCGCTCCGGCGCGGCGCCGACCGGGTCCTCATCGGGCACACCCGCGACGACCAGGCCGAACAGGTGCTCCTCGGCCTCGCCCGCGGCTCCGGCCCCCGGTCGCTGTCCGGTATGCCGCGCACGCGGGGGCTCTTCGTCCGTCCCTTCATCGCGCTGGGGCGGGCCGACACGGTGGCCGCGTGCGCGGCATACGGGCTCGAGCCGTGGCTGGACCCGCAGAACGCGGACCCGGGCAGCCGACGGGTGCGGGCCCGGGCCGTGCTGGGGACCCTTGAGGCCGCGCTGGGGCCGGGCGTCATCGGGGCCCTCGCGCGCAGCGCGGACATGATCCGGGAGGACGCCGACTACCTCGAGCAGCGGGCCTGCGACACCAGGGCCGGACTCGGACCGGGACCGTACTCCGCCCGGGCACTGCTCACCCTGCCGCGGCCGCTGCGGACGAGAGTCTGGCGCCTGCTCGCGCTCGAGCAGGGGTCCGGTCCCGGGTCGCTCACCTCCGCGCACGTGGAGTCGCTCGACGCCCTGCTCACGTCGTGGCACGGGCAGGGCCCGCTCAACCTGCCCGGAGGGGTGCTCGTGCGGCGCACCGGCGACCGGATCTGCATCGGGCCCTCCGGTCCGGTTGAATAGGGCTGCCGACCCGGGCGACCCGGGGCGCCGACCGCCCGCGGACACGGGCACCTGAGACCCGGGAGCCGAGCGTGGACGCAGCCCAGATGGGGGCCGACCTCGACAGGGTCCTGCTCACCGAGGAGCAGATCCTCGCCAGGCTCGAGCAGCTCAGCGAGCAGATCTGGGCGGACTACGAGGGCAAGGACCTGCTGCTCGTGGGTGTCCTCAAGGGCGCCGTCATGGTGATGGCGGACCTCATGCGCGCCCTGCCCGGGACGGCGCCGGTGGACTGGATGGCGATCTCGTCCTACGGCTCCGGGACGAAGTCGTCCGGAGTCGTGCGCATCATCAAGGACCTCGACCTCGACATCACCGGCCGGCACGTGCTCATCGTCGAGGACATCATCGACTCGGGGCTGACCCTGTCCTGGATCCGGTCCAACCTCGAGTCCCGCAGCCCCGCGTCGGTCGAGATCTGCACCCTTCTGCGCAAGCCCGAGGTGGCGAAGGTGGCGATCGACGTCAAGTACGTCGGCTTCGACATCCCCAACGAGTTCGTCGTGGGCTACGGCCTCGACTACGCCGAGCGCTTCCGCAACCTGCGGTGCGTGGCCACCCTGGCACCGTCGGTCTACTCCTGAGCCCGGCGCCGTGTGGGGCGGGGAGGCGGCGCACCGCCTCGGCGGGGAGAATACGGAACACCTGGTTGCCGCCGGTCGTTGACCTGCGAGAATGAGGACGGCGGCGGGCTGGCCGTTGCAGACCACTGAGCAGGAGGAACGGGGCCTGTTGGCCCCGCACGTACATGGACTTCAAGCGCATCCTTCGCATGCCGATGGTGTGGATCCTCGCCCTCATCGGCGCCACCATCATCGGCCTGTCCCTGTCGGACAGCGGTGGGCTGACCCGGATCGACACGTCCGCGGCGATCGACCTCATCAACACCGACCGGGTCGACTCCGCGAAGCTGCTCAACAACGAGAAGGTGGAGCTGACCCTCAAGCCCGGTCAGACCTACTCCGACGGTGACAAGGTCAAGGACGCCAGCAAGGTCTACGCGTTCTACGTGACCGCGCGCGGCACGAAGCTCGTCGACGCCCTGGAGGCGCACAAGCCCCCGAAGGGGTACACCGACCAGATCGACGAGCCGAGCTGGTTCGGCTCCCTGCTGGTCAACATGCTGCCCATCCTGCTGCTCATCGGGCTGTTCTGGTTCGTCATGGGCCAGATGAACGGGGGCGGGTCCCGGGTCATGCAGTTCGGCAAGTCCCGGGCCAAGCTCGCGTCGAAGGACACCCCGAAGGTCACCTTTGCGGACGTCGCCGGCTGCGACGAGGCGGTCGAGGAGCTGCAGGAGATCAAGGAGTTCCTCCAGGAGCCGGCGAAGTTCCTCGCCGTCGGGGCCAAGATCCCCAAGGGGGTCCTGCTCTACGGCCAGCCCGGCACCGGCAAGACCCTGCTGGCGCGGGCCGTCGCCGGGGAGGCGGGCGTGCCGTTCTACTCGATCTCCGGTTCCGACTTCGTCGAGATGTTCGTCGGCGTAGGTGCCTCCCGGGTCCGCGACCTGTTCGAGCAGGCCAAGGCCAACGCCCCGGCCATCGTCTTCGTCGACGAGATCGACGCTGTCGGGCGGCACCGTGGCGCCGGCCTCGGCGGCGGCCACGACGAGCGGGAGCAGACCCTCAACCAGCTGCTCGTCGAGATGGACGGCTTCGACGTCAAGACCAACGTCATCCTCATCGCGGCGACCAACCGGCCGGACATCCTCGACCCCGCACTGCTGCGGCCGGGCCGTTTCGACCGCCAGATCGCCGTGGACTCCCCTGACATGCTCGGTCGGCACCGCATCCTGCAGGTGCACTCGCAGGGCAAGCCGATGGCGGCCGGCGTCGACCTGCTCGGCGTCGCCCGGCGCACGCCGGGCTTCACCGGCGCGGACCTCGCCAACGTCCTCAACGAGGCTGCGCTGCTCACCGCCAGGACCAGCAAGAAGCTCATCGACGACGGCGCGCTCGACGAGGCGATCGACCGCGTCATCGCCGGCCCGCAGAAGCGCACCCGGATCATGTCGGCCAAGGAACGCAAGATCACGGCATACCACGAGGGCGGCCACGCCATCGTCGCGGCCGCGATGAACCACACCGACCCGGTGACCAAGATGACGATCCTCCCGCGGGGCCGGGCGCTGGGCTACACGATGGTCATGCCCCTGGACGACAAGTACTCGACGACGCGCAACGAGATCCTCGACCAGCTCGCGTACGCCCTCGGCGGCCGGGTCGCGGAGGAGATGGTGTTCCACGACCCGACCACCGGGGCCGCGAACGACATCGAGAAGGCGACCGCGATGGCCCGCAAGATGGTCACCGAGTACGGCATGTCGGAGCGGGTCGGGGCGATCAAGCTCGGTCAGTCGAGCTCCGAGGTGTTCCTCGGCCGCGACATGGGCCACCAGCGGGACTACAGCGAGGAGGTCGCGGGGATCGTCGACGAGGAGGTGCGCAGGCTCATCGAGAGCGCCCACGACGAGGCCTGGCACGTCATCAACGACAACCGCGACATCCTCGACTCCCTCGTGCTCGACCTGCTCGAGAAGGAGACCCTCGGCAGCGCGGAGCTCGCCGTGATCTTCGCGGCGATCGTCAAGCGGCCGCTGCGGCCCACCTGGCTCTCCAGCGAGTCCCGACTGCTCAGCGACCGTCCGCCGGTGCTCACCCCCGGCGAGCTGGCCGCGACCTCCAACGGCAGCGGGCCGGGACCGTCCCCGGCGCCGCAGGACGCCTCGGGCGCCTCCGACATGGACCGCAAGATCGACGAGGCCGCCAAGGCCGGCGCGCACCCGCTCGCCTCGGAGGACGAGGGCAGGACTCGGGTCATCGAGGTGCCCGACGGCGGTCACGTCGACCCGCAGGGCTGACCGGTCGTGCCGGTCGACCACGACAGGGCTGTCGCGGCTGTCCGCGAGCTGCTCCTGGCCCTCGGGGAGGACCCGGATCGCGAGGGCCTGCGAGAGACGCCCGAGCGGGTGGCCCGCGCCTACGTGGAGATCTTCGCCGGGCTCGACGAGTCGCCCGCGGACGTGCTCGCACAGACCTTCGACATCGCGCACGACGAGCTCATCCTCGTGCGCGACATCGAGGTCTACAGCACCTGCGAGCACCACCTCCTGCCCTTCCACGGCGTCGCGCACGTCGGCTACATCCCGGCGGTGGACGGGCGGGTCACCGGCCTGTCCAAGATCGCGCGGCTCGTCGACATCTACGCCAGACGTCCCCAGGTGCAGGAGCGGCTGACCACCCAGGTGGCCGACGCGCTGATCGAGTATCTCGGCGTTCAGGGGGTCATCGTCGTCGTCGAGTGCGAGCATCTGTGCATGTCGATGCGGGGCGTCCACAAGCCCGGGTCCCGGACGATCACCTCCGCGGTGCGGGGGCAGCTGCTCAGCCCGGCCACCCGCGCCGAGGCGATGGCGCTGCTGCTCGGTGGCAAGCGATGAGCGCTGGCGCGCCGGTCCGTCCTGCCTCGCCCCTCAAGTCCTTTGTCACCGCACTGGCCGCTCCCCAGCCCAAGGCGCCCCGGATGATCGGCGCGGTCACCTACGTCATCGGGTTCCTCGACATCCTCCTCGGTGTCCAGCAGACCATGAGGGTGCGGCTGCGGGGGCTGGGGTCGGTCGTGCCGGGCACGCTGGGAGACGCCGCCTCCGCGGCAACCGTCGTCACCGGCGTCCTGCTCATCCTCCTCGCGCACGGGCTGCGGCGTCGCAAGCGCCGGGCGTGGCGCACGGCGGTCATCCTGCTCGGGGTCTCCGTGGTCCTGCACAGCCTGCGACTGCACTGGGCGATCGCGGCCGCGTCGCTCGTCACGGTCCTCGTGTTCCTCATTTACCGGCGCCAGTTCTACGCCCTCGGCGACCCGGCCACCCGCTGGCGCGCCTTCTGGGCCTTCGTCGGCCTTTTCACCACCAGCACCGTCATCGGGATGGCCGCCCTCAGCCTCAACCGGCACGAGATCGTCGGGGGCTGGCCGGGACCGTGGGTGGTCCTGCAGCACGTGTGGCTGGGGTTCATCGGCGTCGCCGGCGACCTGGAGATGCAGCACGACCGCTACGACAGCATCATCTCCGCCCTGCTGCTCGGTCTCGGGCTGATGACGGGGCTGACCACCTTGTACCTCGCACTGCGCTCGTTCGAGCCCAGGCCGCAGCTGACACCCGATGACCAGGCGCGGCTGCGGGGGCTGCTGCGGTCCTCGCCGGACTCGCTCGGCTACTTCAACCTGCGCAAGGACAAGAGCGTCGTGTGGTCGGACTCGGGCAAGGCCGGGGTGGTCTACCGGGTGGTCAACGGGGTGATGCTGGCCAGTGGTGACCCGATCGGGGACCCGGAGGCGTGGCCGGGGGCGATCCGCAGCTTCCTGTCCATGGGTGAGTCGCACGCCTGGACACCTGCGGTCCTCGGGTGCTCGGAGCGCGCCGGGCTCGCCTGGTGCCGGGATACCGGGTTCTCCGCGATGGAGCTCGGGGACGAGGCGATCATCGACGCCACGGCGTTCTCGCTGGAGGGCCGCGCGATGCGGAACGTGCGCCAGATGGTCAACCGCATCCGCCGGGCGGGCTACGACACGCAGGTATGCCGGGTCCGGGAGCTCTCGCCCGACGTGCGCCTGCGCACGCTGGCCGATGCCGCGCACTGGCGCAGCAGCGAGACGGAGCGGGGGTTCTCGATGGCGCTGGGCCGTACCGCCGACCCGCTCGACCCGGACGCCGTCCTGGTGACGGCGAGCCACCAGGGGATGGTGCGTGGCATCCTGCAGTTCGTACCGTGGGGGACGCGCGGGATGTCCCTGGACCTGATGCGTCGCGACGCACACGCAGAGCCCGGGATCAACGAGCTGCTCATCAGCGCCGCCCTCGAGGCGGCCCCGACGCTCGGCGTCGAGCGGGTCTCGCTCAACTTCGCGGTCTTCCGCTCCGTGCTCGAGCGTGGTGAGAGGCTCGGGGCCGGCCCGCTGGTGCGTGCCTGGCGCAAGGTGATCATCTTCGCCTCGCGCTGGTTCCAGATCGAGAGCCTCTACCGCTTCAACGCCAAGTTCCACCCGGCGTGGAACCCCCGCTTCCTCATCTACCCGGGAGCGAGGCACATCGCCCGCGTCGCCGTGGCGGCGCTCGAGGCCGAGGCGTTCCTCGTCTGGCCCTCCCTGCGCCCTCTCGGCGGTGGCGGAGGGTGAGCACACCGGGGGTGAGCACACCCGGGCTCGGGACAGGGGCGAGGACACCGGGGGGGCGGACTCCGCTCGTGGTGGGGGTGGTGAACGTGACCCCCGACTCCTTCAGCGACGGGGGCCGCTGGTTCGAGACCGACGCGGCCGTCGAGCACGGCCAGGCGCTGGTGGCCCAGGGCGCGGACATCATCGACGTCGGGGGCGAGTCGACCCGGCCCGGTGCGGAGCGGACGCCGGTCGAGGAGGAGCTGCGACGCGTGCTGCCGGTCATCGAGGCGCTCGTCGGCGCGGGCGTGACGGTCTCGGTCGACACGATGCGTTCCGAGGTCGCCGAGCGGGCGGTCCGGGCCGGTGCGAGCGTGGTCAATGACGTCAGCGGTGGCCTGGCCGATCCCGAGATGGGCTCGCTCGTCGCCGCCGCGGGGGTGCGCTTCGTCGCCATGCACTGGCGGGGGCACAGTGCGGACATGCAGAACCGGGCGGTCTACGCCGACGTGGTCGGCGAGGTCACCTCGGAGCTCGCCGGGCGTCGCGACGCGCTGGTCGCAGCCGGGATCGACCCCGAGCGGCTCGTCCTGGACCCCGGGCTGGGGTTCGCCAAGAGTGCCGCCCACAACTGGGCGCTGCTTGCCCACCTCGACGTGCTCCAGTCACTGGGGCAGCCCATCCTCGTCGGGGCATCGCGGAAGAGCTTCCTGGGGCGCCTCGGCGTCCCGGAGGGCGCACCCCCGCGAGCGCCCGAGGACCGGGACGCGGCAACCGCAGCCACGAGCGTCATCGCCGCGCTCGCGGGCGTGTGGGGGGTGCGCGTACACGACGTGGCGCCGACGGTGGACGCTCTCCGGGTGGTGGCCGTGATGACGGAACACCGGTGACCAACCGCTCCGGGAGGCTGGACCGCATTGTCCTGCAGGGGATCTCGGCGACCGGTCACCACGGCGTCCTCGACTTCGAGAGGCGTGACGGTCAACGGTTCCTCGTGGACGTGGTGATGGAGCTCGACCTCACGCGGGCCGGACGGACGGACGCGCTCGACGACACGGTCAGCTACGCCGAGGTCGCTGACGCGGTCGTCGCCCGGATCGCCGGCGAGCCGTTCGACCTCATCGAGCGCCTGGCCGCCGTCATCGCCGCTGACGTCCTCGCCAGGCCCCTCGTCCAGGTCGTCGAGGTGGGGGTGCACAAGCCCGACGCCCCGGTCGGACACCCCTTCACCGACGTGCACGTCCTTATCCGGCGGGAGCGCGGCGTGCCGGTCGTCATCGCCCTGGGCGCCAACCTCGGGGACGTGGCGGCCACCCTGGCGGGCGCGGTCAGCCAGATCGGGTCGCTGCCCGGGTTGCGGGTCGACGCCGTCTCGCCGCTCTTCGAGACCGACCCGGTGGGGGGACCCGAACAGCCCCCCTACCTCAACGCGGTGGTGCTGGCCCACACCAGCCTGGCTCCCCGGGACCTGCTGGGCCACCTGCAGGCGGTGGAGGCGCGTCACGGCCGGGAGCGGGACCTCCGGTGGGGCGCGAGGACGCTCGACCTCGACCTGGTCCAGTACGGCGAGCCGGGCCAGCCCGGCGAGGTCGTCTCCGAGGAGGCGGACCTGACCCTGCCCCACCCGCGTGCAGGCGAACGGGCGTTCGTGCTGCGGCCGTGGGCCGTGGTCGACCCGGAGGCCCGGCTCGGTGCGCGGCGGGTGGCCGAGCTGCTGGACGGTCTCGACGGCTCCGGGGTGCGGGCCGGACCGGCGTGGAGCCCGACGTGGTGACCGACAGGCACGGCATACGGCTGCGCGCGCTGCTCGTCGTCGCGGTGGCCGTCGGTGGCCTGTCCTGGATCGTCCTGCGTCTGTGGACCGGTGGCGGGCACGTGCTGCCCATGGCGAGCTGGCCGGGGCTGCTGCTCCTCGCGCTCATGGCGGCCGGCGTGTATGCCGGGGGGCTGCCGGTGAAACGCTCCCTGGCCGGCTCGGCGACGAAACCGCTGAGCCCCCTCGCGGCGGCCCGGGTCCTCGTCCTCGGCCAGGCCGCCGCACTGTGCGGGGCCGCGGTGCTCGGCTGGTACGTCGCCCAGGTGCTCATCGTGCTTCCGGACGTCGACGTCGACTCGCAACGGGCCCGGCTGGTGCCGCTCGCAGCGCTCTGCGCCGGGGGCATCCTGCTCTCCGGCAGCGGGCTGCTCGTCCAGCGGATGTGCCGCCTCGGTGACGACCAGCGCGGCTCCGAGGACGACGAGGAGGGCTGACGCTGGTCCTGGGCTATTGGCCTACCTGTAGACCTCGCCCCCGACCCCGCCCATCCGGGGGTCGACGCTGCCGCCGGCCACCCAGTTCGGCCCGGCGTGGACGTACTTCGCCAGACGGGATGCGGCGGTGAGCGCGGCCAGCCTCTCCTCCGGCGTCGCGTGGTGGAAGAGGAAGAGCGCCTCGTTGCCGGCGATCCGGCTGACGCAGATCCGGCCCTCAGGAGTGTCCGCGCTCGCCGGCAGGGTGATCGGGGCGACGGCCGGGGTGCACCCGAACGCCGCGGGGAGGTCGGCCACCGTGTGGATGGCCGACGCGTCCACGCCGGCTGGACTGCTCGCCGAGGGGGTGGGCGTCACCGGGAGGCTGGTCGTCACCGCCGCCGTGCCCGTCCTGCCTCCCGTGCCCGTCGTGCCCGGCGCCCCGCCGGTCGCCGAGGCGGAGGGTGTCCGGGGGGAGACCCGCGCGGTCGTGCCGGCGCCGCTGGCTGCGCCCCCACTGGCTCCGCCACCAGTGCACCCGGCGACCAGCAGCACCACGGCCGCCAGCGTCAGCGCCACCCGGTCGTCGACCGGCGGCCCGTGCCTGCCGCTACTTGTCGACGTCACCGACGACGAAGAACATCGACCCGAGGATGGCGACCATGTCGCTGATGAGCTGGCCGGGGAGCATCCGGGCGAGGACGGAGACGTTGTTGAACGACGCCGACCTCAGCTTGAGCCGCCACGGCGTCTTCTCACCGCGGGAGACGAGGTAGTAGCCGTTGAAGCCGAGCGGGTTCTCGGTGGCGGTGTAGCGGTGGCCCTCCGGGACCTTGAGGACCTTCGGCAGCCGGACGTTGATCGGTCCGCGAGGCAGCGAGCGCATCCGCTCCACGCAGTGCCCGGCCAGCGTCAGGCTGACCCGCGTCTGCTCGAGGAGGACCTCGAGCCGGGCGAGACAGTCACCCTCCGGCCTCGTGACGACCCGCCCGGGACCGCCCGGGGCGAAGAGCTCGCCGTAGGCGAGGTACGGCGCGTCCCGGCGCAGGTCCATGTCGACGCCGCTGCCCCTCGCGATGGGACCCGAGACGCCGTACCCGTTGACGAGGTCGCGCGAGAGCACCCCCACCCCGCGGGTCCTGGCCTGCAGGATCTCGTTGCCGACCAGCATGGCCTCGAGGTCGGGAAGGCGGCGCTCGACCGCGGTCACGGCCACCTCCACCCGCCCGAGCCAGCCGGCGGGCAGGTCCTCCTTGAGACCCCCGACCCGGTTGAACATGTAGTGCATCCGCCCCCCGGACGCCTCCTCCATCACGGCCTGCAGCTCCTCGCGCTCCCGGAAGGAGTAGAAGACCGGGGTGATGGCGCCGAGCTCGAGCGGGTAGGAGCCGAGGAACATCAGGTGGTTGAGCACCCGGTTGAGCTCGGCCAGCAGGGTTCGCGCCCAGACCGCCCGCTCCGGGACCTCCATCCCGAGCAGGTGCTCGGCCCCGAGGACGACACCGAGCTCGTTCCCGAACGCGGAGAGCCAGTCGTGCCGGTTCGCCAGCACGATGATCTGGCGGTAGTCCCGGACCTCGAAGAGCTTCTCGGCGCCGCGGTGCATGTAGCCGATGATCGGCTCGGCGCTGACGATCCGCTCCCCGTCGAGGAGGACCCGCAGCCGCAGCACGCCGTGGGTGGCCGGGTGCTGCGGGCCGATGTTGAGGACCATGTCGGCCGTCGCGAGACCGCCGGCGCCCATCCCGACGGTCAGCTCCCGCGGGCGGTCCGTCGTCGTCATGGGGGCAAGTCTGCCCCAGTCCGGGGGCCTTCGGTGGCCCCTGTCGCGGCGCCCTGCGGGCGCGCCCTGATCCCACCTCGCAGCCCGGACCGTTCTGGCAGCCTTGGTCCGTGACGTTCGACGCCGCGGACCTGCTCGACCTCGCCGACCCGCGGGTCGTGGCCGACCCCTACCCGAGGCTCGCCGCGGTCCGCGAACGGGCACCGCTGGCCTGGCACGGGGGCCTCGGGATGTTCGTCGCCACCAGCCACGCCGCCTGCAACGAGGTGCTCCGGGCGCGCGGACTGGGCCGCGTGTTCGCGCCGCGCCAGCCCGGGAACGAGTGGGAGACGTTCAACTGGCTGCACGCCGACTCCATCCTCGACAGCGAGCCGCCGAAGCACACCCGGCTGCGCCGTCTCGTCCAGGGCGCCTTCGCCCGCGGTCACGTCGCCCGGCTGGCGCCGCGCATCGAGCAGCTCGCTGCCGGGTTGCTCGACGCCTGTGAGCGCGCGGCGCACGAGCAGGGCGGCGTCTTCGACGTCATCGGGTGCTACGCCGAGCCGCTGCCCGTCCTCGTCATCGCCGAGCTGCTGCGCTGGCCGGAGCAGGACCGGCACGTGCTGCGGCCATGGTCGCAGGCCATCGTGAAGATGTACGAGGTGCGCCCCACCCGGGAGCAGCAGGACGCAGCGGTGCGCGCGGGCGGCGAGTTCGCGGCATACGTCGAGGAGCTGGCGCGCGAGCGCGCCCGGGAGCCCGGCGAGGACCTGCTCAGCGACCTCGTGGCCGCGCGGGACGCCGGTGACCGGCTCTCGGGGCGCGAGCTCGTCGCGACCGTGGTCCTGCTGCTCAACGCCGGGCACGAGGCGAGCGTCAACGGGTTCGGCAACGGGCTCGCCTCACTGCTCGGCGGTGGGCACCTCCTCGCGGCGCGGGCGGCGGACCCGGCGCTGCTCGCCGAGGAGATGCTGCGGCACGACTCGCCGCTGCACCTCTTCGAGCGCACCGCGACGAGGGACGTGCTCATCAACGGGGTGACGGTCCGGCGGGGACAGAAGGTCGCCGCCCTGCTCGGGGCGGCCAACCGGGACCCCGCCGTGTTCGAGGCGCCGGACGCCTTCCGGCCGGAGCGTGACCCCAACCCGCACCTCGCGTTCGGGGCCGGGATCCACTTCTGCCTCGGGGCGCCGCTCGCCCGGCTCGAGCTGCAGGTCTCCTCCGCGGCCCTGCTCGGGCGGTTCCCGTCCCTGCGGGTGGTCGAGGCACGCCGGCGCCCGACCTTCGTGCTGCGTGGGTACGAGCGCCTGCTCGTCGCGACGGGTTGACCGGCTCCCCGGGCCAGCGAGCGACCAGGTCCCCACCCGGGCCACGACCCACAGGAAGTCGCCGAAGCCGCCCGGCGCGACGAGGGTCGCTTCGGCACTGGCGCGCGCCAGGTCTCTCAGGTAGCCCGGGGGATCCACCCGGGAGCGGCCGTGCTCCGGCGTGCGTCCGGTCACGCCCACCTGCCTGAGCGCGTCCCGCTGGGTCAGGATCTCGTTGTGGCGCAAGGAGTCGACCGCGACGTGGGCGGTGAGGTCGCAGCTCCCGTCAGGTGTCGGCCGCACCCGGACCCCCGACCGGTATGCCGCGAAGGTCCCGTCGCGCGGCCGGTCACCGACGCGGTGGCCGTAGTCGACCGCCAGCGCGGCGCCGCTCTCCATCCGGTCGAGCAGCCCCGTCCACGCGAGGTCTCTCGCCAGGCCGACCTCGACGCGGTCGCCGGGTCGGGACGCCGGCCAGAACCGCTCGCACCACCGCAGCTCGTCGCCGCGGAGGTGCCCCCCCCGGACGCACGCCCCGGTCTGCGGGTCGACGAGCAGCTCCCGTGGGACGCCCGAGCCGTCGACTTCGGCCAGCGTGCAGGGCACGACGTCCAGCCACTCGTGGGCCACCACCAGCGTCCCGGTCACCCCGCTGAGCTCGTCCGGCAGCCCCTGGCCGCCGGGGGAGACCAGCCAGCGGGTCGACGCGGTGAGGCCCTCGGGCCGCTCGACCACGTCGACACCGGCGAGCGGGTGCCCCGGACGCGCGTCGCCGAGGTGACCGAGCAGCTCCCCGCGCCCGGCCCCGACGTCGACGATGCCCTCGCACCCAAGCCGGTCGGCCCATCGCCACAGCGCCTCGGCGAGCACCCGACCCGGCAGACCCTGGGCCGCCGTCGAGAAGTGGCCAGCAGGCCCGGAGGCACCGCGGTAGAAGCCACCCGGCCCGTACAGCGCCTGCTGCCAGGCCCGCCGCCACGGGATCGGGTCCACCCGGGAAACCTACCGGCGACCTGGCCGCAGGGTAGGTTCGCCGGGTGAGCGACCCCGCAGAGCGTCCCGCCCGCTTCCGCGTCGGGGTGGTCGGTGCCGGCCGGGTCGGCGCCGTCCTGGGCGCGGCGCTGCGTCAGGCCGGGCACCGCGTCGTCGGTGTCTCCGCGGTGAGCGAGAGGTCTCTGGAGCGGGCAGCGTCCCTGCTTCCCGGCATACCGGTCATGCCGGTCCGGGAGGTCGTCAGCACCGCCGAGCTCGTGCTGCTCGCGGTCCCGGACGACGCGCTTGCCGAGCTCGTGTCCGGGCTGGCGGCCACCGGCGCCTTCCATCCGGGCCAGGTCGTCGTCCACGCCTCCGGCATCCACGGCATCGCCGTCCTTGAGGCGGCGGTCACCAGCCAGGCCCTGCCGCTCGCCCTCCATCCGGCCATGACGTTCACCGGCACGGCCATCGACCTGGACCGGCTCGTCGACTGCAGCTTCGCGGTGACCACACTGAAGTCCCTGCGCCCCCTCGGTGAGGCGCTGGTCCTCGAGATGGGCGGTGAGCCGGTCTGGATCGAGGAGGAGGACCGGCCGGTCTACCACGCGGCGCTCTCGCACGGGTCGAACCACCTTGTCACCCTCGTCGCCCAGTCGATGGAGCTGCTGGCTCGCAGCGGCGTCGAGCAGCCCGCCCGGGTGCTCTCGCCCCTGCTGCACGCGGCGCTGGACAACGCCCTGCGGATGGGCGACTCGGCGCTCACCGGGCCGATCGCGCGGGGGGACGCGGGCACGCTCGCCGAGCACGCGGCGCAGCTGGTCAGCGCCGCTCCGGACATCCGGGCCACCTACCTCGAGCTGGCGCGGGCGACGGCGGGGCGCGCCGTGATCGCGGGCCGGCTGAGCGCCGCAGCGGCCGAGCCGCTGTTCGCGGTCCTGCGCGAGCCGACGCCGGACTAGCCCAGCGTCCTCACTGGAGGATGTTGACGGCCCGGGCGACGACCAGGGCGGTCGTGGACAGTGCGACGACGGACTGGACGGCCATCAGCGTCTTGGCCCACCGGCTCAGCGGCATGGTGTCGGTCGGGGAGAAGGCGACGACGTTGGTCAGGCTGACGTAGAGGTAGTCGAGGAACTGCGGCTCCCAGTCCGGCGGCGCGAGGTGTGGCTCGCTCATCTGCGGGAAGAGGAAGTCCGGGTGCGGGTCGGTCCCGCCGGCGCGGGCGAACGGGCCGCCGCGGTCGAGCTCCCAGTACCAGATCCCGAAGGCGATGACGTTCGTCGCGTAGATGGCGGCGCCGCTGCCGAGCACGCCGATGGCGTCCTGTCCGGCTTGACCCCGCAGGATCGTCGTGTCGAGCGCCACGGCCGAGACGACGTTGTCCAGGGTGATCGCGGCGACGAGGCCGATGCTGAGCAGGCGCCCGTAGCGGCTGGACCGGTTGAGGCGAACCGGGTTGATCAGCGACAGGATCGCGAGCAGGACGACCTCGAGGGCCGGTGCGAGCCAGCGGGGGTGCAGCCCGTAGCGGTCCGGGAGGCCGAGCTGCAGGCCAACGGCGGCCAGGATCGCCACCGCGACGGGGATCCGGTTCTCGGGGCCGGTCGGCCGCAGCCACGCGGGCACGTGCTCGTGGGAGTGCTGGAACCGCCTCGCGAGGTCGGCCAGGTGCGCGTTCCGGTACGGCTCGGGTGCGCTGACCGGAGCGGTGCCGTCGGGGGTGTCGGTCATCCCCCGAGTATCGGGACGGATGCTGGGAGCGGGATGCGGGCCGCGCCGGGGAGGGTATGCCGGATGCCTGCGGGTCTCGCGGCGGGGGCGGTGAGGCCGATGGCCGGTGTCAGTGTCGTCGGTACCGGTAGCAGACGCTCACCTGTGGGAACGCCAGCGAACCGTCGTCCCGGCCGGCCGCTCGCTGCTCGCCGGCGACCCGCTCCCCGAGCTCGGCGACCCGGTCCAGCACCATGTCGCGGTCCGGGCGCACCTGGACGAAGGACCAGGAGGCCGCCAGCGTCCGCAGCCCGACGGGGCCCAGCACGTGGTCGAAGGTGACGGTCCGGCGCTCGCCGGCGCCGAAGTCGGCCGACGGTGGGCTGGGCTCGTCGGTGGCGGGCGTCGCCGTCTCGGGATGGCCGACGAGGTCGGCGAGCTCCGCGAGCCACACCTCGTGGCGCGGGTCAGGGTCCCAGGTGTGCCATGCCATCGCGAGCCAGCCGCCGGGACGCAGGACTCGGGCGCACTCGGCGGCGGCGGCGTCCTCGTCGAACCAGTGCCACGCCTGCAGCACGGTGACGGCGTCCACGGCCGCGGCGCCGACCGGGATCGCCTCGGCGCTGCCGACCCGGGTCGTGACCCGGGCTGCCGCCTCGGGGTCGAGCCCCGCGGCCGAGTCGCGCAGCGCACCGAGCATGGCGTCGGACGGGTCGACCGCGACGACGTCGTGACCCATCTGCGCCAGCGTCCGGGTCGCCTTGCCGGTCCCCGTGCCGAGGTCCAGCACCCGCAGCCGGACGCCGTCGTCCGGCGACCCGAGCATCCACGACAACGTGTCGGGCCGCCACCCGGCGCGCGCGCGGTCGTAGCCGTGCGCGACGCTGCCGAAGGACACCCGCCGCGCCTCGATCGACGCCGGGGTGGCCAGCGGCCCGGTCACGGTCCCCGGCGGCTCCCCTCGTCGCCCGACGCGCGGGCTGCCTGACGCCATGGGCAACACGGTAGCGCTGGCGCCGCTCGGCGCCGCGCCGCGCCCTCCCGCGCCGTCGGTACCCTTGGCAGCGTGAGTGACGAGCCCCAGGCACCCGCTGCGCCGGGTGTCGACGACCTGCCGGAGCAGATGCGGGTGCGCCGTGACAAGCGCGAGCGGCTGCTGGGTGCCGGCATCCCGGCATACCCCGTGGACGTGGCGCGGACCCACACCCTTCAGGAGGTCCGTGACGGGTGGGCCCACCTGGGGACGGGTGAGGAGACCGAGGAGGTCGTGGTCGTCGCCGGGCGGGTGGTTTTCGTGCGCAACACGGGGAAGCTGTGCTTCGCGACCCTGCAGGAGGGCATCGGGACGCGGCTACAGGTCATGCTCAGCCTGGCCGAGGTGGGGGAGGACGAACTGGCACGGTGGAAGTCGGTGGTCGACCTCGGGGACCACGTCCTCGCCACCGGGAGGGTGGTCTCGAGCCGGCGGGGTGAGCTCTCGGTGATGGCCACGTCCTGGCGGATGGCGTCCAAGGCCCTTCGCCCGCTGCCGACCCTGCACAGGCAGCTGTCGGAGGAGCGACGGGTGCGCCAGCGGTATGCCGACCTCATCGTGCGCCAGGAGGCCCGCGACATGGTGCGCACGCGGGCGGCGGTGACGCGGGCACTGCGCCTGACGCTGGAGACGCAGGGGTACGTCGAGGTCGAGACGCCGGTGCTCCAGCTGGTCCACGGAGGTGCCGCCGCGAAGCCGTTCACGACCCACATGAACGCCTTCGACCAGGCGATGACGCTGCGGATCGCGTTGGAGCTCAACCTCAAGAAGGCGGTGGTCGGCGGGGTGGACCGGGTGTACGAGATCGGCCGGATCTTTCGCAACGAGGGCGTCGACTCCACCCACAGTCCCGAGTTCACGATGCTGGAGGCGTACCAGGCCTACGGCGACCAGACCACGATTGCGGCGCTCATCAGGGACCTCTACCTCGGCGTGGCCGACGCACTCGGCTCGCGCCGCGTCGACACACCCAGGGGCGTCGTGGACCTCGATGGCTCGTGGCGCTGGCTCCCGGTGCACGAGGCGGTCAGCGAGGCGGTCGGGGAGGAGGTGACCCCTACCACCGATGCGGAGACGCTGACCGCGCTCGCCAAGCGCCACGATGTCTCCCTGGACCCGGGCAGGGGCGCCGCCAAGGCCGTCCTCGAGCTGCTCGACAAGCTCGTCGAGCCGACCCTGGTCCAGCCGACGTTCCTCTGTGACTACCCGGCGCTGGCCCAGCCGCTGGCGCGCCCGCACCGCGGCGTCCCCGGTCTCATCGAGGCCTGGGACCTGGTCATCGGCGGGGTCGAGCGTGGCACCGGCTTCTCGGAGCTCGTCGACCCGGTGATCCAGCGTGCGGTCCTCACCGAGCAGTCACGACTTGCCGCGGGAGGGGACGAGGAGGCGATGGTCCTCGACGAGGACTTCCTGCGCGCGCTGGAGTACGGTGCACCGCCGATGGGTGGGCTGGGCCTGGGAATCGACCGGATGGTGATGCTTTTCACGGGTGCCAATATCCGCGAGACAATCCTCTTTCCCCTGCTGAAACCCGAGGACTGACAATGTGGGACGCCCTCCTTCCCTATGCCGCCGCCCTCTTGCCGACGATTGGGGTCGGCGGCCTGTTCTACTTCGTCATCAAGTACGTCCTCGAGGGTGACCGACGGGAACGGCTCGCCCAGTCGAAATGGGAGGCGGAGCAGGCCGGCCAGGACGCTCCGCCCAGCCCGGCGCCCGGGGAGGGCACATAGCGCCCGAGACGCCGCATAGCGGACCACATCACGGGTGAGCGCCTCGGAGACCTCCCACCGCGGTTCTGGGCTTTCCCATTTCACGGAGGCCTTTCCGGGCGATTGCTGGTGTGGCCTTTATCGCGCTAACCTTGGCCGATTAGCGTTTCCCTACCCGAGTCGGAGTCCTGAAATGGCGCAACGTGTCCAGATCGTCCTCGAGGATGACGTCGACGGGGGCACCGCCGATGAGACCGTGACATTCGGCCTTGACGGAGTCAGCTACGAGATCGACCTCAACCAAACAAACGCCAAGAAGTTTCGCGACGAGTTCGCATCGTGGGTCGGCCACGCTCGACGGGCCGGCAGCCGCCGGTCGGGCGGCCGACGCACACCGCCCGGCAGTGGCGCCAAGCGCACCGACCTCAGTGGGGTCCGGGCCTGGGCCCGCAAGAACGGGTTCACGGTCAGTGACCGCGGCCGGGTCTCGGGCGAGGTCCAGGCGGCCTACGACAAGGCGCACGGCTGAGCCGGGCGAACAGCTGAGCCGGGCGAACAGCTGAGCCGGGCGCACGGCTGAGCCGAACGACCCCGTGCTCCGCCCGGGCGTCAGCCGGGCAGCAGGGCCGCCGCAAGGTCTCCGTGCTCGTCGACCCGTCGCAGTACCGCCTCCATGGTGAGGTGCTCGAGTGTCCGCTCCCGGGAGGCGCCGCCCTCCACCTCGTCCCACCTCCTCGGGACCGCGACGTAGGGGGCGGGCCTGCCACGCAGCGAGTACGGGCAGATCGTCGTCTTGGCCGCGGTGTTCTGGCTCCAGTCGAGCAGGACCTTGCCGGGCCGCAGCGACTTGGTCATCTTCCACACGACCAGGTCCGGCTGGGCCGTGGTCAGCTCCTGGGCGAGGTGCTGGGCGAGCGCGCGGACCTCGTCCGCCGAGTGCCTGCCGGGCAGCGCGGCATACACCTGCATGCCCTTGCTCCCGCTCGTGACCGGCACGGTCGTCAGGCCCATCTCCTCGAGGCGGGTGCGCACCCAGAGGGCGACCCGGGAGCACTCGACCAGACCGGCTCCCGGACCGGGGTCGAGGTCGATCACCAGGCGGTCGGGGTTGCGCGGCCGGCCCTCGCGGTCGACCTGCCACTGGGGCACGTGCAGCTCCAGCGAGGCGAGGTTGACGAGGTAGGTGAGGGCCGCGGTGTCCTCGACGAGCGGGTAGGAGACGGTGTCGCGTCCGGGATGCTCCCGCGGTGACCGGCCGTGCGAGGAGATGTCGACCGAGGCCAGCCACGAAGGGGCTCCGGACGGGAGGTTCTTCTCGAAGAAGCTCGGTCCCTCGACGCCGTGCGGCCACCTGATGCGGGTGACCGGCCGGCGCGCGAGGTGCGGCAGCAGGACCGGCGCGATGCGCGCGTAGTAGTTGAGCACCTCGCCCTTGGTGGTCTCGGTGGCCGGGTACATGACCTTGTCGAGGTTGCTCACGGCGAGGCGTCGGCCGTCGACCTCGACGCTCACCCGCGCCGCGCGGTCAGCCATCGACGTCCTCCGGTTCCAGGTCCCCCGGGGTGAGGTCGGGACGCAGGCCCCGGTATGCCGGCTGGCGCAGCCGTCGGGACGGGGTCAGTCCCAGCGACTGGACCTCGCAGACGAGCACGGGGTGGACCCAGGTGGCGCCTGCCGCGTCCACCCGGGGCACCTGCTCGACAAAGGGGGAGGTGTTGCTGTGGAGCGGGGCGAGGTCCTCGCGCAGCGCCCGGCCAGCCCTTCCGGCGATGCCACTGCCGACGCGCCCAAGGAAGCTCAGCCCGCCAGCGACCGGGACTCCGACGAGGACGGCCCCGAGACGGTCCGGCGCGTCCGTCTCGGGTCGCCACCCCCCGATGACCACCGACAGGGAGCGGCGGTGGGCCGACTTGAGCCAGTCCTCGCTGCGGGTGCCCGGCAGGTACCGGGACGCCAGGCGCTTGCTGACGACACCCTCCAGGCCCTGGTCGAGGGTCGCCGCGTGCAGCACCCGCCCGTCCGTGAACGTCGGGGGCACCTGCCAGTGGGGTCCGCCCAGCGCGAGTCGCTCGAGCGTCGCCCTGCGGTCCCGGAGCGAGCGCGCGGTGAGGTCGACGCCGTAGAGGCGCACGAGGTCGAAGACCATGTAGGTGACCGGGCTGCTCGCCGCGAGCGCTGCCGCCTTGCGGGCGCTGGTCACGTGGAACCGCTCCGCGAGGCCGGCGAAGGACGGTACCCCACCCTTGAGGACGACGACCTCCCCGTCGAGCAGCATGTCGTCGAAGAGCCCGGTGAGGCCGGCCAGCTCGGGGAAGGCCACCGTGACCTCCCGTTCGGTGCGGCTGTAGAGGCGTAGGCGTCCGTCTCCGACGTCGGCCAGCACCCGCATACCGTCCCACTTGACCTCGTGCACCCACCCGGTCCCGGTGGGGATGACCGAGGTCGCGGAGGCGAGCATGGGGCGCATGTGACCATCCTTCACCCACACCCCGCGCCCTCGCCGTCCCCGCCGGCGCGGCACGCTTTACCGCGGACGGGTTTGTGGGACATCCTGAACATCCGGCAAGTCCGCGGACCCGCGCGAAAGGTTGGTCACAGATGCGTGCCATGTGGAAGGGTGCGGTGTCCTTCGGCCTCGTCAACGTGCCGGTCAAGCTCTACTCGGCCACCGAGGACCACGACATCTCGTTCCGGCAGGTCCACCGGGAGGACGGTGGGCGGATCAGGTACAAGCGGGTGTGCAGCGTCGACGGGGAGGAGGTCTCCTACGACGACATCGCCAAGGGCTATGAGACCGACGACGGGCAGATGGTCGTCATCACCGACGAGGACCTCGGCTCCCTCCCGAACCAGTCGAGCAAGGAGATCGCGGTCGAGAAGTTCGTCCCCGCGGAGCAGATCGACCCCATGCTCCTGGAGAGGTCCTACTACCTCGAGCCGGAGAAGGGCGCGGTCAAGGCCTATGCGCTGCTACGCGACGCCCTGCAGAAGGCGGACCGGATGGCGCTGGTCACGATCTCCATCCGCACCCGGATGAGCATGGCGGTGCTGCGGGTCCGCGACGGTGTCATCGTCCTGCAGACCATGCTCTGGCCGGACGAGGTGCGCGCAGCCGAGTTCGCCTCCCTCGACGAGGTCAGCTCGGCGTCCGACCGGGAGCTGGCGATGGCGAACATGCTCATCGAGTCCCTCGCCGGGGACTACGAGCCCGAGGAGTTCGAGGACGACTACGCGGCCGCGGTCGAGGCGCTGGTCCGGGCCAAGCTCGAGGGGGGCGAGGTGAAGAAGCAGCCGGTGGCCAAGGACGGCTCGGGTGAGGTCGTCGACCTGCTCGAGGCCCTGCAGCGCAGCGTCGACAAGGCCAAGGCGGCCCGCGGCGAGCCCGTGTCGTCCACGCCGGGCAAGGGCGCGAGGGGGGCCGCCGGGACCGACACCTCACGCGAGGACCTCGCACCGCAGGGCGACGCCGCCACGGCATCCGCCCGGAAGTCGACTGCGCGCAAGCCGGCCACCAAGAAGGCTGCCACCAAGAGCAGCACCAGCGCTGCGTCGAAGTCGCCGGCGCGGGCTGCCAAGGCGCCGGCCAAGTCCGCGGCGAAGAAGAAGGCCAGCTGAGCGCGCATGCCGGAGGGACACACCCTGTTCCGTCTCGCAGGGGCTCTGGACGACGCCTTCGCCGGGACCACGCCGTCGGTCACGAGCCCCCAGGGCAGGTTCGCCGAGGGTGCGGCGCTGCTCGACGGGCTGGCGTTCCGTCGGGCATCCGCGTGGGGCAAGCACCTGTTTGTCGAGTTCGATGATGACCGCTGGCTCAACGTGCACCTCGGGCTCATCGGCAAGTTCTCGGTCGACGCCTACGACCGGTATGCCGGCGTGCCGCCCGTTCGCGGACAGGTCCGGCTGCGGCTGCTCACCGACTCCCACGTCGCCGACCTGCGCGGAGCCATCGTCTGTGCGGTGGTCACGTCGGAGCAGGTGGAGGCAACCATGGCCCGGCTGGGGCCGGACCCCCTGCGACCCGGCCAGGATCCGGACCGCTCCTGGGAGCGGATCCGCCGCAGTGGACGCAGCATCGCCGAGCTGCTGATGGACCAGTCGGTCGTCGCCGGCGTGGGGAACGTGTATCGCAGCGAGCTGCTGTTCCGGCACAGGGTGGACCCGTTCCGCCCGGGGAACCAGATCCGGCAGCGGACCTGGCAGGCGATCTGGGAGGACGTCGTCACGCTCATGGCGCTCGGGGTGTCCCACGGGCAGATCCTCACGATGACCGACCAGGTCGAGGTCGCGACCGCCCAGCGCGCGAGCGGTGAGCCGCTGGAGTCGTCGGAGTCGATGGAGAGCCGGCACTACGTCTACAAGCGCCGGGGTGAGCCGTGTCGGGTGTGTGGCTCGCGGATCCGGACGAAGCTCGTGGCCGGCCGGAACCTCTTCTGGTGCGGGCGCTGCCAGCGCCGTCGTTAGCAGGATCGGCGCGGTCACTCCCCAGCACGGGCCGGTTCAGCCGCGAAGCCCGGTCACGCGCCAGAACCAGACGGGATCACCGGCGGTGAGCGTGGCCGATGCCACTCACTACGCCTTGCGTCGAGGCGCCCCGCTGGTCGTAGCGACGGCGACTGGGCGACGCGACGTCCTCATGAGTCATCCCCTCCCGGCACGGATCGACGACGATCAGAAACCGCGAGCCGGTAGAGCAGTGCGCTGCGCACCGCCGGCCATTCCGACGCGATGATCGAGAACACGACGGTGTCTCGAAGGGTGCCGTCCGGCATACGCCGGTGGTTGCGCAGCACGCCGTCCTGCTTCGCGCCCAGGCGGCCGATGCCTCGCGGGACTGCAGGTTGAGCCAGTGCGTGCGGAACTCGACCGCGATGCACCGCAGCTGCTCGAACGCGTGGGACAGCAGCAGCAGCTTGCTCTCCGTGTTCATACCCGTCCGCTGGGCAGACCGCGCCAGCCAGGTCGACCCGATCTCCAGCCGTCGGCTGTCGGGATCGGGGTCCATGAAGGTCGTCATGCCGATGACCGTGCCGGTGTCGTTGCGAAGGACGGTGAACGGCAGCATCGCACCCTTCGCCTGCAGGCCCAGGCGACGGGCGATCTCGGGCTTCATGCCGTCAGGGTCGGGCACGACGGTGTATCCGAGCTCCCACAACCGGCCGTCGCGGGCAGCCGCGGTCAGGCCCTCGTGGTGGTCGTGGCTCAGCGGCGACAGGGTCACCAACGTGCCCCGGAGCGTTACTGGTTGCAGGAACTCGTCGGCGCTCACTGGTGCACCCTCTTACTGTCGGCAGCTACCTGGCTGCCGGTGCATCCCTGGTCCCCGGGCCATCGCCCTGCTCGCTCGACCTTCGAGGTCCGGGATGAGTTCTGCGAGGCCCGGTGGTCCAGGACACGCCGACTGGCTACAGGGCTGAGCGCCATCGAGCGCCGATCAGTGAGCGACCGGC
>JAABUR0100000869.1_pt1 | contig 59902 bp, 44 predicted proteins | sample 5560091 | NCBI WGS metagenome assembly JAABUR01 (sample SAMN10711879, study PRJNA513375) | rock metagenome | isolation source: Antarctica rocks | place: Antarctica: Victoria Land, University Valley sud | reverse complement strand
CAGCCACGCTCAACTCCCTCATAGAAGGGAGCGTCAAGGATCAACCGAAGTAGCTGTCAACCATCAGCCGCAACAGCGTCACCCATCAACCGAAGGCCAAACGTCAACCATCAGCCGAACTCGTACATCTTTGCGGTAGGCATCCGGGCTCCCCAAAGCGAAGCCGAGGCTTACGAGTTCGCCGACCAGGAGCGGTACCAGGCGACCTTCGATCGACTCATCTGGCCCTTAGAGTTCCGGAAGCTGATCACCCACGACCAGTGGCGCAGACTGCACTCCCTGGCCCGCTTCACCAATGGACGTTCCGGACGATCGTACGAGGGCGACGACGCAGCGCCAGATCCATCTACAGCACGGAAGGGATGAGATGACCACGAACTCCTTGGGCACCTCGGGCGATCACACGGATCCGGACAAGGGTGCGGGAGAGTTGGAGACGCTCGCCAAGGCCTGCGAGCTGTGGCAGACCGGACAGGTGCTGGGTTCGTCGCTGCTCCGCGGCGCAGCGCGCGTCATCACCGGTGTGCCGCACTACTTCAGCGCTGACTTCATTACGGGATACGAAGATGAGGCTCGGAAGAACGCAGACGCACTTCGATACGGACAATCGCTGCTCGACGCGATCGCAGCCTGCGAGCCGCGGGATGCAGACGCGTGGGGCATTGCTGTCGGATTGCCTTCGCGTGGTTTCGCTGGCCGCGGGCTCAAGCCGAATGGGTCCAATGACGCGCAGATACTTCGCAACCTGAGCACTGGCGAAATTGTCATGCCGCTCTGGGGTGTCTCGCTCGATCGCGACGTTGCCGGCAGCTTCGGCGCCGGCTTCCTGTTCGAGATCGTCGGGCCCTTCCCGGCGATTGCAGCTTGGACACATTCCGGGATCAAGGCCGAGGAACAAGAGCTCATCGCAGGTGGCCGCTACCGCGTCGAATCCATCGAGAGCGTCGGTGGAACCACGCATGCGCGATTCCAGTGGGTTGGACCTGCTCTCTGACTGCTCTCACGCCCCTTCGGACTATCAACTGAAGGATGAACCACTGCTCCTGATGATCCTGGGATCGGCTCGGTCCGACCATCATCGCCTTGGGCGGCTTAGCGCAGCCATCGGGCGAGCAATCGCCTGGCATTCATGATCCTCAAGCGAAACAGGCCCACCCACTGGTGGCCCGCCGTGTCATCGAGCCTCCTCATTCCGAGCGGAACCTCACTTCGTCCGGCGCCAGGTGTAGCCGCCGTACCGGCTCCCGATGATTTCGCTCGCCAGGGACAGCGCGCCGCCGCCGCGAGGATTTCCCCAGATCGGCTCTCGACCGTCGGCGCACGGACCACAGGCCAGGAGGGAGACGGCAACCGATCGATGAGCCCGCCAGAGCGCCGCCGCATGAATGGCCGTGCCGCCGTACGGCCCGCCGTAGTTGGTGCACCGTCCAGCCGGGTCCGCGTCCCTCCGTACGGGGCAGGTCGCCACCTCAGTCGACTCCAGTCGCCAGGCGCTCCTGCTCGCCGGGATGTCGGCTCGCAGCCCGGTCGGGAGCACCTCCAAGCCGGCTGCATCCCATCGAATAGCGGCTGGTTGACCCGACGCACGAGCCATCTCGACGACCTGCCCGTCCTCGAGTCCGGAAACCATCGAGAAGCCTTCGAACCAGGTCACATCTTCGGCTGTCGCGACTGCCAGCTGGAAGGACAGGTTCAGCTCGGTTAGCTGGGCGGTCAACTCCTCCTGGGCCGCCAGGCAATCACCGAAGGTGCTTGACGCCCCGCCACTATGCCAATTGCTGAGAATGTGCACAGGCAACTCGAGTGGCGGCTCCACCGACGGACTGGGCTCGGTACCAGGGAGTTCAGGCGTCAGGATGTAGTGGGTGTCCCCGTCGCGAAAGCTGTAGCGCTGCGTGCGGTAAGAGTCGGCCAACGGGCTCTGTGGTGGCCGACGGATCAGCCTCAGTTCGGGATCGTTCAGCTTCACCGGAAAGACGGGCAGGACTCGCTGCTCTTGGGCTCGGGCGAGCTGGTCGGGCGTGGGGTCCAGCGGTGCGGTGGCGCGGACATTGTCGTACGTCATGAGTGCCTCCTCGCCGCTGCGCGGCGACCCGTCCTTCCCGCACCCAGGTGGGCGTGGGCGGATCTTCCTCTGGGGGCACCGTGCCGGGGGCGCGGTTGCCAGGCGACCAGCCAGAGGGCTTGCGGTCGCGCTTCGTGATCCACGATGAGCCTACGTCGGCATACCGACACCGCGCACTGAGTCAGCACTCTGCGGCAAGGCGACGCCCTAGGCAGCGGGTCGGGGGCGCCGGCTCAGAAGAGCGCCATCAGAATCTTCTCGGCGATGGTCCACAGAATGATGATGCCGATCACGCCGGCAAGGAGTGACTTCACGAGTGCCCCCGTTGTGTCTCCCGTCCGCCGCATAGATGCGTCGGCACGGGTAGTTCGAAACTGACGGTACGTCTGGGGTACGACACCGCCGGCTGGATGCGCAGCACGTCGTCGAGCCTGGGTCCTTAGAAGTCGATTCACGCCAGTCCCTGGAGGACGGTTCGAGCGACAACCACGCAGCGCGAGGTACGTTCGACTGCCCGCTTGGCTTCGGATATGGCGATGTCGTCTGCCGCGTACTCCGCCTTGGTCTTGAGTGGGAGCAAGCGTACGAGGTCCTTCGCCAGGGCGATGCCGTCGGAGCCGGCGTCGCGGAGAAGCGACAGCACCTGGTCGTGGTCTTGACCTGCGGCCCGTTGACCGGGGCGGGCCCCGGTCACGGCGTCGGCGGCGTTGATACCTGCGTGAATGGCCAAGCTCGTGGCGGCGATCGCCCGGCCTGCATCCAGCTCGCTGCGGGCACCGGCCAAGAACTCCTCCGCTTTGGCCAGGTATGACCGAGACTGCGCCGCTGTTACTGCCCGAAGTTTCGTTTGCCTAGCCATGGCCTTCCTGCGCGAGATCATCAAGGTTCGCACCGAAGACCACTACCCCGTCGCGCCGCACGTCGCGCCAGAGTGGCTTGCGGCTTCGAAGTAGGCTCGCTATCTGCGAGGTGTCAGCTTCGACAACCTCGACAGGATTGCCCGTAAGCCGCTTCACGAGCTGTCGAAAGTGGTCGATTCCTGACCCCCAGCGATCATCGTCCTCGGCGACCTGGCCGTGTCGGACGACGACAAGGTCGAGGTCGCTCTCGGAGCCCGCTTCCCCACGGGCGAAGGAACCGAACACGATGACACTCGCCGGTTGTGGCTCGATCAAGCCGGCCATTCTGCCCACCTCGTCGAGCACCGTCCGGCGTACGGCTGACAGTGCCGTGATGGCGCGAGCAGCCACGTTCTCCGGCACGTAGCGGAACAGAGCTGACGGTGGTACCTCACGGCGATCAACGATGCCCAGTTCCACGAGCCCAGGAAGCACTCTTGATGCCTGCGCATTACTGACCGCGGCGAGGCGCGCGATCGTACGGAGGTTCAGCTCGGCCGTCGTCTCGGCGAGCACTGCCAGGATCCGTCCCGGCGCCCTGGGGATCACCGCCTGCACCGGACGCACGAAGTCCATGCTTAGGAGGGTAGCGCACATAAATGGAACGATTGTCTCTATTTTGAGTGCAACCTCACTAGCGAAGAGGTAGGAGTCGTTGCCGCGCGGGCACGGTCCCTGGGAGAAAGGCGGAGACGGCCGAGATCGTGATCGCTGGACGCGCTCAGACAGACTGGCGTCCATGAATGAAGGACCTGAAGCGGGGCTGCGGGAGGACCTCGTCACACGGCGGCTCGCAAGGAGCATCGCCAGCCTGGAACCACAGGCGTTGACCACCGAGCTTGCGGATCTCAGGAATGCCGAGGCGGCTGACCGCGTCTCGCAGCACATCGCTCGGCTACTCGCCAAGGAGATCGACGCAGCGCCCGAAGCGGAGCGTGCAGCGCGGGCGGTGGCCCTAGCCGAGTCCGTTCTTGGTCATCTCAATGGACTCAGCAGCACACGTCTCGGCCTCGACGATGACGTCCCGGAAGGCCCTGCTCGGCTGCTCCTCGCCATTCTTGCCAGGCTGCCAGATGGAACGCCTCGACGGTTCGAACGGCCGCTGACTCCCCTGCTCGACACGACAATCCTGACGAATGCTCCGGGCGAGCCCAATGTGGGCCGCGAGCTTCGCGCCGAGATCGACTCGGCACACAGCATTGACGTTGTCATGGCTTTCATCCGGTGGTCGGGCATCCGTCCACTCCTTGACGCTCTAGAGCAGCACATTCGTCAAGGGAAGCCAGTACGCATCCTGACGACGACCTACACCGGCAGCACTGAGCATCGGGCGTTGGAGGAACTGCAGGGCATCGGCGCGCAGATCAAGGTGTCGTACGACACGGGTTCCACCCGCCTCCACGCGAAGGCCTGGATCTTTCATCGCCACGGTGGTTACTCCACCGGTTTCGTGGGCTCCTCGAACCTGACTCACATGGCCCAGGTGACCGGACTCGAGTGGAACGCTCGCGTCGCCGAGGCGCGCAACCCCGACGTCATTTCCAAGATCTCAGCAGTCTTCGAGAGCTACTGGGCAAGTCAGGACTTCCTCCCGTACGAGAGTGCGCAGTTCGTCGAACGCACGCGCACGGCGACCACCGAAAACGCAGGTCTCCTGCTCAGTCCGCTTGAGATTCAGCTGAAGCCTTTCCAGGAACGGTTGCTCGAGGAGATCCAGGTCGCACGTCAACTCGGCCACCACCGCAATCTGCTCGTCGCGGCGACTGGAACGGGCAAGACAGTGATGGCTGCGGTTGACTACGCGAACCTTCGTAGCGAGTTGCCGCGCGATCGCCTGCTCTTCGTCGCGCATCGCCATGAGATTCTCGACCAGAGCCGACGTACCTTCGCCCACGCGTTGCGTGACGCCAGCTTTGGTGAGATGTGGGTAGGGGGACAACGTCCGACTCGGTTCGAGTACGTCTTCGCCTCGATCCACTCACTGAACGCGCGTGGAATCACCGAAATAGATCCGCACCATTTCGACGTGGTCATCATCGACGAGTTCCATCACGCCTCGGCACCGTCCTACGACGCCCTCCTTCAGCATCTGCAGCCGCGCGAGCTCTTGGGGTTGACTGCGACACCAGAGCGATCGGACGGCGTCGACGTTCTTGGGTACTTCGGTGGACGAATCGCTGCCGAGCTTCGCCTGTGGGATGCGATTGACCAGAACTACCTCGCGCCGTTCTCCTACTACGGCATCCACGACGGCACCGATCTGCGCGACGTGGGCTGGCGGCGTGGCCGCGGTTACGATATCGACGAACTCACTACCGTCCTAACCGCTGACAAGGTCGTTGCCAACCAGGTGATCGAGCAGGTACGTCGTACGGTCTCCGACCCGCTCACGATGCGAGCACTGGGCTTCTGTGTCAGCGTCAAACACGCCCGCTTCATGGCGGAACGCTTTTCGGCTGCCGGTGTGCCGTCGGTCGCCATCTGGGGAGAGACGCCCGCGGACGACCGAGCCAATGCCTTGCGCGACCTGGAGCGCGGGAGTGTGGCAGTGGTCTTCACGGTGGATCTGTTCAACGAGGGAGTCGACGTTCCGTCCGTCGACACGCTGCTGCTCCTGCGTCCCACGGAGAGCGGCACGCTGTTCCTGCAGCAGCTGGGTCGAGGCCTTCGCCGTACGGCGGGCAAGGCGGCCTGCACGGTCTTGGACTTCGTGGGAAGGCACCGGACAGAGTTCCGGTACGACCGGAAGTTCCGGGCACTCCTCGGCGGATCCCGCAGGAACGTAGAAGCCGCCGTGGAGCAAGGCTTTCCGTTCCTCCCCTCCGGATGTCATATGGAGCTGGATCGGGTAGCCCAGGAGGAGGTGCTGAGAAGCATCAAGCACTCCCTTCCGACCAGGTGGGCAGAGAAATGCCGTGAACTTGGCCAGCTCGGCGATGTTGACCTCGGCACGTTCCTGCACGAGACCGGCCTCGAACTTGACGACGTGTACGACAACAACCGCTCATGGACAGCGATGCGTCGCGCGGTCGGACTGCCCACGCTCGACGCGGGTCCGCACGAGGACGGGATGCTGCGCGCCATCGGCCGGCTGCTTCACGTTGACGACATCGAACGGTTGTCCACGTACGAACGTCTCCTCTCGGCGCCAGCACCACCCGACGTGCCCGACCTTTCTGAGCGGGAAGCGCGGCTCTTAAGGATGCTGGTCGCCTCGCTCACGATCAGATCGGCGAAGGTTCCGTACGAAACCGCCCTTGACGACTTGTGGGCACATGCGCAAGTCCGCGTCGAAGCCCTCGAGGTCATCCAACTTCTACGAGGCAGCATTACTCACCTCGACGTTCCACTCGACGAGCCCGACGTCCCGCTCCACTTGCACGCTCGCTACACGCGCATCGAAATTCTGGCCGCGTATGGAGCCGGCGCCGGCGCGCAGCCGCCGAACTGGCGTGAAGGGGTTAGGTACGAGGAGTCTGCGCGCACTGACCTGTTGGCCTTCACTCTGGACAAGAGCTCAAAGGGATTCTCTCCGACGACCCGCTATCGCGATTACGCCATCAGCCCAGAGCTGATCCACTGGGAGAGTCAGTCGTCCACATCGGTAGCGAGCGCTACGGGTCAGCGCTACATCCACCATGAAGAGATGGGCACCAGGGTCGTTCTCTTCGCGCGGCTGAGCGCTGACGACCGGGGACTGTGGTGCCTGGGGCCGGCGACCTACATCAGCCACACAGGCGAGCGGCCGATCGCCTTCACATGGAGGCTGCACCATCGCTTGCCCGCGGACCTCTACACAGCCTTCGCGGCCGCGGTGGCGTGAGTCGGGCAACGCTCTGCCCTGGCAGCTGCCGTGGACGCGCGGTCAATGCTCTTGGTCCAGGTCATAGGGTTCCGCCAACGCAAAGGGGAGTTATGAAGCTGCAACAGGTGCTTGATCTTGTCGACTCGGGGACCATCGCCCTACCCGAATTCCAGCGCGGGTACGTCTGGAATCGCGAGCAGGTCCGCGGACTGTTGAGCTCCTTATACCGGGGGTATCCCATCGGGGGGTTCATGACCTGGAACACCAAGGCTGAGGGTGCAGCAGCTCGTGGCGGGCCTGTCGCTGTTGACGGCACAGTCAAGCTCTTGCTTGATGGGCAGCAGCGAGTAACCAGTCTCTATGGAGTGATGCGGGGTCAGGCGCCCAAGTTCTTCGAGGGCAATCCTGCGACTTTCACCGGCCTCCATTTCCATCTCGATGATGAGGTCTTTGAGTTCTACGCCCCTGCGAAAATGAAAGACAACCCCGCATGGGTAAGCGTCACAGACTTGATGCAGCACGGCATCGGACCCTTCATGACCCGAATCCAGTCGCTTTCTGAGTCACCCCAGGGGGATCTCGGCAAGTACGTTAACCGGCTTAACCAGGTCACACAGATTGCAGCCATCAACGTCCACATCGAGGAGGTCACAGGCTCCGACAAGACCCTCGATGTTGTCGTGGACATCTTCAACAGGGTCAACTCAGGCGGTACAAAGCTGTCGAAGGGGGACCTGGCGCTGGCGAAGATTTGCGCGTCATGGCCCGAGGCACGGCAGGAGATGAACGAGGATCTGAGGGCCTGGGACAAAGCAGGCTACAACTTCCGACTTGAGTGGCTTCTCCGCAATGCCAATGCCGTTGTCACCGGCGAGGCTCTCTTCTCCGCCTTGTCCGAGGTGGCGACTCCGGAGATTCGCAAGGGACTCAAGGACACTTCACAACACATCGCGCATCTGCTTGACGTCGTATCAGGGCGACTAGGTCTGGACCACAACCGGGTGCTGTTTGCGCGTTACGCATTCCCGGTCATGACACGCTATCTGCACAATTCTGGGGGCGATTTCCCAGATGCCGCAGCGCGTGACCAGCTGCTGTATTGGTACATCCACGCCGGCATGTGGGGTCGCTTCGCTGGTTCCACTGAGACCGCACTCAATCAGGACATTGAAGCCGTGGACACTGGCGGCATCGAGGCGCTGATCGAAAACGTCCGCCAGGTCCGCGGGGATCTCACGGTCCGTGAGAGCGACTTCGGGGGTTACAGCCTTGGCGCACGGTTCTATCCAATTCTCTACATGCTCACCCGCGCCCTGAGCGCCCAAGATTTTTGCTCCGGCGTGGCCCTGAACGCCCATATGCTCGGACATCTCGCCAACCTTCAGGTTCACCACATTTTTCCGAAGGCCCGGCTTTACAAGGCCGGCCATAAGCAGGCCGACGTCAACGCCGTGGCCAACTTCTGCTTCTTGACGCAGAAGACCAATCTGATCATCGGAGCCCGCGACCCCGCCGAGTACTTCGCGCAGGTCGAGAATGACCAGCCCGGCGCCCTCGCCAGCCAATGGATCCCCATGGATCGCTCGCTGTGGCACATCGACCGCTACGCGGACTTCCTCGAGGCTCGGCGTGAGTTGCTCGCCCAAGCAACGAACGGGTTTCTTGCAAGCCTGTTGACAGGTGCGTCCAAGCAATTGCGCGACACGGAGCAAGTCGCCGAGCCGGTCATTGTGATGGCGCCCGAAGAAGACGCCGGCGACGACCGCAGCAGGGACGTTGCCGAGCTTCTCCAGTGGTTGGCGAATGAGGGCTACGCGCAGGCCGAACGCGATGTCGAGGTTCGCGACCCCGACTCAGCACGGCTTCTCGCCGTGGCCGAGGCATATTGGCCGAATGGCCTACAGGAGGGCATAGGGCACCCTGTCGTCCTCGAGCTTGATCCAGACGAGGCTGACGAGGAGACGCTGGCCGCTTTAGGTATCCATGTCTTCACAACGGTCCATGGTCTTCGTGGCTACGTGGAACGACTCCACAGTGAGGCAAGCGAGGCAGTCGCGTAGCTGCGTCGATGTCAAGTTCCCGGCTCCAGGAACGCCTTCTTGAGGCTTCGCGAAAGCGCCGGCTTGCAGCGCCAACCACCGGGCTTCGACTACGTCACCAGCTCCCGGAGCTTCTCACGGGTCTCCTCATCCGTGGAGTAGATGATCGTCCCGCTCAAGCCCGGGTGAGCAGGACCTTGTAGACATTGCGGACCAGCCGGCCGATCTCGAGATCATCGACCTTCGTACGACTCCGGAAGTCCGGATCCTTGTTTGCCGCGCGGACCGTCGTCCATCCCTTGTCACGCCAGACTAGGCCTTGCTCGCGACCTCGTTGGCCGCACGGTCGGGGCCATCGGGCGCCCTGAGGCCCACGGAAGGAAAGCACGCCTACTTAGGATCGCGCTTGATGCAGAGCGTGGGTACACTTGCCGGGAAGCCGACCGAATCGCTGGCCAGGTGCAGAGGCCTTCAGGCCAACAGCTTCGCGTGGGCGCTATAGAGATCGCGCACCAGTGCGCTGCTCGTGCCGGACGTTAATAGGCTCTCCACACAGGTGGCCAGCCATGCCTTCTCTGAGACGCTCAGATGAAGCCGAGTCTCCGTCAGAAGTTTTTCCTGCATCACTGCGTGGGGTGTCTTGATGGTGACACTTGCGCCCTCGGCTACTGCCTCTAAGCGACTCGTAAAATCACCCTTTCCCCAGTTAGTCCTTACACGCTCACCTACTTTCTCGAGGTTGAAATCGACGGCAGCGGTGAGGGCGCGACGCTCCCCCACGGTGAGGGGCTCGCTAACATCGATGTGGATCACCTCCTCCCTGGCGGGCGCCGAGCTGGTGTGATGGGCTTCATCCTCGGCGACCTCACCAGTGTCTTCCGTGATGTCGAGGTCGTTGGGGTGGTCCACAGCGAAAACCTCTCGGATTGTCACCATCGCCAGGGTCGAGGCGTCCACGGCGTCTGCGACGGACAGGCCGTTTGCCTCAACACGTTCTGGATCGTCATGCCATTCCAGTCGGGGGTTATGGTCTCCTGGGCCCCATCCCCGGTCGTCGATCAGCTCCTGCAGTTGTCCCTTCCGCACGTCTGATTCTGGTAGCTCACCGGGATCGCAACATTCGCCAATCAGGCGCGCATCCTCCCTGATGAACTGCACGTAGCCTAGGTTCTCGCCTGCACTGAGGATGATGAAGTCGTAAGGCGTCAGGTCCAGCAATGCCCTTGTGAGCCAACGTCGGAAGTCCTCCCAGCGGGCATCTTTGCCAGCGAACCTGGGCATCGTGCGTCCTCCCTATACCGGCTGAGCCCCAAGAGTAGCTACGTCAAGTGCCTTGGGTCAGAATTTGACTATCGTGATCCCTGCGGCTTCGGCAACGTCTGGCCTGAGGGCGCTGCCGTGCGGGTGCAGAAACGTTTGCACGGGTCAGGTAGCGCATCACCCCTTCGGCCACCGTCCCGTAACCAGGACCGAGCAGGCAGGTCTTGCGCCACGCATCGTAGGCAAGGTAGAGCGCAACATCGCTATCACCAACGTTTTGCTGGCTCAGCGGCGCGTCAGAGGGATCACGGCGACGTCGCGCACCGGCCGGACAAATCGTGATCGTCGACCTTTGTACGATTGTGGAAGTCCTAGCCCCCGATTGTCCGACTCGTCACCCACCTTGATCCGGCCAGACGTTCCGATAAAGAGTGCAGGTCGCGCTGCGTTGGGCACGGCCCCACACACGGCCTTTTGTCTCGATAATCCAGTTCACATCGCCGCCGACTTGTTCTGACCGCCACCCAGTCAGAAAAGTACCGGCCGATAGCGCCTGCCGGCTTTAGGTAGTCGACCCAGAAGCCAGGGAAGAAATCGGCCAACGCAGAGAATCGATGGATGTCGTCGTACTTCTGTAGGAGCTCGGCAAACGCGGCCTCGAACGGGTTGAAAGTTGCGACGTAGTTGAACACCGTTTTCGGCAGCACAGTGTGTTGACGTCGCCAGTGGAACGACTGTGTATGCGACAGGAGGATCGGTGAGGACTCCACCTCACGCGGACCCTTCTCCGTTGTCAGCTCGCCGAGCTTGCGCCCCATGAAGATCGCGACCCGGTTCTGATTGACCGGGGTTGGCCAAGAATGCACGAACGTTTTCGTCCTCGAGGGCCACGGGGGCCCCAAAGCACCTCTGCCCCAGGTACGCCTCGATGATGGGATAAGGGTCGAGAACTTGTGGTGAGGTGCGCAGCCGCCTCCGTGCGTCTGCCGTCGCCAGCGCTTGTACTGACGCCAGTGCTGCTGGGCTGCGCTTCGATCAACCCATTACGGGTCAACACGCGGTGCACCGTCGCCCGTGACGGGACCCGATCAACACCACGCCGGCCCAGCTCATAGCCGATCCGCCGAGAGCCCTACCGGGGATGCTGACGCCGTAACTGGCAGATCAGCGCCTCGACCTTGGCGGGCAGCCGAGTGGGACATCAGCGATCGCCAGACCGGTGTGCTTCTAACCAACCCACAGGCAGACTGCCGTTGTGACCACGGAGAAATCGATCGACATTCACGATCTCGCCAAGCACCGAGCGGCGATGATGGAACGAGCCTGGTATCTCACCACAGACGACCGGTACCTCGTCGAGAAGTCCAGCTGGAGGGACAGTCTCGTTGTCAAGTGCTTCGCGAACCCTGACGAAGCTCGGGCGAAGGCGCTGGTGTCCGGCGCCGTTGCTCAGCCGGTAGGCGAGGTATGGCCCTTCGCGCGCCGGGTCGCCTCGGCGGGCTGCTCTGCCATCCTGCTGGTGGAGGACGACGATGAAATCGCCTTGCCGCTGTTAGCGCCTGCCCATGACCCCTTGACCCCACGCCCCACTCACGTAGAGCTCTCGCGCACGCCCACACAGACTGTCGCCTTAGGCCGTCGAGGCCTCCGCGCCTACGTCAACTGGGAGTACTTGACTTGGAGTCGCTACGACCTCCTGGACCCGACCACCGCCGCCGCGCAGCGATCGGACCCGGTACCGGGTTGGACATCCGGGGAGCCACTGTACGAACTTCAATGGCATGGCGATCCCGTGTGTGTACGAACGAGCCAACTGCTTGGCCCCTTCGCGTCAACGGACGGAGTGATGGTCTACTGCAGCTCTCTCGCGGAGAGCCACCGAATGGCTGCGAGAATGCAGCCCGACGACTACCTAACCGTAGCGACAGCATCGACGGGTATGCCGACCTTTGACCTCGGTCTCGGTTTCACTGCGGTTGAGGTTCGCGACATCACCTCGCGGCTTCACGACCTCGACCAGCAATCGAGGATGTACGCGGTGAACCCCTCCGCGCCACGGCACGAGGCAGGGTGGGGGCTGGCCTTCGCTCCAGAGACGCTGCACACGGTTAGCGGCTTGTGGACATGGCTCCCCGCGAACCAGTTGGACCATGAGGAGGACCGTTACTCGTGGTCCGGCTACGACACCTGCCACTATGACGGGGGGGTGCGGGAGAGCTTGCGTGGCGGCAGCGTTTCGTTTCGGTCCGTTCTGCCGCTAAGCGACGCGGAGGACCTCGCACCGGCGGATTATGAGGACGCAGTCGCGGAGATGCTGGCCACTCCATGGGCCAGGCCGTCCGATAGCACATTAAGGGCGGACGAGCCACAAAGCCTCGACGACTTCATGCTCGTCGGATGGAACCTCGCGACCGGGGAGCATTCCCTTCTTTACTTTCGGGACGTCCTCGAGGCCTGCCAATGGCTGCTGGCCTACGAAGGCGACATCGAGGTGGGCCTCCACCTGCACTGGCTTCCCGGCCATGACCCGGGAGGGCGAGAGGAGAAGCAACACGACGACAGCGGATCAGTGCTCCTGGGTAGAAGCCTGGAAAGGCTCTGTACTGAGTTCGCCAGTCGGGGGTACGTCCCCCAGGACGCCGGCCGCCTCGTCGGGATCGCCAACCACAACCTGCGCACACTGCATCTTCACTACGCAGGCTACTTCAAGGACGCAGCATATGACTGCAGCGACGAACCCTACGACCTCGCGAGACTCAGCACAGGATTTGACTTCCCTGCCGTTCTCCGGTGGCTAGAGAACGCCGAGCCGCCTGTTGCTGCGACCCCTCACCGCGCGCCGGTCCTCGATGACATCTGGGCTCATGTGACCCCACGATCCCGCAGCTGTCTCTTCGGAGCCTTCACGTTGCGGGAAGATCACAAAGGACTCCCGAACTGGGACGCCGCGCCATTAGTCATGCAGATTTGCAAGGCCGTGGAGGTTCAGTTACGACACATATTCCAGCGCGTCGTCTCGACCCTGGACCCAGGGACGGCCGAACCCGCCAACCCCGCGGACCAGAAGTTGCTCAATTTCGCCAGGGGAAGCGGCACGCTCGAGTTGGGCAGCATGGGGTCGCTATTGAAAGGCCCCAAAGCTGGACCCTTGACCGAGGCTTTCCGCGGCGCGCTCGCTGATGCGGGCGGGTCCGCCATGCTTGCCCGTAGCTTCGGTCGCGCCCTGACCGATCTCACGGCTAATTTCCGCAACCCGGCCGTACATGAGTCACGCTTTTCCTACGATGAAGCAGAAGAACTTTGGTCCCGCTGGCTCACGGATGCGGACGGCCCGGCGCGATACAGGTCATTGACCGCTCCTCAACTCCCCGACCTAGAGGAGATTCACGCCAGCAGCGAAGATGACGCTGGCGTCGACATCAGGGACCAACTGCTGCGCCTGCGGTTCATTGCGCGGCGACGGGAACTCAGCGACCTGCTGTACGAGCGCCTTTCACAAGCACTCTGGACCTCATCGAAGGCCTGGGACGCAGCCTTCATCGCTGGACTGATCGTGATGGCTCTGGAGGAGCACCGGCTCCAGGTGCCATCGCTGCCTCCAGCCGACCGGAAGGAACTACGGTCGAACCAAGCATTGCGCCGAGGCATCGCCTACCTCACGTCAAGAAAGGAAGCGGTCTTTGTAGTTCGACTGATGACAGCCCTTGAAGACCAACTGCAACGCTGCGTCCATCAAGGGCATGAGATGCCCTACCAGGCCACCGTGTGGACCCTCTTGACCTTGCTCTCCGGCCCGAACAGCCCGTCTCGGCAGCTCATGCAAGAGGTTACGGACGAGGTGAGCCCCCACCTCGCCGCACCGCCTCGGGGTCCCTTCGTCGGACGCCTCCCGGACCGTGATTAGCGCATCGGTGAGGCGATCGGAGCCTGATCCGACTGACATGCCTGTCGAACCGCGCAGGGTCAACCCGGATGAACTACTTGGCATCCGAGAGCGGGAGTCAGCGCCGCCAACAGGACGCGCTCGGCCGATTGACCCCCGTCGAGTTCGAAGCGATCATGACCCCAACCGCCACCCAGGCGGCCTAACCGAACGTGTCACCGGTTTGTGCAACAGACCCGACAACCAAGCCTGCCATGATCGACCACGTTGCCCGGCGCGTACGTTTACCGGCGCCTTCCAAGTGTTGGCAGCCCCCCCGAGACGGTCCTTACTGACTTGCCCTGCTTTACTCCCGTGGTCTTGGCCTCCCTTTTCGCTTTGGCCAGCGCCTTCGCTTTTGCCGGTGCGGGGCGACAGTCGATGCATCGGCGACGCCTGTAATCAGGTTCCATGGGCCGTGAGCAGCTCTCGCATAGGCGCCAGCCGCTCGCGAGCAAACATGATCGGCATTTTCTAAGGTGCCGATAGCCAGGCTCGCCGCAGACACAGCGCTTGGGTTTCGGAGAGTAAGCCTGAGCCGTAGGTGATCCATCGCCAGTGCCAGGCGCGGTCCTAATCCCGGCGCCTCGCAGCTGAAGGACCTCTGCGCTGGTGAGAAGCAGCCGCCCGTCCAGGAAGGCTCGTACGCGGTCGGGAGCGATGCGCGCCACTTTGGCGACGTCGTCTGGATGCTGGCGGATCGCGGTCACAATCTCCTTCGGCCAACGCTTTCCGGCAACCGAGGATGGCACCTTAGATGCTGGGGGCACCTGGCCGGTCATGAACCCGCTCCAAGTCTCAGCAGCTCGGGTGCATCCGGAACCCGCAATGAATCATCAGCGCCCGCCGACCGATTAGTGATCCATACCGCCAGGTCTGCCGCCGAGCCTTCAACTTGGTCCAGGGGTCCAGAGAGGTCGAGGCGGTAAGTCACTAGGCGCTTGTCGGTATGCCGAACGGTGACCTCTTCGTCCGGAGGCGCTCCCTCAGCCTGAGCGTAAATCAGGACACCCTCCGGTACATCAAGGGCCGTGGAGTACGCGAGAAGCTGGTAGTAGTCGGCCGTCCGCGCTAGCCCATCCTTTGACAACTTGTACTTCACGTCCCCGACGTACCGCACCTGGCCGCCGCGATGGAACTCCAGGTCGGGTCGGATCGAGACTCGGCCCTTCCGGTCGAGATGTCGACCGGTCTGTGCCTTGACGTCTAGGCGACCACGAAGCGCCTCCCGCAGCTTGCGGGTCACCCAGTCCTCGTAGAGCTTGCTCATGTCGACGAGGAACGAGCTGGCGTCATGGGTTCCCGACCTGTCGTGCAACGAGAGGTTCTGAACGATGAAGGAAACCAACTTCAGTGCAGATTCATAGTGCTCGTTGAGGCGATTGAATTGAATGGCGGCGAGCTGGGTCAGGCTTGGCAGGACGGGACGAACGTCCTCGAATCGAGCGCGCAGATGTATCAGACTGCTGCGCGTAACAGGGTCGAGTCGGAGTGCGCGGAGTAGGCGCTCGACACCTCCGAGCAAGAATCTGTTCTCGTCGATATCTGCGGTGAAGTCGTCATACGAGCAAGCGATGGGAATTGGCGTAGCTGGCCGCCGCAGTTGCTCCGGGAAGTCAATGCGCCCCCGGAGGGCCACCAGTCGATCGCTGGCCGGTCGGTAGGAGCGCAACAATCCGCGCGAAGTAGCCCGATTTAGCGCTCGGGCGAAGAAGCCAGCGAAGGCAGCGAGGAGATCGGACTGATGGGCGTACGCGAACGTTCCCGACCCCCAAGCGGAGGCGGGCATGCCGGCGTCCATCAGGTACAGCACGCTCGCCATGCGGACCTTCGGCTTAATCAGAATCTGCAGGCCGGGCAGCGAGATCGTGCCTACGTGACCTGACGCCTTGACCCGCCACTGCTCACGACGGTCCGTCGGGGACAGGGCCAGCGCATGAGGAACTGAGGCAACAATCGCTCGTGCGGCCGCGTCCGGGAGGAGGAGTGTTCGCTCCTCGTACTCGTAGAACTGCTCGACGGCAGCCATAGACGGCTACGCCGGGAGCCCAGCGGACGACATGCTTCCAGGGTCCGCGGAGTCGGCGGCTGTGTCAGGTTCAGGAGCTTCGACGGCGACCACCACATCCGCGCCGGGCGCGTTCCCGCCGTCCTTATTGAAGGCCGCCTTCACCTGCTGATACTCGAACGTGCGGAGGAGGTCTGCCTGACCCCAAAGCTGATCTTCAATCATAGGGAGGACCGAGTACTTCCAGATTCGCTTGACCTGAGCCTCATCGAGTTTCTTGTCGAAGAAGTGACTCGGTCCGATCTGCAGGTGAGGGCCTCCGAGCAAGTCGATGAGGCGCGCGTTGACATGTTCGAGCAGCCCGGACACCCAGCCAGCTTCGGGTCGGTTCGCGTCCAGCCAGCTACTGAGCACCGTGTTGTGCGGCTCCTCATGCGGAAAGAAGGGGACGAAGTGGAACCTACGGCGCAGCGCGGCATCGATGACGGCAATCGATCGGTCGGCGGTGTTCATCGTGCCGATGACAAGCAGATTGCTGGGAAGTTCGAAGGCATCCTCGGGCCTGTAGAGCGTCTGAATTCGCTCATCCCGATACTCCAGGAGGAACAACAGCTCACCGAAGACCTTCGGCAGGTTTGCCCTGTTGATCTCATCGATCACCAGCACGTGCGTCACGCCCGGGGCCGCTGAGGCCTCGGCAGCAAGGCGGGCAAGAGGTCCTTGAACCAACCGATAGGCCATCTGACCTTCGGCCGTGACCTCCGGTCTGTATCCCTCAAAGAAGTCCTCATACGACGTCGAAGGGTGAAATTGCACCAACACCTTTCGCGAGGGATGTCCCGCGAGGACCTCAGCCAGGCGCTGAGCGACATAGGTCTTTCCGGTTCCTGGCGGTCCGTAGAAGATGAGCTGCCGCTTCTCTCGGAGTAGTTCGATCCAGTCTCTGATGGTCTCGGCAGGAAGGAAGAGTTCGTCGCCCAGGACTCCCGCGGCATCGGGTTCGTCTTCCCCCTCGGGGTTGGTCTCTGGCCGAGTTCGCAGCCAGTACAAGAACTGCCCTTGCGCCCAGGCGTCGCCCGGGAAATGTGGTTCGAGAACCTCGCGGATCGCGTCGTTGGCCCGAAGCTGCTTCGTGCCTCGAGAGAGGTCAGTCGCCGGTGGGGTGAGGCCGATGAGTCGCATCAGCTTCGCCTTGCCCATGTCTCCTTTGAAGGGGAAGACGGGAACGAAACGGTCAGGATGCGTAATCGACAGAAGTTTCATAATGACGGACTCGCCGAGGCCCTTGAATCCCGAATCAGCGTCCAACGCCCGATCGATGCGTTGCTCGACCGGCTCGTCCCCCCACAGCACATCGGCGATGACCGAAAAGAAGCGCTCAAGTCCACCGTCATCCAGGCCGTTGAGGGTCGCGTTGAGTCTCGCTTGCGGGCCCGGACTGCCGTACTGACTGGTACTGATCAAAGTCTTGAACGGCCCCGGGTCGGCGATCTCTAGCTCATCCGGTGCCAATTGGGCGGCCATCGCGTCCCGGTCGGAGCGTGCCTGTTCGTCCTTCGGGCTCGGATAGGGACGAGAGCTCCGGAACTCAGCGACGAGGTCAGTGAGATCGTGGCTACTTGTCGGCGGGGCTACTTCGTCCGTGTCGATTGGTGTCTGCACTGCGGCGGTCAAGAGGTCCAGCACCGGCTTGAAGTCCTTTGCGACGCGGACTATCTCGTCAGCCAGTTCCGGTGAGTCCAGGCCCTCGGTCCCTGGGATGAGACGGCCGAGCATCCACTCCCAACCGTTGTCGATCACGGAAATCTCTTCCAGGACCCCGAAATCGGCGTTGTCGTACGGTCGATAGCTCTGATAGCCAGCGGGTCGGTGATCCCGCATGATGGCGCCGGCTTTGGCGTACCAGCCCTTGTGCGCGTGACCGGGGTAGAGCCCAACGAACACACCTTCGCGGGTGACCCACAGAGTGATGTACGACTTCGAGCCCTCAGGCGACCATCCTGTCCAGGCCCACCATCGGTACCGTTGCGCAGCGTCGATGATCGAATACGACAGCTTCACCGGTCCGTCCAGTGTCTCTGCGACGGCCTGTTGCAATCCCTGACCAGCTAGCCGCACATCACCGACCAACGAGCGGATGTTCTGCTCGGCCGGCACACCGCGCTGGACCTGAGGGTCCTCCGCGTGCGCCAGGTCGAAGGCACGTTCGCATCGGGCAATCAGTGAGGGGGCTAGACCACTCCAGCGGTGCTTGCTTAACCAGTGGAGTGCCTGTTCCACCTCTGGCGGCTCCCCGAGGTCTCGAACTACGGTCGCAAAGGAGAGGTAGTCGGCGTCTCGCTCATTCGTCAGCACCAGCCAGCCCAGATCGCGGAGCGTTGCCACGCCGGTAGGCCAAGCCGCCGGCCATCGACGCTTATCCTGCAGCGACCAGAAGAAGGACAAGAGGAAAGGTGCCCGTGCGGGCGCCGGCAGACCTCCTTTTCCGACACGATCGACGAACGCGACAGTGTCACGGATCTTTCGCGCAGCGCCATCGTCGGTCGAGGGTGCCTGCAACACGTCCGCGAGGAGATCCGCACCCTCCCCCGGTTCGCCCGCGGCAAGGATCTGCCGAAGAAACATCTGACCATTCGGCCCGACGAAGTCTTCGTAGCCGGGCCGCCGACACCATGTCTCAATTTGCTGGGCGAACGTGCTCCCATCACGGGTGTTCTGCAGTTGGGTGAAGAAGCCGAGAGCCTCGGAAGCCCGGACCTCGCGGTCCTCGGCAACTTGCCGGAGTCGGCCCATGCGATCGACGTCGCGTGCCTGGGCGGCGTGGACTTGGACATACTTGGCGAGACGCGCTTCCTTTTCGAACTCGTCCATGATTGCGCCCCCATTCGGGGTCATCAGGTCACCACGGCGTGACACTTGATGGCCACTTCCTGCACTGACATTAACGTGGCTACACACGAACGAGGCTGCGCTTTCTGTACGCACAGACTCCCTCGTCTTTCCTCTGCCTGTCGGATGCGCCCTCTAGCATCACCCCGAAGAGGCGGGGTGACATTGGAGAAGCAAACGGAATCAGCATTGGAGGCAGGGCTTCGGGTCCGCCTCGAAGAGCTGACGCCTGGAGCCCGCATCCTCGGCGTCTCCGGCTCATCACCTGTCGATGTGGTGGCCGTTCAGTGGCACGGCGCCAACTACATCACCCTGACGTACAAGGACGCACACGGCGATACCCACCAAGGCGTACTCGGCCGCGACCAAGAGGCGCAGCTTCGGATGGAGGCAAGTGCTCAGACCCGCGCCTTCGATGGTGATGCCGAGTCCTGGCGGCTGGCTGCCGAAGCGTTGAGGATCCGCTACGCCGCCCTCTTCGATCCGATGCTCGCCATTGCGACCTCCGACCTGCAGGCCCTGCCGCACCAAATTAAGGCCGTCTACGGCGAGCTGCTCCCCCGAACCCCGCTGCGGTTCTTGCTGGCCGACGACCCCGGCGCTGGCAAGACGATCATGTGCGGGCTCTATATCAAGGAGCTGATGCTAAGAGGGGACCTCGCCCGTTGCCTGATCGTGGCGCCGGGGTCGCTGGTCGAACAATGGCAGGACGAGCTGTTCGAGAAGTTCGGCCTTCGATTCGAGCTGCTGACGCGGAGCATGATCGACAGTGCCGTCAACGGGAACGTCTTCGAACAGCATCCGCTCCTGATCGCCCGGATGGATCAGCTATCCCGCAACGAGGACCTCACGAGTCGGCTGGAGAGCTCGGACTGGGATCTTGTTGTGGTCGACGAAGCGCACAGGATGTCGGCTCACTATTACGGCAACGAGCTGAAGACGACCAAGCGTTACCAGCTCGGCCAACTCCTAGGCCGCGTCACCCGACACCTACTGCTTATGACCGCAACCCCGCACGCGGGCAAGCAGGAGGACTTCCAACTCTTCCTGGCCCTGCTGGACGGTGATCGATTCGAGGGCAAGTACCGCGACGGCGTCCATACCGTCCAACCCGGCGACCTGATGCGACGGATGGTCAAGGAAGAGCTGCTGACCATGGACGGCAAGCCTCTCTTCCCGGAGCGTCGCGCATACACCGTGCCGTATGAGCTCTCCGGGCCCGAGCAGGAGCTCTACGAGACCGTCACCCTGTACGTACGCGAGGAGATGAACCGAGCCGATCGGCTGAAGCAAGCCGGCGAAGGACGGCGAGGTAACACGGTGGGCTTTGCCCTGACTGTGCTCCAGCGTCGCTTAGCTTCGAGTCCCGAGGCCATCTATAAGAGCCTGGACCGCCGCCGAAGCCGCCTACAGCGTCGACGACAAGAAATGAGCGTCGCCTCACATGCGTCGGGGGACGACACCCTGCAACAGAGACTCGATCGCATGCTCGGCACGTTCGAGGGGGCCGACCTCGAGGCACGGTTAGACGACCTCGACGGAGACGAGCTGGAGGAGTTAGAGGAGGACGTCGTTGATGCCGCGACCGCGGCACGCACAGTCGCCGAACTTGACGTCGAGATCAGCATGCTGTCCGGCCTAGTGGAGATCGCGAATCGGGTCCGTCACTCAGGGACAGACCGCAAATGGTCGGAACTTCGCGCCATCCTCGAGGACAACAAGCTGACCCACGATCCGTCGGGCGCGGTACGGAAGATCATCATCTTCACCGAGCACCGGGACACCCTTACATATCTCGTTGATCAAATTCGCACGCTCATCGGTCGAGACGAGGCCGTCGTAGCGATCCACGGTGGCATCAGGCGAGAAGAGCGGCGAAAGACCCAGGAACGCTTCACCCAAGACAAGGACGTCCGTGTGCTGGTGGCCACCGACGCCGCCGGCGAGGGACTCAACCTGCAACGTGCCCACCTGATGGTCAACTACGACCTACCCTGGAATCCAAACAAGATCGAGCAGCGATTCGGCCGTATTCACCGTATCGGGCAAACAGAGGTCTGCCACCTGTGGAACCTTGTTGCCTCTGGAACTCGCGAAGGTGAAGTCTTTCAACGCCTCCTCGAGAAGATCGAGCAACAACGGCTGGCCTACGCAGGCAAGGTATTCGACGTCTTGGGTGCTGCCTTCGACGAACACCCTCTCCGCGACCTGCTCATCGATGCGATTCGGTACGGAGACCGGGCCGACGTCCGGGAACGGCTGAACACGGTCATCGACGAGACCATCGGACAGGGACTCGATGAGCTCATAGCCGAACGGGCTCTGCATCACGAGGTACTGGCCGAGGTCGAGGTCGAGGCGATGCGCCGAAGGCTCGAGGACGCTCAGGCTCGCCGACTTCAACCCCACTACGTCGAGGCGTTCTTCCTCGCGGCTTTCAAGAAGGTCGGCGGACGAATCGTGCGCCGCGAGACTGGCCGGTACGAGATCACCCACGTCCCTGGGGACGTACGAGACCGCGATCGCCAGATCGGGATTGGTGCCCCAGTCTTGATCCAGTACGAGCGCGTGACCTTCGAGCGACAACAGGTCCGCGTGTCCGGGCGACCGCAAGCCGACCTCCTGGCTCCTGGTCACCCCCTCTTGGACGCGGTCGTTGACCTGACCATCGAACGAAGCTTGTCGAATCTGAAGCAGGGTGCCCTTTTCATCGACCCGGACGACGAGGGAGAGACTCCGCGGTTACTGGTCGCACTCACGCAGAGCATCACCGACGGCCACGCACCGCCTCGCACAGTGTCCAAGCGTTTCGACTTTGTGGAGCTGCTACCAGATGGTGGCGCACGCCAGGCTGGACCGGCCCCGTATCTCGACTACGAGCAGCCCGACCCTGATCACGCGCAACCCCTACTCGATCCTGCCGGTGCACGTTGGCTCGCTCAGGGGATTGAGCAAGTCGCCGTGGGCTGGGCAATCGAACACTCGCTGGCCGGCCACATGGACGAGGTCACTGGGCGCGTGGTTCCGATGGTTGACCGCACTCGGGTCCAGGTCCGGCACCGGCTGACGGCCGAGATCAATCATTGGGACACGCGACATGCTGAGCTCCTGGATCAGGAGGCAGCCGGACGCAAGCTGCGTATTCGGCCGGAGACTGCCCACCGTCGTGCCCGAGATTTGGAAGACCGCCTGCGACATCGCCTCGACGAGCTTGACGAAGACAGCCGGCTCACCGCCCACCCTCCGGTTCTCGCGGGAGCGGCACTGGTGATCCCGAAGGGGCTACTTGAGCGCCTCCTCGGCCGACGGACCGAACCCGCGGCGACGTACGCCCGAGAGACCGCGGCCGTGGAGCGCCGGGCCGTAGACGCCGTCCTCGCGGCCGAAGCCGCATTGGGCCGCACTCCCGAAGAGATGCCACACAACAACCCCGGCTACGACGTGCGCTCGGTGGCTCCTGACGGCACTGTCATACGAGTCGAAGTCAAGGGCCGAATCGAGTCCGCTGATGACTTCACGATCACCAGAAATGAAGTATTGACGGCCAAGAACCTCGGCGCGGACTACCGCCTTGCGCTCGTCAAGGTCAGCACAGAGGGCAAGGAAAAGGACGAGCTGCGCTACCTGGCCCAGCCCTTCGACTCCACAGGCACCGACGACTTCCGGGTCACGCGGTTCACCTTCAATTGGTCCCGGATGTGGAAGGAAGGGGTGAGCCCACGATGAGTCAACTTGTGGCGTTCTATACAGATCTGGCGCTGCCACGCGCGGAAACGACTGGAGTCTCGCAGCTTGAGATCGCCGACTCGGAGAAGTACCGGTTTCCCCTGGGCTCGGCGACGCCTCGTGTCGTCTACGTGCGACACCCGAAGGATCCGCAGCTTCTCATTCCGTTTGCCGCTTTCGACGCTTACGTCCTTCAGGACAAGTACAACGAGGCGCTGCGTATCGTGACCGAACTTGGTGCGAGCGAGGTGATCTGCCGGAGCTTGCGAGGAGAGTCTGTCGAGGCCGAAGCTGGCATCGGTATCAAGGGCCTCTCGCTGTCCGGCGGGGCTAAGCAGTCCTCGGGGACTGACATTTCCTACGAACAGCGCGGTCAGGGCGGACCGCCTCGCGATCCAGGGCCGCTGCGTTGGCCGGACGAGCCGGCGTTCGAGGCTGCTCGCGCGGCCGTGCTGTGGAACGGCGCGACCGAAGTCATGATCACGGTTCGGAGTGGTTCGCAATTCCATGCCGATTCGGGGCTGGGCAACTCGCTGTCTAAGGCAGGCTTTCATCTCGGATTCAGCATGCAGAAGAACGAGGCGACCGTTTTCGCACTCACCGCCAAGTTCGCTCAGAACGAGAAGGCAAACAAAGCCAAGAAGCTCTCGCCCCAAGAGTGGCAGGCGGCTCCGCCAGCCGTGGTCGAGCAGGCCCCGCAACCGGAGCGAAAGCGCCGTTGGTTCGGGTAGTCGGCATGAACCGGACGGTCAGGGACGACCCGACATGACGAGAGGCGCGAGCACCCTGTGACTGTGACGAAACGAAAGTTGATCGAGGTAGCTCTGCCGCTCGAGGCGATCAACCGAGAGTCGGCGCGGGAGAAGTCGATTCGCCACGGGCACCCTTCCACCCTGCACCTGTGGTGGGCTCGTCGACCGCTGGCCGCTGCTCGGGCGGTGCTGTTCGCGCAGCTGGTCGACGATCCGTCTGCGCGACCTGAGGAGTTTCCGACCGAAGAAGCTCAGACCGCAGAACGAAAGCGCCTGTTCGAGCTCATCGAGAAACTCGTTGTCTGGGAAAACATCAACAACGAGGAGCTCTTCGCCCAGGCGCACGCCGAAATCCTGAGGTCCACAGGCGGGAATCCGCCGGCGATCTTTGACCCGTTCGCCGGCGGTGGATCCATCCCACTGGAAGCCCAGCGGCTTGGTCTCGAAGCACACGCTTCCGATCTCAACCCGGTTGCCGTCCTGATCAACAAGGCGCTGATCGAGATCCCCCCCACGTGGGCCGGACACGCCCCCGTTTCTCCAGGCGCCGCCGATTCGCGTATGGGTGACTGGCCACGTGCAACTGGGCTCGCCGAAGACGTCCGACAGTACGGCCAGTGGATGCGGAAGGAAGCCGAGAAACGCATCGGTCATCTCTACCCGCAGGCGACACTGCCAGATGGATCCGAAGCCAACGTGATCGCCTGGATTTGGGCTCGGACCGTTAGGTGCCCCAACCCAGCCTGCGGCGCCGACGTACCACTCGTGACCACATGGTGGCTTTGCAAGAAACCCGACCGTCCTTCTTGGATACACCCGGTCGTGAACGGCAAGGACATAACCTTCGAAATTCGCACAGCCAAGTCGGGTCCAGCCGCCCCCCCAAAGCAGGGCCGCGGGGCACAGTTCACCTGTCTTGTTTGTCATGACACCACGACGGATGCATACGTGAAATCGGAGGCGATGGCCAACCGGATGGGGGAGCGACTCCTTGCGACGGTCGCCGAGGGACATCGCCGTCGGATCTATTTGGGCCCTGACGTTGTTCAAGAGAAGTCAGCTGAAGCGCCGCGGCCGTCCGACCTGCCGGACGAACTTATGCCGACAAATCCTCGTTGGTTCTCGCCACCCGCCTTCGGGCTCACAAGGTTTACTGACCTGTTTACCGCTCGACAGTTGACCGCGCTAACGACCTTCAGCGATCTTGTCGTAGAGGCCCGCGCCGCCATCGAGGCCGACGCAAGGGTATCTGGCATGGCTGCAAGGCTGGCGTCCGAGTACGCCAAAGCAGTTGCTCTATACCTTGCCTTTGTCGTCGATAAGATGGCCGACTACTCTTCTGCGATATGTAGCTGGCACAACTCAAAGGAGCTGATCAGAAATACCTTCGGTAGGCAAGCCATCCCGATGGTTTGGGATTTTGCTGAGACAAACCCATTCAGTCTATTCACTGGTGGCTTTCCATCGATGCTTTCATGGACATCAAAGGCAATACCGAGTGCTCCCACAATACGACGTGGGCGCGCATGGCAAGCCGATGCGACAACACTCAAACATGGCAGTCTCGGATCAGCCGTTGTGGCAACTGATCCGCCGTACTACGACAATATTGGCTACGCCGACCTGTCCGATTTCTTCTACTTGTGGCTTCGCCGGTCTCTCGCACAATCGTTCCCTGAGCTGACGGGCACCATGCTTACGCCGAAGACGGCGGAGCTAATAGCGACTCCGCACCGCTTCAGCGGGAGTAAGAAGGCAGCAGAGCAGCACTTTGAGTCCGGTTTCATCTCTACTTTTACCCGTATTCGTCAGGATCATCCTGCAGATTTTCCTGTGACTCTCTTCTACGCCTTCAAGCAGTCCGAAACCGACGAATCCGGGGTGGCATCAACAGGTTGGGAAACAATGCTCAACGGGCTAAATGCGGCAGGCCTCACAGTCACGGCGACTTGGCCTATGCGCACCGAAATGTCGAATCGGATGGTTGGCAGTGGGACTAACGCCTTGGCCTCCTCAATCGTCCTCGCCTGCCGACCTCGACCCTTGACGGCTGAGGTGGTGACCCGCCGGGCCTTCATCTCTGCCCTCCGAGACGAGCTACCAACCGCGTTGCGGGAGCTTCAACAAGGGAGCATCCCTCCTGTGGACCTTGATCAAGCCGCTATTGGGCCGGGCATGGCAATATTTACGAGGTACGCGAAGGTAGTGGAGACGGACGGATCGGACATGCGAGTCCGTACCGCCCTTCAGCAGATCAATCAGGTTCTCGACGAGGTCTTGGCGGAACAGGAAGGCGACTTCGACTCGGACACCCGCTTCTGCATCAAGTGGTTCAGGCAATTCGCTTGGAATCAGTCCGACTACGGGTTCGCCGAGACCATGGCAACCGCAACTAACACGTCGGTCGGAGGACTTGAGCGCGGAGGAATTTTCAAGGCCCGAGGGGGTAAGGCTCAACTCGTTCCCCCCGAAGACCTAAGTGAGAACTGGGACCCGGCCACCGACGAGCGCGTCAGTGACTGGGAGATTGCGATCCGGCTCGCGCACACTCTGAATGAGGCAGGGATCGGTCCCGCAGCCGCGCTGATGCGACCGGCAGGGCAACATCGCGACCTCGACACGGTCAAAGAACTTGCCTACCTGCTCCATCGGATTTCGGCCAAGAACGGCTGGGCTCAAGCGGCGATTCTCTTCAACGGGCTCGGTACATCCTGGAACGACCTTGAGTCAGCCTCGCGCTCCCCTGGCGGCGCAACTGTTGACGCTCAGCAGGCCATGGACGTGGAAGACGACAAGGACGAATAGGCGATGGCGACCAGTAACCGTGACCGCGTCGGGCGAGGGTTCGAGCTCCTTGCCCTCGGCCTGGAGCCCTATGTAGATCAACGGATGACCGCCGCCGCCGCGCAATCCGGCGGAGATTGGATCAAGCTCCTTCAGTCCCGTGACTCAGCGAAGCACGGCTCGAACAGGACATACGACAAAAGCGATCCCGCTGTACAACTTCGAGTCCTGACCGAAGAATGGCGCATGTTCAAAGACGGGCTGTCTCGCGCTGATCAGTCGTTCGCTTCTGAGTTGCGTGATACGCGCAACAGCTGGGCACACAACAAGCCTTTCTCCGCAGATGACGCATACCGCGCCCTGGACACGATCGAGCGGTTGCTCAACGCAGTTGGCGCCGTCGAGCAGGCCGAAGAGGCTAGAAAGGTTAAGGCCGACCACCAACGGTCCGCCTTCGAGGTGGAAACGAAGCGCCTCGTCCGCCAGCAAGACACCACAACCTCTGTTGCGGGCCAGGGCCTCAAGCCGTGGCGGGAAGTTCTCGCGCCGCACCAGGACGTCGCCACCGGCAACTTCTCCGCAAGTGAGTTCGCGGCTGACCTACACATGGTGGCCTTCGGCGGGGATGACCAGACCATCGGACAGGAATACGTCGAACCCATCGAATTCTTTCGTCGAACCTTCCTTACCGAGGGCCTACGAGAGTTGCTTGACCGAGCGATCCGTCGCATTGGCGGCGATGCCAACGCGAGCCCAATTGTCAACCTGCAGACGAACTTCGGTGGTGGCAAAACCCACTCGATGCTCGCCTTGTGGCACCTCTTTTCCGGGACACCTACGGCCGGCCTGTCACAGGAGACACAAGAGCTGATCGCGGGCCGGCCATTGCCCGACGACGTACACCGGGTTGCGCTCGTCGGAACACATCTCTCACCCGGATCCGCGACACCTAAACCAGACGGAACGCAAGTTCAGACCCTGTGGGGCGAGCTTGCCTGGCAGCTCGGCGGTCCCAAGGCATTCGCTCGGGTGGCCAAGGCCGACGCGAGCCGGACCAATCCTGGGAATTCGCTCCGCGACCTGCTGACCGAGTACTCACCGTGTCTGATTCTCATCGACGAGTGGGTCGCCTACGCCCGCCAGCTGTGGGGTCGCGAGGATCTGCCGGCGGGTACGTTCGATACGCAGTTCACCTTCGCGCAGTCCCTCACCGAGATCGTCAAGTCGATCCCTGGCGCGTTGCTCGTGATCTCGATTCCAGCTTCGCACGACCCCGAACGGACAGGCGAGTCCGGTGGGACGGCGATTGAGGTCGGCGGCCCCAACGGGCAGGAGGCGCTGCAGCGACTGCAGAATGTTGTCCGGCGAATCGCCGATCAGTGGCGCCCAGCTAGCCCGCAAGAGTCCTTCGAGATCGTACGACGAAGGCTGTTCGTAGAGCCGTCCGCGGAGGCACTTCGAGACATCGCCGCCGTTGCTCGACAGTTCACCGGCTTCTACCAACGCCACGCCGGCGAGTTCCCCCGGGAGGTCATCGACCCGGCGTACGAGAACCGCATCAAGGCCGCATATCCGCTGCACCCGGAGCTCTTCGACCGACTCTACGAGGATTGGTCGACATTGGACCGTTTCCAACGGACTCGCGGCGTGCTCCGGATGATGAGCACTGTTGTCCACGTCCTTTGGGCCGCTCAAGATGCCGCTCCGATGATCCTGCCCGGGACGGTCCCTCTCGATATCCCCACCGTGGCGAGCGAGATCTCGCAATATCTTCCCGACTCCTGGAAGACGATCATCGATACCGACATCGACGGCGCTAACTCCACACCGGCAAAGATCGATGCGCAGCGTCCGACCTTTGGTCAACGGGCTATCACTCGGCGGCTTGCGCGCACGATCTTCCTCGGATCCGCGCCGACGTTGAAGTCCGCGCATCGAGGGATCGAGCGACAGCGGATCTGGTTGGGAACGGCTGTTCCCGGCGACACGGTCGGCAACTTCGGCTCGGCTATCGAGCTGCTCACCCAGCGCGCTACATACCTCTACAGCGAGGGCCCTCGCTATTGGTATGACACCCAGGCGTCGGTCACCCGCACCGCCGCTGATCGCGCGGACACGCTGCGGGATCGGCCGGAAGAAGTCTGGCAGGAAATCATCACCCGATTGCGCGGAGAGACGCGCTCGCGCGGTGGTTTTAGCGCCGTACACGTTGCTCCTGACTCGACACAAGAAATCCCAGACGCCGAGGATGTGCGTCTCGTCATCCTGCACCCTCGCCTTACGCATTCGAGAGGATCGACGGACTCCGAGGCTCATAGCTTTGCAGTGGACGTGCTGGCACACCGCGGCACAGCGCAACGTGTGAACCGAAACATGATCGTCCTGCTCGCACCGGACTCTCGCAGGATGGACGAGCTGATGGAGTCCACCCGCGCGTATCTCGCCTGGGCTTGGGTCGCAGACCGGCGAGACGAACTGAACCTGTCTCCACAACAGATGAAGCAAGTTGAGGCCAATCGAACGCGCAACAGCGAGGACGTCACGGCGCGCCTAGCTGGGACCTACCACTGGGCGCTGGCCCCCGAGCAGCCCGACCCGGGAAAGCCTTCCCGCCTGGCAGTTGAGAAGGCCGAAGGAGGCGGCGAGCACCTCGCGGGTCGTGTCACCGACAAGTTGACTCGCCTGGGTCTGCTCGCCGGCTCACTTGCGCCGCGCACAGCTCGCCTGGATTTGGACCAGAAACTGACGAAGGAGTGGGCGCGCGGCCACATCAGTGTGGGGCAGCTGTGGCAGTACTCCTGCCGGTACCCGTTCCTGACCCGGCTGCGCGATCGGTCGGTCCTTGACGAGGCCGTACTCGCCGTCCTTGATCTCTTTACATGGGAGAGCGAAGGGTTCGCCTTAGCCGAGGATTACGACGAGGCCACGGGGCGGTACGAAGGGCTCGTCCTCCCTGGTGGAGGAGCCCACTTCGGGGCCATCACCGATAGCACCCTGCTCGTACACCCCGGTCCGGCACTCATGCAGACCGAAGCAGGCGCGGGGCCGGGACCAGGACCAGGGCCGGGGCCGGGACCAGGACCAGGATTAGGTCCAGGGCCAGCACCGGGGCCGGGACCCGTCGTAACACCTAAGAACGTTCGCTACTTCGGCGTCTATCGGCTCGATCCCGAGCGTTACTCAAGGGACCTCACGCGCTTATCCCAGGAGGTCCTACAACAGCTCACTGCCGTTGAGGGCGTCGAACTGGAGGTGTCGATCGAGGTGCACGCACGCAAGGCCGATGGCTTCCCAGACGACAAGATCCGCACCGTCCTCGAGAACGCCCGGACGCTCAAATTTGAAGAGTCCTCATTCGAGGATGAGTGACTCAACCATCTCCAAGATTGACATCGGGGAAGTTCGTACGCACTGTGACCGCGCAGCAAGCGTTCTCGCTCTGGCGAAGGGCCTGGAAGGCGCTAACCAGCGCTCAATCTCGGGTATCCGAGTGGCCTTCGATTCTCTTCGCAGCGAGATGATCCGGCGGGAGCTGCAGTCAATTCCGGTGGCACGACTCAAGGATGCAACGGGTGGGCGGCTTCGTCTCGGCAATCTTGAGCGGGCCGGATACAGCACCGTCCTTCAGGTCTATGACGCGTCTCCTCGTGACCTCCTCGCAATCCCAGGGGTCGGCGAACAAACGGCTATGCACAGCGACAAAGTGCAACCTTGCTGACAGCAGAACGAGAAGGGCGGTACTTCGGGAGTTCGCTGGATCCAGGTCGATCCGGACTCGCAAGCTGGTGTGAATGGCTTGTCTGAACTGACGTGCCGCGGCGACAGCCACCCCAGGTGAAGCCGTCTCTTGAGTCCCAGGCGATCGCGCGCACACCGGATGGGACAGGTACGTACCGTGCAGGTGCATCGCCTGCTCACTCCAGACAACGTGGACGTTCGCATGATCGAAATGCTCGATGCCAAACGGCAGCTTTTCGACGACTACGCCCGGCGCAGCTCGCTCGGCGAGGCAACTCCCGAGGCCGTCGACATCTCGGAGGCCGAACTGGCGCGGACCATCATTGAAGAAGAGCAAGCCCGCTTCGCCTTCGAGTCAATCACTAGACCAGAACGCTAGGTCTTGGCGCGGTCCCTCATCTTCCTCTGTAACTGCGCGATCGACATCGCGGGACGCTTCTTGTGAAGCATTGCATGGCAATTCGGACACACAGGTCTCAAGTCCTTGATTGCATCAACGCGATAGTCCTCGCCGACCAGACTCAGATCACGAATGTGGTGCACGTGAATGTAGTCCGCGCCCACCGGACCGTAGACCCTCGCAAAGTCGAAGTCGCAAACGTGACATACGCAGCCGTGATGCGCGATGCAGGTGGCCCTGGCACGCCTGTCTCGCTCGTAGCGATTGACGGACACTTTCGTCTGATGCCCTTCGGCGAAAGTATCTGCTTCAAGCTCATCTGTATTGCGCCATGGAATCGAGGCGACGTGACGCCGCCAAAGGGCGTTCAGGCTCCCTTCGCTTGGCGACCTGACCTGTTGCCCAGAGGCGTAGATACTGTTCCATTCCACGCCGGGCACTCGCGTTTTGAGTTTCTCGATATCTAGGCGGTCTGCCACCGGCAAGAGAATCTCCCAATCCACGGGCGCATAGTTTGCGGTCCTGCCCGAGCCATCCCAATGCGCACCCCTGTACGCGACACCCTTGAAGGTGCCGCTCCCGACGAGACCTCGCTCACGTAGGCCTTGGCGTAAAAGGAGTGCGTGGTCTCCTCTTGAGATCCCGCCGGTCCGCACTCCTGTGCTCCATCTGTTCGCCGTGGGCCGGCCCGCAGCCATGGCCTCTACCTGCGCGTCGTACTTGCCCTTGTTTTCCCACTTGAAGTTATCCGGATTCCAGGTGAGCAAGAAGGTGTTCGTCATCGTTTGCCTCCTGCGATAGCTGCGCAGGATTCTCTGCTTGTCATGGTCCCTCATCCCTGAGCAATACAACACCGGCTCGAGTAGCGTCGTCTAGCCAATCGTTGACCTGCAGCCAGAGCAAAATGTCGTGGATGCGGAGTCGGGTCAGCGCAACATCGCCGCGCCTGTGCGCAACGCTGGCGAACTGATCCTCCAATTCGTTGAAGCATGGACCGTTGTCTCGGAGCTCTCGCAGAATCACCTGCCACAGCGTCTCCCCGGCCTGACGCGCCGCCCGAAGCGGTATTCGGGTCTTGCGGTCGATAAGCGGAAACAGGTGCGGCCACTTGTGATGGAGCAGCTTGTGAGTGCGAGCGACGTCGACATATGGGGTCACGGTGCACGCACGCCACGCCTGGCCGAGTTGCTCTCCAACGGTGCCAGCTGGTGGCGCATCTGAAAGCTCACGGTCATCCAGCTCCCAGAAGGACTTACCTCTCTCTGCCGCCTGGTGGCCGTATACCGCCGCACGCTCAGCTGCATCCCGTAGGTTTTCAAGTTCCTTGACGCCCAAGCGTGCGTTCAGTCCGTTGACGACTAGGAGGTCGATGTCGCTCATCCCCTTCCCCTGCGTCGCCGGAACGCAGTCGTAGCTGTGGTAGCCGTATCTATGCACCTGGACCAAGCTGCCGTCTTCCAGACGAACATCACGGGTGGAAAACGCGTATCCAATCAGAGCTGCGAAGGAATCCTGCATCGACACGGGATTCATTTCGCCCCGCTGCATGGATGGGAGAATCAATAGCTCTTCGTTGCTCACGAGGCCGCGCCAAACCTAGCTTCAAATGCGGGTGCATCCCGCGATAGGAACAGGATTGCCGCACGAGCGGCGTGCATCGTCGCAGTGGCCACGGTGCTTGCGTACAAGCGAGTCTGCGGAGCATAGAACGCTGCCCGGGCGGATACTGCCTCGTTAGGTATGGAATCGGTCTTGTAGTCGACGATGACTAGGGTTCCGTCGTCGTCTCGGTAGATGAGGTCGACGAAGCCTTCGAGCACCGCGCCGGCGTGCTCGCCCTCTGTTGAAACTGTGCCGACGTAGGTCTCGCGCCAATGCGGGCGCGTGGCGGCGGTCTTTACGACATCGGAGTCCAGCGCCGACTGGGCCAGCGCGCGCACGATCGGCTCGTAGTCGTTGACGCCTTCGGCGAGGCACTGTGCTTTCACGGCCTCATCCAAACCCTCACCTGTTGCGAGATCAACTGTCTGCAGGACTCCATGCACCGCTCGGCCGATCGCACTTCCGTACCGGCCCTTGGACCACGGCGGCAGCTCGACTGACCGTCCACCTTTGGCCGTGCCGGGGTGGATGAGCCGTTCGACTTCAGCCGCGCCGGCCTCGACGAACTCTCGAGCACCGCGCGTACCGGGCTCGACCGCGTCTACCACCTCTCGAAGCGCCTCGTCGTCGGCGGCAGACACTGAGAAGGCCACCCTTGGGTCGGTTCCTTCCAGCCCAGACGCCGACACCGAAGATGACTCCCGCGATCCGGCTCGTACGGAGGTCAGCGATGCCAGCCAGGTAGCGAAGTCCGGTGGCGGGCCGACACCGATAAGGGCCGAGTCGCCCAGCCTGGACTCGTCCCCAACACCTTCGGCCGAGAAGCTCACAACCCCAGCCACCTTCGCGGCCCCCGCGGCGGAGAAGAGTTTCGCGCTCGTCTCCGCATTTCCTCCACCACGGTGCAACGACACCACGAGGTGATCGCGCGCCCGGGTCGTGGCCACGTACAGCAGCCGTCGCCGCTCCAGGTCGCTCATCTGTTCGTCCACGGGCTGCGCCTTGTCGAAGTCCTCGGTATGCACGTCCTTGCGCACCGACACCTCGTACGAATCCGCGGTCCACAGCAGCCGAACACCGCGCGGGGTGTACTTGCCCGAGGTCATCCCGGACAGCACCACGATCGGGAACTCCAAGCCCTTCGCCGCGTGCACGGTCATCACCCGAACCGCCTCGGCGTCAGTCTCGGGCAACACCGCCTCGGCCACCCGCGAGGTCTCCTCACCCTGCCGCGACGCCCACGCCATGTACGCCCGAAGCCCACCGTGCTCGGACTCCGACCACGCCCGCGCCTGATCCACGACGAACCGCAACCGCCGCCACTGGTCACGCGCCCGCGGACCCCACGTACGCGCCGCTGTCTCCAGCATCCGCCGATCCGCGACCAGCCGGCCGAGCAGCTCCGACGGCGGCATCCAACGAGCGTCATAGTGCAGCCGGCGCAGGTACGAGATCGCCTGTCCCACAGGCGAATCGGCCAGCGCATCGTCCACCGGCGCCAGCAGATGGAACACACCGCCCGCATGTTTCCACCGCCACAGGTCGTCATCCCCACACCCGAACAACGGTGAACGCAACGCCGCCACCAGCGCCAGCGCGTCACTCGGATCGGCCACCGCCCGCGCGGCCCCCAGCAGGTCGCGTACCTCGGATGCCTCGTAGACCAGCGACGACGACTCCGCCCGGTACGGCACACCGGCCACGTCGAACGCGGACTCGAGGAACGGCAGCGACGTACGAGCCGGTACGAGCACCGCGATGTCCTTGGCCTGCGCATCGCGCCACTGTCCGGTGCGCCGATCGCAGACCCGCCACGGCTTCTCCCGGTCCAGCGCTTGGCGAACCACCGCAGCCACATCGGCGGCTTCGCGCTCCCGAAGCAAGGAGGCATTCGGCTTGTCTTGGTGCTCATCCGCTCCCAAGACCGTCACCGCCGGTCCGGCACCCGGCTGGAGTACACGCCGAGAACCCAGCGCCTCGTACGACGGCTGCCGGTCCTCCTCGCCGATGATCAGCCACGCGAAGACCGTGTTGACCCACTCGAGAACGGGCGCGACCGTACGGAAGTTCGTCGTCAGGCTGACCCCGGACCCGCCGCGGCCCAGGACAACCTGGGACTTCAGGTACATCCCGATGTCGGCCCGGCGGAAGCGATAGATCGACTGCTTCGGGTCGCCGACGACGAACAACGACCCGGCCGGAACGACCACGTCCTCCCACGAGTCCTGGCTGGCCGCTCGACCGCCAGCGATCCGTACGGCGAGCTCGATCTGGATCGGGTCGGTGTCCTGGAACTCGTCGAGCAGAAGCCGCCCGTACCGCTGGGACAGCACCTCCCGTACGTCCCCGGCCGTCCCGTCCGCCGGACCACGCAACAACTCCCGAGCCAGGACCAGCAGGTCGTGGAACTCGAGCCGCCCTTCGGCCCGACGCTCCTGCGCGGCATCGACGACACGGCAGGCCAGCCAATGGGCCAGCGCGCGCAGCGACACTCCGAGCACCGCGTCCTTCATGTCGGTTGCCCGCCGGACCAGCTCCTCGGCGGAGTCGCGGACCGCACCGATGCTCGGCCAGTTGCCCTGCCGTCCGGACCCTTTGGTCTTCCAGGTCGCCTGGCCGAGCACGGCCAGCGTCGTCTCCGGATCGGGAGCGAGCTGCAGCCGTTCGCCCCAAGCCCCAATCTCGGCGAGCTTGGGCAACAGCTTGTCCTCGTCCTCCCAGCACTGATCGGCCAGCGCTGCGACCCGCGCGGCTTCGGCCACCAAATCAGTCACGTCCGGTACGGCCGGCACCGGTGGCGGAGGCACGTTGACGATCCGGTCGACGGCGAGGTCCCAGTCGTTGCCGAGCAGCCGGGTCAGTGACCGCAGGTGATCAAGGTCCACCCCGGATGCCATGGCCATCAGCAGCGGATCCCGTACCGAAGCATCGTCGAGCAAGGCGATCCGCAGCTCTGCCCAGCGTTCCTCGAAGGCGACCGAGGACGCGATCTCGTCTAGTACCTCGATCCGCGGCGGCAGCTTCGCCTCGATCGGGTGTTCGCCGAGGATCCGCTGAGCGAAGGAGTGGAGCGTCCCGATCGCGGCGGCGTCCAGGTCGTCCAGCGCTGCTTCGGCGAGCTGACACTTCCGCTGCCATTCCGCCCTATCCTCCGCGGCTCCCTCCTCGGCCGATAGGGCGACGACCGCAGCGCGTTCCGCGGACTCGAACTCCACCCGAAGTCTGTCGCGCAACTCCGCGCCGGCCTTCTCGGTGAAGGTGACCGCGGCGATCTCGCGCAGCGGAATCTCATCGGTGAGCACCAGGGTGCGCACCCGGTCGACAAGGCTCTTGGTCTTGCCTGATCCGGCTCCGGCATCGACGAACAAGGTCTCGTGCGTGTCGGTCTCGATCCGCGTACGCGCCTCCGCATCGGTGAGCGGCGTCTTCCCCGTACCCGCCGGTACTCGATCTGCGCTCCCGCTCACGGAGCCTCCCCCGTACGCGCCGCCGGCGCGCGACCGTGGATCCCGTCATCGGTCGGCAGCGCGTCCGGCTCGGTCAGCTGGACGTACGTACGAAGCAGTAGGTCGTGCCGTTTGCGTTCCCAGCGAACCCGGGCCTCGCCGTGCCCGACCCCGTCCGGGTTGCAGTACGCGCACTTGGTCCACGCTCCGTAGTCAGGTGCGGCCGGCGCGCGAGCGGGGAACAGGCCGGTGGCGATTGAGGCCACGATCGTCTGCAGGGTGGTGGCATAGGTGACCTCAACGGCTGGGGTCAGCGGCACCTCGACCCGCTTGCCGCGGTCCTTGCGTACGAACCAGTACATCGCCGAGACCGGGGCGTTCGCCGGGCCGACCAGTTGACGGGCCGCGTAGGCGTATACCGGAAGCTGCATCTTGGCGCCGCCCAGGACCGGGTCGTCCTCGCTCAGGTCCTTGAAGCTGGACATCGAGCCGGTCTTGATGTCGGTGATGTAGAGGGTGCCGTCGGCGCCGCGGTCGACCTTGTCGGCACTGCCGCGCAGCCGTACCTGGCCACCGTCGGGCAGCGCGATGACCACCGGTTCGTTGCCGTCCATGCCGAAGGCCAGTTCGCTGGCGATCACGCTGGCCTTGCGATCGCGGCGCCATTCGTTGTCGTCGGCGAGCAGCAGTCCGAGGTCAGCCCAGATCCTGGTACGTTCGCGAGCCCAGAGCGCCTGGTGGCCAACCTTTCCCGCAGCGATCAACGCCTCGGCTCTTGCGTGGGCAAAGGCGAGCAGCTCCGTGGTGTGCTTGGTCGTCCACGGCTCACCGTTCGCTGGTAGATCGCCGGCGTTAGCTCGTACGAGGTCGTCGACCGCACCGTGGATCAGGCTGCCGATCTCCAGCGGGCTGATCGTGATCACCGCCTCCGGCTCCTCGATCGGCTCGATCTTGAGCAGCCGTTTGACGAAGAACGCGTGCGGGCAGGTGGCGTACTGCTCCAACTGCGTGGGCGAGATCGGGTACTCGAGTTGTGCGTAATCCGGGATTCCCTCAGTCGCTGTCGCGAGGTTGCCGTCGAATCTGGTGAAGTCGCTGCTCTGCCGCGCCTGGGTCAGCTCGACCGCGGTGGCGAGGGTCTTGTCCTGGTCGAGCTTGTCGCCGGCTGAGACAGCGCGGATCCGCCACTCCTGCTCGTCGGCAAGCACATCGGTCGTACGGATCCCGCCGGCGTACGACGGTGAGGTGTGCAGGCAGGTGTGCTGCTTGTCCTCGGTGAGGGCTTCCCACTCGGTGGCTGCCAGGGCCGGGTTGCCGGACAGTTTCCGCAGGGTCGGAAGCAGCCAGCGGCTGGGCAGATTCTGGCTCTGCCGACGCAGATCACCGCGCGGGAAGCTCGCCACGGTTTGCTGGCGGCCGGAGGCGAAGGCAGCGAGCAACTGGCGATGCCGGGTGTCGAGTCGTTCGCGGTACGAGGTGAGCTCGGGTGTTGTGTTGCTGAGTGCGGTTGCTTCCCTCGCCTTCTCAGGCAGCAGAGCGTCCTCGCGGAGCCTTCCTGGGAAGGTGCCTTCGGCGAGCCCGCAGACGTACACGGTGTCCACGTCCAAGCCGATGGCGGCCGAGATCGGGGCGACGAGTACGCCGACGCCGAAGGTTCCGACGCGTGGAAGGGCCGCATCGAGCTCGATGTCCAGCGCCTCGCGCAGCGCTGGCAGGCTGGCCGGGGTGCCGAAGCTGTCGATCGTTGCTAGTGCCGAGAGGGTTTGCAGGAGGGTCGCGGCGGCGTACTGCTCCTCCGGCGGGAGTTTGAACAGGTCGTCGTCGCGGCCGATCAGGTCACCGAACAAATCCTTGGCCCAGGTGGTCAGTGCGGCCCAGGTGGTGATGCCGGCGCCGGCTGCGAGGCGGGTACGGAGTCCTAGGGCGAACGTTTGCAGTGCTTCGGCGTCGACGACGTTGCGTTGGTTGCGGTTGATGCGGGCCTGCCAAGGTTCATCGCTGTCTCGTTCGCGCTGAATCGCCTGACGCTCGCCGTCGGCGTACGAGGACAGTCGTTGGGCCCAGTCGTCACCGCGTACGACACCGGCGCTGCGGGACAGCCGTTCCCAGCGGGACACCGGGACCCGGCCGCCACCATCCGGTCGCCGGACCGGGGCCTCGGCCAGGGCGCGGAAGAGGTCCGCGCGCGGGAGGTCGTGCTCGTACAGGGCGAGGATTTCGAGGTAGGACCGGACTGTCGCGCGCTCGAGGACGGGACGGGTGCCCGGGCCGTTGACTGCGATGTCGGCGGCCTGGAGGTGCTCGTGCAGGAGCCGGGCGTAGGGGACCTGCGCCGCGTACAGAACGGCGACCCGGTGCGCCGGTGTCCCGGCCTGCAGCGTGCCGACCAGATCCCGGACGACGCAGCGGACTTCGTCGTCAGCGTCGGACGCAGTGATCACCCTTGTGGCGGTTGGCTTGAGGTCGAGCGCTGAGGTTGGTAGGTCCGCGGGGTTGAGACCGACGCGGGTCAGGGTCCGCCGTACCGCGGCGTCGGCGCGAGCATCGCCGGTCAGTGCGGCGACGATTTGCAGCTCCGCATGTGTGGCGAGGGCGGTGGCGAAGGCCGCTTCAGCCTGGCCGAGCGCCTGTGGCAGATACAGGACGATGGCGCCGAATTCGGCGGTGATCCTTGGCTTTTCGGCGCAGAGTCTGGTCGCCGTCCGGAGCAGGTCGGTCTGGTCGTACCACTGTGGCGCCAGCCTGTTCGTGACGGCTCGATGCAGGCGTACGAGATCGGCCGTGAGCTTGCTGTGGCCGGCGACGGCATCGAGGGCCCCCGGCGTGAGGTCACGCAGTTCGCGGTGCGCCCCGACGAGCGCGCGAACCGTGGCAGGGTGGCGGGCGACCTCCTCGAACAGCCCTGGCTCGGCGTCGAGAATCGCGCGCCAGGCCGCCGAGACAATCGGCCCGGTGGCTGGTCGTTTGTGGACCAGCGAGGGCGCGGCGACCTGTTCGGCCAGGCGAGGGAGCGTGCCCAGCTTGAGCGCGGCGATACCTTGGCGCTGCTCGTCGAGGCCCTCGCGGGCGAGGTAGCGGCGGGCCACGATGCCGGCGATATTGTTGGGCAGCAGGATCGTGACAGTCGCCATCGCGTCGTCCGCCTTGGCAGTCCGCACGACGTCGCGAAGTTTTTCAAGAGCGTGCCGACCGTAGGACGTGGTCGACAGCCCCCCGTCGGCTGTCACAAGTCTGACCGTAGACCCGGCGAACGACAGCCCGTCGCCTCATCGCTGACCGGGGACTACCGCATGCTGAGTCCGCATCCCGTGCGGATTCGTACAACTGCTCGACTCTCTCTGGGTTCTCATGCGAACGGCTCGGGGCTACGGTCGTGCAGACGCTGCAATACAATCTCATTCGTCAACGGACTTCGAAGAGCGTGCGCGTTGGGGATAGGGGCGTTATGACGGTCGAAAGCGTCGCACACGCGACAACGAGTGATGCCGCCGAACTGCGTGCGCGGGTTGCAGCGAGGATCGCAGCGGAGGTGCGTCACGGCCACAGCCGGGGCGAAACCAAGATCACGAAAGTGACTTCTCTACTCCACGCCTTTCGAACCACCGGAAGCCCGACAGGGATTCGCAGTGTCGTTAAGGATCTCCAAGGAGAGGGACTAGTAGTCGACTCGGGCTGGGGCTGGGAGGGGGGAGAAGAAGAACTCCCGGTCGTTCGCCCTGCGGGAGTGCTCGAGCTTTGTCCGCGCAGCTCATATCCGCAACCAAGTCCTTCCGATGAAGATCAGACGATTCAGGTCAGCATCTGGACACCGGGAGGCAAACCATCCGAGGAATGTTCCATTTCGACAGATGTGCAGGCTCCGCCGGAAAGTGTGCTTTGGTTCAACGTCGATCCGCCAATGCCCACCGGGAATGGTGCCCCGACGCCGGACGCATTCGAAGCTCGTGTTCGTGAAGTCGCGAAGCGGCTGATGAGTTGGTGCCCTGGACTACATGAAAGAATGGTCAGGGACCTGTTGGACCACGATGTTCAACCGAAGGTTGAGACGTACGGAGACGAAAATGACGGAGTGCGAGGTATATCCGTTCTCGCGGTGATCGCTCGTGAAACACCTGGCGAGCCTGGCGATTCCGATGGTGTATCGGAAGAGTTGGTATTCCAGATAGTGGAGATCATCATCGGTGATGGGTGGCTAGTCACCTGTTGGCATCCCAGCCGGATTTTTATCGGTACCGAGGAGCCGGAATCTGGCCACTCGGTCCTGCGTGAGCCATTCATGAGCTACGTGCGCTACCGCTGGCGCGATGGACTCACCGAGGAGCCTCCCGAGCGTCACAAGACTTCCAGTGATCTTGCGGTCTACCTGTCAAGGGCGCTCTTAGCCACGTACGAGGCGTCACATCGGATGATGGAGAGGTGGGTCGCTGGGTGGGAAGTCAGCTTCTACCGGTCATTGAGTTCCAGCAAGAAGGCTGAGAATCTGAAAGAGGCCGCGGGCGAGATCAGCAATCTCCTTTCAATGGTGGGAGAGTTCCGCAGGCGCCTTACCGCGTTCGAGCACGCGCGCTGGGTAACGACCGACAAGACCTGGTTTCCCAATGTGAGCGACGTCGATAAAGTCTCCGAAGAAGGCGACAAGAGTGAGCAGGGGGTCTTGGCTTCCTCCCTGGAAGCTGCCGAGAAGAGCTTTGAGCTCCTATCAGACACCATTCGTGCTGACATCAATCTCTTGATGCTCCAAAATACGGCGACACAGCAAGAATCAACGGAGCGTCTACAGCGATACCTCGGGAAGGTGACAGGACTGGTCCTCGTACCCACACTGGTGGTCGGGTTTTTCGGTGCAAATACCGAGTTACCCGGTCGCGCTAGTTGGCTGGGGTTTGAGATCATGTTAGTGCTCATGCTGCTCACGGGCGTCGTCGCCTACCTTGCCCTCCGCAGATTGAGTCGGTAGCACACCCGAGTTGAGGATCATGAGCGCGGCGGTGCCAGCCACCGCCTCTTCGAACGTCTGGTAGTCAGGCGGTAGAGCCGGGATTTGAGATCAGTCACTTGCGAGCTGTTCGGGCACCAGGGTCGCCACGCTGCAGCAGGTAAGTCCCTGCAAGGCCCACGGAATTCGTCCCGCCGGCAGCCCCTGCCCCTTACAACGGACCGGACAGGACTGCAGTGCTGGGCCGGCCAGTCGACCCAGGTTGCGATCGACACTTCTGCAGCAGGAGGTCCGCCTCATGGCAGCCCGATGCAAGGTCGGCGACGGATTCGGGGGCCAGAATTTGTCGTACCCCTCTGCGACACTTGAGCTCTCAAACAGGGGGGGCAAAGATGGAACACGAACTTCGCTGGCTGCGTACCTACGTCGTCCAGACCTTGCAGGACGCCTTCGGCGAACCGCCGGAAGTCGACTTCGACGGAGATGTCGCCGTACGGCAGGGCACGGCGGCCTGCTACGTGAGCTGTCATGACGGCGGGTTCCCGGTCGTACGGGTGTGGGCGATCGCGGCGATGGGTCTGCGCTCGCAGGGAAAGCTGCTGCGCGAGATCAATGACGTCAACGCGGGGACGATGACCGCGCATGTCTACTTCGCTGGCGGGCGGGTCTATGTCGAGCAGAATCTGCACGCGTACGGCGTGGACGAGGACACCCTCGGTCAGGCGTTCATCGCCGTTGCCGGGGTGGCGAACAGCATCGGCTCGCTGATGGCGATGACCTTCGGCGGCGATACCCCGTTCCCAGCTGACGCGGAGGACGTCGACGCGCACGACGAGGCCGCCTGATCGGAGACCGGAGCGCGCGGATGCCCGTACGCGAGGCGTGGACGGCGTCTCCCTGCACCGCCGCCCGCCGCCCGTACGCCCGCCGCATCGGACCCGCCCAGCTGGCACTACTGGACGAAGCCTCCGCCTGCCCCCACTCTCGGTGTGAAGTGGTTGTAGGCAGCTTTGGCTGGTGTGGCGCGTGCTTGCTACGGCCGATGACGTCGGAGGTAGGCCTCGGCACCGTCCGCCGGAAGCTGCCCAGCCACGATCATGTCGTCGAGTGCTTTGACGATGGCACCGACGAATGAACGGTCGCTCGGGAACACGCGATTGACGAGGTAGATCAGCCCGGTGTGGCTACGTCCGCGGCTGCTCCAGGACGCGTGGATCGCAGCGAAGTCACGAACATTGGCTGTTACCAGCCACCGCCCGCTGGAGGTCGCGTGCGCGAGGAGCTCCTCATCAGGTGTGCCGACCAAGGCCGGGTCCTCGACGACCGCGATCACGTCGTGGCCCTTGGCTCGGAGCTGTACGGCGATGTCGCCGCTGAGCATCTCGTCGAGCATCAGCTTCTGCTCGGTGGTCACCGTGCGAGCAGGACCTGGCGTCGGTCCCAGGCCAGCAACGCCTGCTCCTCGAAGGACTCGACCTCCTCGATCCAGGAGTCGATCTCGTCCGGAAAGGCGGCCCAGTAGCGGATGGCGGTGTCAGCCAGACGGCCAGGTACGCCGGTGTTGGTGGACACCAATGCCACGATCTCGTCGGAAGCCAGGTCCGGCTCGGCCGCACGCGCTGATTTCACGGCTCGGATCACTTCACGGACATCAGGGCCCCCGATCAGGACCGCCCGCCGGCCGGTCGGGCCGTCGCGGAAGATGACGCCCGGGTGATCCTCCATGCGCAGCGCCTCATCGACAAACCGGTTGGCAGCCGACGAGCCAGACCAACCGGGATGACTTGCGACGTACGCACTCAGCCGGTCGCTGACCCGCTCGTCGAACCTGATCGACCGAGGCGAGCCACTACTCATGACTACACTGTAGCGAGTCGTAGTGGCTAAGTCGCTATCGCGATGACCGAGCCTCGGTCACGTTCCGTTGAGACCGTCCGACCCGACTGCGACACTCCATCGGGCCAGACGGCCGGGCGAAACCGAACACGAGAGCGGGGTTGTGACGAGCGGGACCACGGCGCGGATGTACGTGCACCGCGCGGAGTCCGGTCACGCGCTCGTCGCCGGCCTCGCCGCGGTCCTCGCCGAGCCGCCCGACGACCCGTTCGTCCCCGACTTGATCGCCGTACCCACCCAGGGCATCGAACGCTGGCTCGCCCAGCAGCTCTCCCACCACCTCGGCGCGGGGACGGATGACCAGGGCGACGGGGTGTGCGCCAACGTCGCCTTCCCGCACCCCAACGACATCCTCGACCAGACCGTCGCCGCGACCAGCCCCGAGCACGCCCAATCCGTGCAGGACTGGCACCCCGCGCGTACGGTCTGGCCGCTGGTCGACCTGCTGGCCGACATCGCCACCGCCACCGACGACCGGTACGCCCTGCTCCGCCACCACCTCACCACCCGGCAGGACACCCCCACCGGACGCAGGTACGCCCTCGGCCGCCGGATCGCGACCCTCTTCGCCGACTACGGAGCCTCCCGCCCCGAGCTCATCCGCGCCTGGGCGGCCGGGCCCCCCGACGACCTGCCCGACGACCTCGCCTGGCAGCCACTCCTCTGGCAGTCCCTGCGCGACGCCCTCGGCCCGAGTCCGGCCGAACTCCTCGACGACGCGCTCGCGGCCATCCGCGCTGGAACCACCACGATCGACCTGCCACCTCGGATCAGCGTGTACGGGCCGAGCCGGATCGACGCCTCGCGACTGTCAGTCCTCGCCGCCCTGGCGACCCATCGCGATGTCCACCTCTGGCTCAACCACGCCAGTCCCGCTCTCTGGCAACAACTTCGAGCCCACGCCCCCGAAGCAGGCGCAGATCGACGCCGTACGAGCACCACCGTCCGTCCCCGAAACCCCTTGCTGGCCTCGCTGTCCCGAGACATCCGCGAGTTGCAGCAACGCCTCGCCGCCGTCGCCCCCGACTTCACCGACATCCACCACGTAACCCCACCTCACAAGCCGACAACGCTGCTCCAACGCCTGCAGGCCGACCTCCGCAACGACGTCCACGCCGGCGAGTTCCAGCACAGCGGCGATGACCGCAGCCGCGACCCGTACGTCTTCGACCCTGCCGACCGCAGCATCCAGATCCACGCCTGCCACGGCCGGGCCCGCCAGGTCGAAGTACTCCGCGACGTCATCCTGGGCCTGCTCGCCGACGACCACACCATCGAACCCCGCGACATCCTCGTCATGTGCCCGGACGTCGATGCCTTCGCCCCGCTGGTCACCGCCGCCTTCGGCAGTGAGCCTGCCGACGAGCTGCGGGTCCAGCTCGCCGACCGCGCACCACGCGAGAGCAACCCGGTCCTGGCCACGGTCTCCAACCTGCTCGACCTCGTCGCCGGTCGAGTCGGCGCGCCAGAACTGCTGGCCTTCGCTGGAATGCCGTCCGTGCGCACACGGTTCGGGCTGGACGACGACGACCTCGAGCAGCTGCGCAGCTGGACTGTCGAGGCTGCCGCGCGCTGGGGCATCGACCAGCCACACCGCACCGCCTGGCAGCTGTCCAGCGTGGGCGACGGGACCTGGCGTCAGGCCTTCGACCGGATCCTTACCGGCATCGCCCTCGGCGACGGGGACCACCTCTGGGCCGGTGTCCTACCCCTGGACGGGCTGGACTCCGGCGACATCGATCTCGCCGGTCGGTTCGCCGAACTGCTCGACCGGGTCGCGGCCGCGGTCGGCGATCTCAGCCACGACCAGCCTGCGGCGCAGTGGCTCGACCGCGTCGAACAGGCCACGCTCGCACTCGTCGATGTCCCCCGCGACGATGCCTGGCAGATCCTGCAACTGCGCGCCGAACTCGGCGACATCCGCGACGCGCTGGAGACCTCCGGTCCCAACCTCTCGCTCGCCGATGTACGCGCGCTCTTGGACGAGCGGCTGGCCGGCCGACCCACGAGGACCAGCTTCCGCACCGGCGGCATCACCGTCTGCAGCCTGGTGCCGATGCGCTCGGTGCCGCACCGGGTCATCTGCCTGCTCGGTCTCGACGACGAGGCGTTCCCGCGCCGCAACCGCCCGGACGGCGACAACCTGTTGGCCCGTGACCCCAGGATCGGCGAACGAGACCCGCGCAGTGAGGACCGCCAGCTCTTCCTGGACGCGATCACCGCCGCCACCGAGCGCCTGATCGTCACCTACCGCGGCGCTCATGAGCGCACCGGTGCGCCGCTTCCCCCGGCCGTACCCGTCGGTGAGCTGCTCGACGCCCTCGAAGAGCTGACCGCCCCGGACTCGGAGGTCAGCGAGCACGTGGTCGTACGCCATCCCCTCCAGCCGGCCGACCCACGCAACTTCACCACCGGTGCCCTCGGTCGCACGGGGTCGCTCTCCTTCGACCGGAGCGGGTTGGCTGGGGCCAAGGCGTCGGTACGGGCCCGTACCCGGGCAGCGCCATTCCTCGCCGACCCCCTTCCCGAGATGGCACGAAACGCAATCGTGGAACTCGATGTGCTGCAGCGATTCTGGGCTAACCCGGTTTCTGGGTTTCTTCGCCAACGGCTGGAACTGTCCGGCGACTGGGACGAAGCCCTGCCCGACGAGTCGATCCCGCTGGATCTCGATGCGCTGCAGAAGTGGGCACTGCGCGACCGAGCACTGGCCGCCCGGCTGCGTGACCTGGAGCCCGCATCCGTCATCGCGCGCGAGCGGGCCCGCGGCAGCCTTCCGCCAGGTCGACTCGGTGACCCGGCACTCGTCGCCGATGGCCAATTCGCCGACCAGATCCGAGCTTCCGCACTCGAGTGGCTGGCCCCGGCAGGCGTCACGATCCCACCGGAGGCGGTCGACGTAGACGTAGCCCTGCCCGACGGGCGGCGCCTGATCGGCACGGTCCGCGGACTGCGCGACCGCACGCTGGTCACCGTCATGGCGAGCAACCTGCGCCCGAAACAGCGGCTGCGGGCTTGGATCGACTACATGGCTGCCACCGCCGCTCGACCTGACGACGCGTTCACCGCCGTCGTCGTGGGCAAGGACGGGCGCAATGTCGCGGTGCGAACATACGAGGGCCTGGGCCACGAGGATGCGGTGCGAGAGCTGGACATGCTGGTACGGCTGCGCGACCTCGGTCTTCGTACGCCGCTGCCGCTTCCGTTGCAGACCAGCGAGGCCTACGCGAGCCGCCGCCGGAAGGGCGCCTCGGTCGAGGCCGCGGTCGAGTACGCCACCAAGGAGTGGGCCAGCGGTTTCGAGCGACGGCGTGAGGACGCCGACTCCGATCACGTACGCGTATGGGGCCCAGGCGCGGCCATCTCAGTGCTCACCGGTTGGGTGGCACCGGCCGAGCTGCCCGTACCCGCCGGTGGTGACGTAACCCGAGCGGACCTCGATACGGCCGTCGACAACGCAGCCGCCGACCGAGAGGCCACCAGCTTCGAGCGTGCGGCGATGCTGGTCTGGCGACCGCTGCTCGACAACGAGGCCGGCCTATGAGCTCAACCTCGTCCACGCCGTGGACCCACCCACCGCCACGACCGACGATGGACCTGGCCGGGTCGCTGCCGACCGGCACCTGGATCCTGGAGGCGAGTGCCGGAACCGGCAAGACGTACGCCATCGCCGGGCTGGTCACCCGCTACGTCGCCGAGGGTGTGGCCACGATCGACCAGGTCCTCGCCGTGACGTTCGGGCGCGCTGCGACCAGTGAACTACGGAGCCGGGTTCGCGAGCGGCTGGTCTCCGTACGGGACGCGCTCTCCGACCCGGCATCGGCCCGGCAGGGCGACGACGTGGTGCTCGCCCACTTGGCGACCGGCGAGCCGGCCAAGGTCGCCGAGCGCGGCAACCGACTGGCCACCGCGCTCGCGGACTTCGATGCGGCGACCGTGGCGACCGTGCACGAGTTCTGCCAACAGGTGCTGGTCGGCGCTGGCATTGCCGCTGACTTCGATCCCGGCACCCGGCTGGTCGAGGATCTCGACGACGTCCGGGACCAGGTAGCCGAAGACATCTACCTGCGTTGGGTGCTCTCCACCGAGGGCGATCCGGGCGCCTTCCCGGTCGATCGGGCCCGCGCGATCGCTGCCGCCGCGGTACGGGACCGGACCGCGCGATTGTTGCCTTCCCTCACCGGCCTCGAACGTGGCAATCCGGCAGCAGTCCGGGTTCGTTACGCCGATGCCGTACGGCGAGAGTTCGACCGGCGGACCCGTGGCGCCCGGGTGGTCGGGTTCGACGACCTACTTGGCCGGGTGCGCGACTCGCTCGTCGACCCGGCCAGCGCCGCCGTGTCGGCACAGCGGCTCCGGGATCGCTACCGCGTCGTGCTGGTGGACGAGTTCCAGGACACCGATCCGGTGCAGTGGGACGTGCTGCGGCTGGCCTTCCACGGGCACCGCACCCTGGTCGTCATCGGTGACCCGAAGCAGGCGATCTACGCCTTCCGCGGGGCTGACGTCCGTGCGTACCTGTCCGCCGTCGACACGGCCACCTCGTACGCGACGCTGGACCGCAACTGGCGCAGCGACGCACCGCTGGTTCAGGGGCTGCAGCTGCTCTTCCGCGGCGCGGCCTTGGGCGACCAGCGGATCAGCGTGGCCGAGGTAGCGGTGGGGCACGCCGATCATCGGCTGCTCGACGACCGCGGCCAGGGCTCGGCGGTTGAGGTACGCCAGCTCCTGCGCACTGGACTGCCGCTCAATCAGGGCGGCCTGATCGCGAGTGAACGCGCGCGGGCCGAGGTCGCCGCCGACGTCACTGCGCGGATTCGGTCCGTGCTCGCCGCCGGATGGACGGTGACACCGCGCGGCTCGTCCACACCGCGTCCGGTCCACGCCGGTGACATCGCCGTCCTCGTTCGCAAGCTCGCCCACGCCACGCTGGTCCGGGATCAACTGCGGGACAGCGGTATTCCGGTCGTACTCACCAGCGCGGAGAGCGTGTACCTCACATCGGCCGCCGCCGACTGGATCACCCTGATCCAGGCGCTTGAACAACCCAACCGCAATGCTCGTGTACGGGCGGCCGCGCTCACATCGTTGATCGGGAAGACCGCGGCCGAGGTCGACCACGACGGGCAGGACGGCGCCGACGAACTGCGTGCTGCGCTTCGCCGCTGGGCGGCCGCGTTCGCCGACCGTGGCGTCGCGGCGATGTTCGATGATGTCGCCCGCGAGCGATCTCTCGCAGCGCGGCTGCTCGGTCTGACAGACGGGGAGCGGCTGCTGACCGACCTGCGACACGTCGGCGAGGCTCTGCACGAGCGGGCCACTCGCGAGCGGCTCGGACTGGGCGGCCTGCTGTCCTGGCTGCACGAACGCGTCGCCGAGGCGGCCAACGACCCGGACCAGGAGCGGTCTCGCCGACTCGATAAGGACGCGAATGCCGTCCAGGTCACCACGGTCCACACGAGCAAGGGGTTGGAGTTTCCGATAGTGCTGGTCCCGTACGGCTGGGACGGCATCTACGTCGGCGACCGCGAACGTACCCCCAGGGGGCACGCCGACGACGGGACCCGGACGCTGCACGTCGGCGGCCGGCAAGCCGAGGACTACCAGGCCGCCTGCCACGCCGAGGAGATCGACGACGCCGGTGAGGAACTGCGCTTGCTCTACGTCGCCGCGACGCGGGCAATCTCGAAGCTGGTCCTCTGGTGGGCACCGACAGCCCTGACCAAGAACTCGTCCCTGCACCGGCTGTTGCACACCGCCGACCCGGCCATTGGTATCCCGGCCAACATCTCGGTCGACCGCGACGACACCGTGATCGCGCGCAGATTCTCGACCTTCGCCAGCGTCGCCGAGGCACTGACGACCACAGAATTCAGCGCCACCAGTTCTGCTCCGTCGCCGATGGCAGGGCTGGCCGTCCCCGACGCGCCCCTGCTTCAGGTGGCGCGCCTGGACAGGGAGCTGGACCAGCGTTGGCGGCGGACCTCCTACAGCGGGCTCACCCGTACCGTCCACGAACAAGGCGGGGCGGTCATGCAGGAGCCGCAGGTCGGGGTCAAGGACGACGAGGGTCCCGAGAACCAACCCGAGGACGAGCCGGGCGCTTCCTCGATGCGGAGCCTTGACCCACCTGAAAACGCCGGTTATGGCGCTAACCAGCCCCTTGACGTCCCGGCAGGCACAGCGGCCCATCCGGATGCAGCTCTGCTGGAAGTGATCTCGCCGATGGGCGAGCTGCCGGCCGGGGCCGAGTTCGGCACGCTGGTACACGCGATACTCGAGCACGCCGACCTCACCGCCGCATCCCCGATGGACGCCCTCCTGACCGCGACTCGCGAGGAGCTGCGCTGGCGACACCGCGACTTGGACGCCGTGGAACTCGCCGCCGCGCTGCTGCCGGCGACGCAGACACCTTGGGGGCCGATCGCGGACGGTGCGTGCCTGGCCGACTTCGGGCGCGACGATCGGCTCACCGAGCTGGACTTCGAGCTGCCGCTGGCCGGCGGCGACCGCGGTCCGGCCTGGGGGGCAGCCGGGTCAGCCGGAGCCCCGCCGGTCGTCGGGGACCTCGCTGACCTGCTCGAGGCGCACCTACCGGCCGACGATCCGGTCCGGCCGTACGCCGAGATGATGCGCACGCCCGGATTTGCCCAGGAGAGTTTGGTGGGGTACCTGAGCGGCTCTATCGACCTTGTCGTCCGGGCCGGTACGGGCGGCGGGAGCCGGTACGTCGTGATCGACCACAAGACCAACCGCCTCGGTCCGCCAGATGTCGCGCTGACCGCCTGGCACTACCGCCGGGCGGCCATGGACGACGCCGTACGCCAAGCGCATTACCCGCTGCAGGCGATGCTGTATTCGGTTGCGCTGCATCGGTTCCTGCGTTGGCGGCTAGCCGACTACGACCCGGCGCGGCATCTGGGCGGTGTGGCCTACCTGTTCCTACGCGGGATGTGTGGACCGGACGCACCGACCGAGGCGGACGGATCCGTACCCGGAGTCTGGGCATGGCAGCCGCCGGCGACTCTGGTCGCCGCCCTGTCCGACGCGCTTGCGGGGACTCAGTCATGAGCCGTCCGGCAGTCCCGAGGCCAGAGGTGGATCCGCTGGCAGGGTGGATGGCCGCTCGCGCCGAGGGGCTGCTCGCCACGTTCGGCTCCGCTGGTGTCCTGCACGCCGCCGACGTCCACGTGGCATGCCGGCTGGGGCAACTCGGAGGCGACGCGCGCGAGGACGTGCTGCTGGCCGCCGCGCTCGCCGTACGCGCCGTGCGCCACGGGTCCGTCCGGTTCAGCCTCGGCGACGTCGCCGCCTCGGTCGTGGCCGAGGATGCCGGCGCGGAGGGCTCCGTCATCGCTGAGTTGCCCTGGCCGGAACCGGATGCGTGGCTGGAACTGCTGCGGACCAGTCCGCTCGTATGGGAGCACGAAGGGCTCGGCCCCGACCGCGCCGCCCCGGCCGACGTGCGCCCACTGCAACTGTGGGGCCGTGACCTCTGGCTGGAGCGCTACTGGCGGATCGAGGCGGCGGTAGCCGATGACCTGCTCCGCCGGTCAGCCGCGCCGCCGGCAGTGGACGAGGGCCGATTGTCGGCGGTGCTGTCCGAGCTGTGGCCCGTACCGCAGTCGGGCCCGGATCCAGACGAGGACCAGCGAACCGCCGCAGGCACCGCACTGCGCTGGCCGGTTTCGATCCTCGGTGGGGGGCCAGGCACGGGCAAGACGACAACGGTCGCCCGCATCCTGGTCGCGCTGCAAGCCATGACCTCGGTCCCCGTGACCGCGGGCCCCGTGACCGCGGGCAACGGCGCGGCGGGCATCAGTGCCCCGTCCATCGCGCTTGCGGCCCCGACCGGCAAGGCAGCCGCCCGACTGCAGGAGACGATCGGCGCGGCAGCAAACGACCCTGCGCTGTCCGCGGAAGGTCGACTCCTGTTGGCTGGGCTCTCCACGTCGACGGTGCACCGGCTGATCGGTGCCTATCGCTCCAGCGGGCGCTCGCGTTACCACGCCGAAAACCCGCTGCCGCACGACGTCGTCGTGGTCGACGAGGCCTCGATGCTGGCACTGGGCTTGTTCCACCGGTTGCTGACGGCGCTGCGGCCCACCACCCGTTTGCTGCTGGTCGGTGATCCTGAGCAGCTGACCTCGGTCGAGGCGGGCGCGGTGCTGGCCGACCTATCCGCGGTGCATCCGGCATCCTCCTTCGCCCCAGGGGTCAGCCGGTTGCGACTCAACCGGCGCTCCGGCGACCAGCCCGAGCTGACGGCGCTCGCCGCCGGGCTTCGTACTGGAGACGTGGATGCCGTGTTGCAGGTGATCACCGCTGGGGGACAAGCGATCTCGTGGCACGAGGTACCGGACGACCAGGCTCTCCCCCAACCGGTCGAGGCCGTCCTGCGCGCTCAGCTCGTCGACGTTGACCGCGACCTGCTCGCAGCGGGCCGAGCTGGCGACGCCCAGGCCGCGATCCAAGCCCTCGAGCGCCATCGTCTGCTGTGCGCCCATCGCCGAGGGCCACGCGGGGTTCGGTACTGGACGGCTCAGGCTCGCAGATGGTTGTCCGAAGTCGAGGGCGGGCTGCCGTACGCCTACGACGAACGCTATGCCGGGCAACCACTTCTGGTGACCGAGAACGACTACGAGAACCAGCTGTGGAACGGCGACACCGGGGTTGTCCTCGCTCGCGGGGATGCCCTCGTGGCGGCATTCGGTCGAGGATCGACGCCGTTCGAGCTACCGATCGGGCGGGTCGGTCACGCCACCCCGCTGCACGCGATGACGGTGCATCGCAGCCAGGGTTCGGAGTTCGACGAGGTGACTGTCCTGCTTCCATCGGCTGGTTCTGCGCTGGCCACCCGGGAACTGCTCTACACGGCGGTGACCCGCGCTCGCCGGCAGGTGACCCTGATCGGCTCAGAGGCAGCGGTCCGGTCATGTGTCGGGCGGCAGGCGCAGCGAGCTACCGGGCTGGGCCGGCGGTTGCAGCCCTGAGAGCGTGGTCAGACGGGCCTGAGGAAGTCGCCTGCCTCGCTCCCCCAAGTGGATCAAGGCCAGCAGTCGTCAGGATGGTGCGAAGCGACTTCCGTACCCGGAACTCATATAGCCCGGTTCGGTTGCCGAGGGCACGGACACTGTGGACAGTGACCTCGGTATGGCCGTTGCCCGGGTAGCGATCGGGGCGTGCTGCTTCGCGTGTTCTGCACGTTCCACGGCGCTGAACTCGGTGGACTGCTCGCGACCGCTCGGCAGGCGCGGTCTCTCACTCAGCCAGCACTGTCCGAACTAACCCGGATTCAGCGGTGCTTTTTCGCCGACGGCAACGGAGTATCGCCGGGCTTCGATGAAGGAGCGTGAGCGCGGGAGGCGTGGATGCATCCCGTTCACCTACGAGCTCGATTCCGTTTCAGATGTCGGGTCTGAGTCGGGCCGCCGCTGGGGGGCGGCGATCACGGTGACGTTGACATCGCTGGCGGCCATCGCCGCGAGGAAGTCAGCTTTGAGTCGTGCCTGATAGACGAACAGGCACTCGTCCTCGCCACTCTCCGGGTCGGTCAGGCGGGGAATGACGACGAGTTCCAGGCCGGCGGGGTCAATCCCGAGGTCGAGGCCGGCCGGCGCGTCGAAAACCCAGCCGATCTCGACCCGCTTGCCGTCGTCGTCGGTGTACGCCGAGTCGATCGCCGGCCCGTACTTCTCTTCGAAGTACGCGAGCATGGTGTCCGGCTCGACATGCGGCCGCAGCGGAATCACAGTGCTCTGCAGTACCTCACCGCCGCCCTTGGGCCAGATGATCGCTTGATACTTGTACCTCGGCCCGTACGTGGTCACTCCATCTCACCGCCCTGGTAGCGGGTCTTATATCCGCGAGCGGCTCGCGATGAGGACGCCCGCATCCGCTTGAGGTTGTAGCCCTCATCACGATCGCCGAGGGAGCCGAGAGTCTCATCGAGCCACCTCGCCTCCACGGCGGTGTCAACGCTCGCCGGCGCCGCAGCGATCACCGCCGCCGCCGACTCCAACTCCGTACGAGCAGCGTCGACGTCCCCGAACCGCAGGGCTTCCTCGCTGCGCTTCTTGGACCGCTGCACCTGCATCAGCAACTTCTCCTGCGTCACGTCAGCGGATGGCAGGCGACCGGCCGCGACATCAGCCGGCACCACATTCACACTCACCGGCAACGACACGACGTGTTCGACCAACGCAGGCAGCTCGACGTAGCGCACCTCGATCTGCGCGACCGTCGCGAGACCCAGAGCGGCACAGGCTGGTACGGCGAATTCCAGCAGCAGGCGGCGTTCCTCCCCGGCGTAGAAGTCACCCAGTTCGATCAGCACACCATCCGCGGTCCCGACGGTGGGCAGGTCGTTGATCACGCTCACCGCCGCCACACCGTCCAGTGGCCGGACCAGGACGCTCGCGGCCTGCACTGTCTTGTTGAGTAGGCCCTCGATCTCGCCGGCCACTGCCACCACAGTGCCCTCGGCGTGCTCGGCGAAGGCGTGGTTGCCCTGCCCACCGACCGCGACCGCGGCCAGGATCGTCTCGTCGTACCCGGTCCCGATCCCGACCGTCGACGTGGTCACCCGATCGCTGGTCGCCTGCCGGGCCAACGATCCGAGCTGGTCCGGATCGGTGACCCCCGCATTGGCCATCCCATCGGAGAGCAGCAACACGGTGGCACCGGCCGGCCCGGCAACTCGGCGCGCCTCCTGCAACCCACGCAGGTAGCCCGAGGACAGGTCGGTACTTCCTCCCGGATGGACCGAGGCGATCCGCTGCTTGATCGAGGTACGGCCGAGCGCACCGACATGATCAGCAGGGACGAGCACCCGCGCCTGGTCGTCGAAGATCACCAGACCGAAGCGGTCCCGGTCATCGAGTCGATCGACCAGACTCAGGAGCGCCTGCTTGGCATTGTGCAGCCGATCTCCAGACATCGAACCTGACCGGTCGAGCACCACGATCGCGGTGTGCCCGATCCGCCGCTTAGTGGTCGCGGGCGGCTGCGGAGCGTCGAACTGCAGCATGACAGTGACCTGGTCATCGGTCTCAAGTGCGACGACATCGACGTCGAGGTGGGCGGCTACATGCATGGTTTCCTCCTGAAGTTGGTACGGTGTGTCAAGCAGGTGGACGAGTCGATCGCCGACACTGAGCGTGTCTGTCCATCTGGTTGACACTGTAGAGCGAGGTTACGACACTTGTCCAACCAGTGGACAAAGTACCGAGGTGCGCGTCGATTGCCTAGCAGACAAGGTGAGCAGGAATGGCCGAGATCGACGGTCCGATCGTGGTCCGTTCCCGCGACGGAATGCAGCAGCCTCTCGGGCGCTTCCTGAGTGGCCTTGCCAAGCAAACGGGCCGCCCGGTTACCGAGATCGCCCGCGAGGCGCAGATCTCCCGGGCCTACTACTACGTGCTCCGCGACAGCGACCAGACGCCATCCATCGAGACCCTGGCAAACCTGCTCACCTCACTGGGCGTCGACTTCCGGCTCGGCGACCGTGATGACGACGCCGAGTTCGTCGTACGGACCGAAGGCGAGGAGTGGCTGGTCCGCCTCCCCTACGAGGGAAAGAAGGCAGCGCGCGCCCGTGCGGTACGAGACATGACCTACGAATCGAGCCTGCCGAACAAACCGCCACGGCCGGAGCTCGAGCGGTCGGCTCCGGCAGAACCCTTGTACGCACTCGCACCCGTGCCTGATGTGACTGCTTCGGCACCCTCCGCGATGCCGGGACGGACCTTTGTCGTCGCTCGAGGCGCGTCTCGTCGGAATCAGTCCGCGCGGGAGAGCCGGCTGCTATCGGAACTAGTCAGCGCTGCGGGTGAACTGGATGCCGACCGGCTCGCGCACCTCGTCGCAACGGCGCGGCTGCTTGCCGACAAGAGAACCGGCCTGCAATGAGCGACGTCAACAGCCGCCGGTGAGCCTGATCGACGAGGCCCTTCACAGCTCCGTCAGCATGTTCGCGTGAGTCACACTCCATGACCCGGAAAATGTCGTACCCCTCTGCGACACTTACGTTCTCGAGGTGGGGAGCACCACATGGAACAGGAAATTCGCTGGCTGCGTACGTACGTCGTCCAGACCATGCAGGACGCCTTCGGCGACCGGCCGGAGATCGACTCGGACGGTGATGTCGCCGTACGGCAGGGCACCGCGGCCTGCTACGTGAGCTGCCACGACGGCGGCTTTCCGGTCGTACGGGTGTGGGCGATCGCGGCGATGGGTCTGCGCTCGCAGGCCAAGCTGCTGCGCGAGATCAATGAGGTCAACGCGGGGACGATGACCGCGCACGTCTACTTGGCCGGTGGGCTGGTCTACGTCGAGCAGACCCTGCACGCGTACGGCGTGAACGAGGACACCCTCGGCCAGGCGTTCATCGCCGTTGCCGGGGTGGCCAACAACATCGGCTCGCTGATGGCGATGACCTTCGGCGGCGATACCCCGTATCCGGCCGACGCCGAAGACGCGGACGCGCACGACGAGGCCGCCTGATCGGTCACCGGAGACCCGACTCAGGGAGCGCACGTCACCCTAGAGCTGGAGGTGCACCCGAAGCGCCTCGTCCAGTTCGCGCATCACTGCCGGCGGAACGCGGCCGAGCAGGGGGCCGACCCGCTCGACAGTCACCGACCGGACTTGTTCGGCCTGAGCTTTCGAGTCGACCCGCAGCCCGGTGAGTTCGGCCGGGAGCAGGGTTTGGAAGGGGAAGACGCGGGCGATGTTGCCGGTCACCGGCACGACCGTCACGACGCCTCGACCAAGCCGATCAGCGGTCTCGTTGGCTCGGTCGTTGCTGACGATGACCGCCGGGCGGCGCTTGTTGGCCTCGCTCCCGCGCACCGGTTCCAAGTCGGTCAGGCGCACGTCACCGCGCCGCATCGGCGAGCCCGTCAGCAGCGGTGCCGTCCCAGGCCGCCTGATCACCCGAGGACTCCCAGTCCTCCCATGCCGAGGCGTAATCCTGCTCAAGGTCGGGGAATCGGAGCAGCCTGATGGCGTACTGGACGACCGCAGACCGGGACGGTAGGCCGGATGCCCGTGCGTACTCGTCAAGGACTGCAACATCTTCATCCGGGAGGCTGACACTAAGCTTCATACCTCGATCCTACCGGAGTAGCACTGACCCCAGGCCGATGCCGACCGAAGTTTGTCCAACGTGTGAGTCGGTTTAAGGGTGCGCTCACGTGGCGGCGGACGATCACCGGGAGCGGTAGACGTCGGCGCGATGATTGATGCGGACGACAAGCACCATGCCTGCGGTTTCCTCGACTCGGATCACGACGCGGTAGTCGCCTCGCCGCGCGCTTCGGTAGGCCTCCAGTTCGTTGCTGAGGGGTTTACTCAGCCGGGCGGGGTTACGAGCGAGCGGTCCGGTGGTGAACTCGATGATCGCGGTGGCGACCTTGCTCGGCAGCCTGTGCAGTCCGCGCCTGGCTGCGCCCGAGACCTCGATGCGGTACGGCTCAGCTGCCGTCACTCCGGGGAGAGCCCGAACTCGGCTCGCAGGGCTTGGCCACTGGTCGTCTCACCGGCAACGAACTCACGCTCGGCGTCGGCGACTGCCTCCCGGATGCCGGGTTGGCTCAGCCAGTAGAGAGTCTCGTGCAACGACTCCAGGTCGTCGGCGGACATGAGCACCGCCGCCGGGCGGCCGTGCCTTGTGATAGTGATGATCTCGTGGGTTGACTCAGCCTCGTCGACCAGCCCGGACAGCTTGTCCTTTGCCTCGCTCAGGGGCAGCGTCTTCATACTGGTCATACTAGCCTGACAAGTAGCCTCACACTAGCCAGACTTTTGGCCTGAAGCCATACAGCGGGCAGCCCGAGGGCGTCGTTAGGCCGATTTCCCTTGCTGAGGGTCAGATCCAGCGCCAAACTTCACGTACCAACCGCGCGTGCGGGTGCGGGTGACGGCACCCACCCCGTTGATGATCGCGCAGCCGCTGGCCGGCTGGGGCGCGCTCATCGATGTGGTGGATTCACCAGCGGTCCAAGCCGAACTCGCCCGGCTCGGCTCCGAACTGACCGCCCGTTATGCGGGCTCGACCTCACCCCGAACTAGGAACGGCGGAGCTGACCATGGCGGGGGCGCCCGGCAGCGGAACCCGTAGCGCTGAGCAACCCTGCGCCCATCGGGTGAGCAGCAGTGCAGACATCCGATCGGCGAGCAGGCCGCTCGCCCGGATGCCGAAGACGACGTCCCGAGCCAAGTCCGGTTCCGCCGCTAGCAACGGAGCGATCACCCCATGCCGTACGAGTTGCTCGTGTACGGCGTCCGCCTCGACATGCTCGGCGTAGAACTCGACCGCTGCCTCCGGTGCTTCCATGCGGCGCAGCGCCTTGACCAGTCGATCCGAGCCGGGCGAGGACGTCAGTTCGACGGTCGCGAACTGGCCGATCAACGCCCCGCGCAATGCTCGATGCAGCCCGCACAGCGACATCAGATTGACCTCGGCCAACACCGCGGCGGGTGCGACATCGAGGTAGTCCCCGTACGCCGAGGACAGGCCGAGCGAGTCCATCATGTTGGCGAACAGCCGCGCGTGCATGCGCTCCGGATGACCGCCGCCGTACTCGTCGTGCTCGATGGTGACCATCGCGGCTTTAGCCGGCCCCTCGAGTCGCGCGATCACGAACGCCTGAGGGTCGGCCTCTTTGAGGTGATAGAGCGAGCGCAGGGCCACGTACTCGCGCATCTGCCACAGCTCGCCGTCGCGGCGTAGATGGTGGGAGACCCCCTGTACGTCCACCGGTTCGACGAGCAGTGTGGCCAGCTCCGCGTCGACGTCATCGTCGGCACCGCCGGCACGGTCGGCACTGCCCGCACCGCAGTCACGGCCGGCCACGTCGGCGCGCAGCGCGTCGAGGAAGAGGCACTCCAGCTCGGCCCTGGTGGTGAGCAGGGATGGATCCCATTCGCGCTCGTCGGAGACCCCGGCGAACCCGCGGTAGTGCAACTCGTAGCAGCAGTACAGGGCGACTTGGAGGTCCTCGCCGTACGGATCGGTGTCCGCCGGTACGGGACCCACCGGTGGACCGCCCTGCAGCGCGTCGAGAACTGCGGCAGACAGCGGCCCCCGAGGACTCGGGAGCGGCGACGGCCGTACGGGACGGGGCGGGTCCTTACCGAACACGGGCGTCCCCCGGCGCACTGTCGTTGAGGTGGACGCGACACCGATGGCTGGTGTCGCAGAACGGCTGCCGTCGGCTGCGCCGGCAGACGCACAAGGCAGTCACGGGACGATCCGACTGGACCCGGGTGCCGTCCGGCAGTACTACCTCGACGGGCCCGGACACCAAGATCGGTCCGTCGTCAGTTACGAGGATCTCGACGCGACGCGGCTCATGCATGCCGGGCTCCGATCACCACGAGGTTCTCGATGCGTTGACCAGGGTTGATCAACCCGCGCCGCTCCAGCATGGGCGCGCGGGCCTGCAACACAGGTCCGAAGGGGATGCTAGCTCGCGTGAGGATCCGCGCCTGCAGTCCGGCTTCGGCGAAGGCCTCGAGGGTTCGCTCGGTACCGGTCAGCTCCGAGTGCACCAGCAGGACGTCACCTTCCGGGGCAAGGACGTCCCCTACACCCGAACAGATCCGGTCGACGAGCTCCCGCCCGTCCGGTCCCGCGTCCCAGCATCGGGCTTTCCGATGGCGCGGCAGAGTGGCGGTCTCGGACGGTACGTACGGCGGATTCGCTACGACCAGGTCGAACTGTCGATCACCCACGGGCTCCAGAAGGTCGCCACGCACAACCTGTACGGACACGCGGTGCAGCCAACTGTTCAGCTTGGTTGCAATCACCGAGCGAAGAGAGAGGTCCACCGCCGTAACGCTGGTCGCGCCTCCGCGCGCAGCCGCGATGGCCAATGCGCCGCCCCCGGTCCCCAGGTCGAGTACCCGGCGGTCTTTGGCATAACCGCGGTCCATGACGCGGATCAACAACCCCGTGTCATGCTCCGCCCGGTACACCCCTGGCGGGTTCAGAAGCATCACGATTTTGATGTTCCCCGACTGGTGTTTGTCAAACGTCGAGGCGGAGAAGGCGACAAGAACCCAGCCCACCATGTTGGTCCGCAAGTTGGCTCAGCCGGGCATCGCCGGCGGTGGCTCTGAGCCACTCGGCAAGGTTGGAAAAGGCCCACCGCTTGGTTTCACCGTCGTAGGAGGTGAGGTTCCGAGAGTGCAGTTGCGCCATCCAGTAGGCGGCCCAATGGTCATGCTCGTTCGAGTTATCGAACTTCCTCGTCGTTGACGATCCGACCAGCGCCTCGACCATGGCGGAGTCCGGGTCCTGCCCGTACTCGTGACAATGCTCGGTTCGGATCTTGTTGATCGCGCGCGTATCGCAGGATCCGACGAGTGCCTTGACCTTGGCGAGGTCGGTGTCGAACATCCAGCGCCGAATGCTCATGGACTGCCTCCTGAAAGGAAACGGCCGCGGCTGGTCGGCACGCTATGGACGTCCCCGCCAGCCGGGCGGTTCAGCCGTACGGCACGTCGCTAGCCTCGAAAGCGATGGTCGTTCCGGAGGAGTTGCTCGTCCACCTGCGCCGGGCCCGGGATCTCGCCGACCGGCACTACGCCGAGCCGCTCGATCTCGATGCCTTGGCTGCCGCAGCCGGGGTGTCGAAGTATCACTTCCTGCGGTGCTTCTCCGCGGCGTACGGCAAGACGCCTGCGCAGTATCTGGCCGAGCGCCGGATCGAGCGCGCTCAGGATCTGCTGCGCGCCACGAACCTCACCGTGACCGAGGTCTGCCTCCTCGTTGGATACACCAGTCTCGGGTCCTTCAGCAGCCGGTTCGGGAAGCTCGTCGGCATGTCTCCGTCGGCCTACCAGGCAAGGTTCGCCGAGCGCGGGGCGCCACGCATTCCCGGCTGCTACGTGTTCATGCACGGCCTGAGCGACACGACAAGACTCAGCAACCGGGCGCCGGACTCCGCAATTTCGGAGAAGCCACCGGGCCGCCGCACGCCGTAGGTTCGATCACATGATCACAAACGTTTCCCTCACCACCGTCTATGTCACCGACCAAGACGAGGCCAAGCGGTTCTACGTCGACACGCTGGGCTTCGAGGAGCGCACGGACATCACGCTGGGCGACGGCTTCCGCTGGGTGACTGTCGGCCACCCGAGCCAGCCCGAACTCGACGTCACCCTGATGATGCCCGGCCCGCCGCTGGACGACGAGATGACCCAAGCCGTACGTCGGGCCCTCGCGAACGGCTCAATGGGCGGGGTTGGCCTGCAGACCGACGACTGCAAGAAGACCTACGACGAGCTCACCGCGAAGGGTGTCGAGTTCGTGCAGCCGCCGTCGGAGCGCCCGTACGGCGTGGAGGCGATCTTGCGCGACAACTCGGGCAACTGGCTGGTGCTGGTCGAGCCCAGCGAATACACCGGCGAGGACTTCCCGCACTCGTGAGGTCGGAAACTCCTAGCTGGTCCGCTGCAATGCCTTCTTGATCTTTCCGGCCTTCTGCTCCTTCGGGCGCTGTTGTTCCCCCTGTTGAGCTCCGAGGATGACGATCAGCGCGGTCAGCGCGGGAGTGACCCACTGCAGAATGTTGAGCTGGCGCTGTGCCGCGGCCACGTCGCTCGGCGTTTCCGCACTCGGGTTGGTGGCACCGGCGCTGGTTGCGTCGTCGGCAGCGGCGATCTTGCTACCGAGTATCCCGCTGTAGGCGGTGGTGGCCATCGCCAGTCCAGTGATAGTGGTCTTG